>Ga0116142_10006350_pt1 | contig 10220 bp, 7 predicted proteins | sample AD_UKC033_MetaG_FD_89785 | JGI IMG/M metagenome (GOLD analysis project Ga0116142, IMG submission 89785) | Active sludge microbial communities of municipal wastewater-treating anaerobic digesters from USA - AD_UKC033_MetaG | ecosystem: Engineered > Bioreactor > Anaerobic > Digestate | place: USA... | reverse complement strand
CCGTCCGCAGCGCGTGACGCCGCCCGCGCCCCGGCCGGCACAGGCCGAGCCGAAGGCCGAGCCAAATGCCGAACCGAAGGTAGGCCCCGCCGAAAACGGGAAGAAGGACGGCAAGACCATCGGCGGCCCGGTTTCGTTCGACTTCGAAAACGCGGAACTCTCACAGGTCATCGCCGCGATTGCGGCGGCCACAGGCCGGAACTTCGACCTCGATCCGAACATCGGCTCGACCCCGGTTACGGTTATCACACACAGCGAAATTCCCGCCGAGATGGCGTTCGAGGTGCTCGAATCCATTCTCGCCTCACGCGGGTTCTCGATGGTCGAAACCCTGGACGGGAAACTCATCAAAATCATCGCGACGGGAGAGGCGATACCCTCGGATAAGACGCCGCTCAGGCGCGGCGTTGAGGGAGTTCCCGTGTCTTTTGACACGCTCTCCACCCACATCGTCGCCATCAAGTACGCGGACGCTACCGACTTGTCCACTGTCCTGCAACGGCTCGGCTCGAAAAACGCCCGCATCGATGTCTACGTGCCGACCCAGACCCTGATTATCACGGATACGGCGGACGGCCTGCGCCGCATGTTCTCCTTCATCGAGGAGGTGGATATCCCCGGCTTCGAAACGGTCATGGAGATCTTCACAATCGAGTACACCCGCGCCGAAGTGCTGCAGCAGCAAATCGAGCAGGTGCTGTTGGACACCGGGGGAGGCCCAGCGCGGGGACTGGCCATGCCGCAGCAGCCCACCGCCGTGCGTCCCACGCCGACGCGCACCGTGAGGCCCACTGTGCCCGGCGCAATGCCGTCGCAGGTGATCGGCACGCGCGAGGAGGTCCTGCGCATGGTGCCGGACGAGCGCCTGAACGCACTCATCGTGGTGGCCTCGGAGGGCATGATGGAGCGCGTGCGCGACCTCGTCAAGCGCCTCGACACGCCCACGCCCTACGAAGCGAACAACCTGCACATCTATGAGTTACTGCACGCGGACGCCGAACAGGTGGAGCAAGCGCTTCAGGGGGTGATCGGCACCGCCCCGCGCGGCGGGGGGGGCGGCGGGGGTGCGCCCGGCGCCGCGGGCGCCGCCGCAGCCGCCCAAAGCACGGAAGTACAACCCTTTGAACGAAAGATTCAGGTGACCCGCTACGACCAGACCAACTCGCTGCTCGTGGTGGCCTCGCCACAGGACTACAAGCTCCTCGAAGTCTTTATTTCCCGGCTTGATGTGCCGCCCCGCCAGGTGCACGTGGACGCTGTGGTCATGGACGTGACGATCTCCGACGATTACGGCCTCACCGTGGACATGGCATCGATTACCGGCGAAGACGGCTTCGGCCTCACGAGCACGACGAACATCTCGCAAATCTACGCGGCCCTTGCCGGCACCGCGACTGCGGCAAACCAGATTGTCTTAGGTCCGGAATCGGGCTTGGCGGCGGGCGCGGCGTTACTGGGTCTCGGCGCCGGCGGCGGCCTGACCACGGGCGTGTTCGACGAGATGTCCTTCGAGTTCAACGGCAGGAAGTTCAAGGTGCCCTTTGTGCCGGTCTTGTTCCAGGCCATCGAGAAATTGACGGACGTCGAGGTTTTGTCGCAGCCCAGCCTGCTGACGGTGGACAACGAGGAAGCGTCGATTGTCGTCGGCCAGGAGGTGCCGTTCGTGGTGGGCACCTCCAGTCCGCGCACCAGCGGCGAGGGCGACCTGATCTCGACCGGCTTCACGCGCGTGCAGCGCGAAGAGGTCGGCGTCAAGTTGAAGGTGACGCCCCAGATCAGCGAGGGCGACTACGTCGCGCTGAATCTCGAAATCGAGGTGTCCGACCTCGATGCGCAGCAGGTCGGCACAGTCGATATCCTCGGCCCCACGACCAATAAGTCGCTCATCGCGAACCGGGTCGTGGTGAAGGACGGTGGCACGGCGGTTATCGCCGGGCTTATCCGCGACAACAAGAGCCGCAAGGTCACGCAAGCGCCGTTCCTGGGCGATTTGCCGCTCGTCGGCTGGGCCTTCAAGTCCAAGTCGCACACGCGCAATAAGCGGAACATGGTCGTCCTGGTGACGCCTCACATCGTTAAAGAAGGCATAGACCTGAATCGGGTCACGCAATACAAGGTATCCGAATACCGGGACGCGAACATCGACGTACTGTTCGAGAAGGGCTTCTTCAAGCGGATCAAGCGTAAGCGCGAGATGCGCGAGGAACACCGCCCCACGGCCCAGCGCACGGAAGCGCTGGTCGGAACCGGACCGGCGACCGGGTTCGGCCGCGGCGACATCAAGAGGTAAGGGATGAGTACGGGCCAGGAACTGCAGCTATGCGAAATCCTCATCCGCGACGGGCGGATTCACCTCGAACAGGTGCAGGAGGCGCTCGAACTGCAGAAACTGCGCCCGAAGCGCATTGGCGAAATCCTGCTCGACCTGGGCTACGTGGATGAGGAGGCCATCCTCCTCGCCTTGAGCGAGCAATTCGACATTCCCTACGTGCCCTCGCTCAAGGGCGAAATTGATTCCGCCCTCACGACAAAGGCGCCGATCAACTTCATCCGCGAATACCACATGGTGCCGTACAAGCAGAACGGCGCCGCCTACTACGTAGCCGTCAACGATCCGGTCAACCTCCTGCCGCTCGATGACCTGCGCCTGCTCCTCGGCGGACCCGTGATTCCCGTGCTCTGCCGCAAGGAGGAAATCCAGCAGATCATCGACGCCTATTTCGACCAGACCGGCGAAAACGCCGCCGACATGATCGACAGCCTGACCATCGAGGCCGGCGAGGGGACAACGGTCCACACCCTGGATACCGTCGAGAGCGAGCGTGACCTGCTGGACCTCGCGAACGAAGCGCCGATCATCAAGCTCATCAACCTGGTGATCTCCGGCGCCATCAAGGAGCGCGCCTCGGATATCCACATCGAGCCGTTCGAGCGCGAGGTCCGCGTGCGCTACCGCATCGACGGCGTGCTCTACGAGAAATTCAACGTGCCGCGCTCACAATTGGCCGCGGTCGTCTCGCGCGTCAAGATCATGGCGAACCTGAACATCGCCGAGCACCGGCTGCCGCAGGACGGGCGCATCAAGATTCGGCTCAGCGGCAAGGAGATTGACATCCGCGTGTCGATCATCCCAATCGCCCACGGCGAGCGGGTCGTCATGCGCATCCTGGACAAGGGCAGCTTCCTGCTCAGTCTCGAAGAACTCGGGATGGACGAGCGCGACCACAAGCACATGGACAAGCTCATCCAGAACTCGCACGGGATCATTCTGGTTACCGGCCCGACCGGCTCCGGCAAGTCCACCACCCTCTACGCCGCGCTCCAGCGCGTGAACTCGCCGGACAAGAACATCATTACCGTCGAAGACCCCATCGAGTACCAGATACCCGGCATCGGCCAGATTCAGGTGCGCCCGAAGATCGGCCTCACCTTCGCCGCCGGTTTGCGCAGCATCCTGCGCCAAGACCCCGATATCATCCTCGTCGGCGAAATCCGCGACCTCGAAACCGCCGAAATGGCCGTGCAGGCCTCGCTTACCGGCCACCTCGTGTTCTCGACGCTGCACACGAACGACAGCGCGGGCGCGATCACGCGCCTCGTGAACATGGGCATCGAGCCGTTCCTGGTGACCTCCTCCACGATTGCGATTCAGGCGCAGCGGCTCGTGCGGCGTATTTGCACCCATTGCCGGGAGCCCTATCCGCCGGGCGCCGAAAGCCTCAGCGAACTGGGGTTCTCCGCGGAGAAATGCCGGGAAGTCGATGCCGTGTGGCAGGGTAAGGGGTGTGACGCCTGCGCCAGTCGCGGCTACCTCGGCCGGACGGGCATCTTCGAACTCCTGGTTATGACCCCGCACATCCAGACCCTCGCCCTCGAGGGGGCTGACTCGAACATCATCAAGCGCGAGGCCCGCAAGGACGGCATGCGCACCTTGCGCGAGGACGGCGCTCAGAAGGTGCTGCGCGGGCTTACCACAGTCGAGGAAGTCCTGCGCATCACCCGCGACGATCTGCTCGAGGAAGTGACCTGACGCCATGCCGGTCTTCGAGTACACGGCCATCGAGAAGGGCACCGGCAAGAAGACCCGCGGCGTCGTGGATGCCGACACGCTCGCGGCGGCGCGTGGCAAGCTGCGCGAACTGTCGCTGTATCCCACCGAAATCGTCGAGAGCGCCCGTCTGCAGACGGACCCCACCGAACGCAGCGTGCGGCGGTTGCGCCGGTCGCGCGGGGGCGTCTCATCGCGCGACCTCGCCCTTATGACGCGGCAGCTGGCCACGCTGCTCCAGGCCGGCATGCCGCTCATCGAGGCGCTGGGCGCGTTGCTCGAACAGACGAGCAAGGCCCGCCTGAAAAGCATTATCTTCGAGATTCGCGACAAGGTAAATAGCGGCGCGGGCCTCGGCGACGCTATCGAGGAGCACCCGCGCGTGTTTTCGACGCTCTACGCGAACATGGTGCGCGCGGGCGAAATGAGCGGCACCCTCGAGTCCGTCCTGTTTCGCCTGGCCGACATCCTCGAACGGCAGGCGAAACTCAAGGGGCAAATCGCGTCCTCGCTTGCCTATCCGGCGTTCATGGCCCTGTTCGCGGTGGCCATCATCGTGTTCCTGATGCTCGTGATTGTGCCGCGCATCCAGGTCATCTTCGAGAAGCAGGAGCAGGAACTCCCGGTCCTCACCGAAATCCTGATCAATTCAAGCGAGTTTCTCGCGCGCTACGCACCCGTCATCGTACTGACCGGATTTGGCGTTGTCATGTTGTGGCGCTTGTGGATTGCTCGCGATGAGGGGCGCAAGCGCTGGGACCGCTGGAAACTGCGCTTTCCGCTGTACGGCAATCTGCACCTCAAACTGGTGTGCGCTCGCTTGGCCCGCACCCTGGGCACGATGCTCCAAAGTGGCCTGACCATGATGCGCGCCCTCGAGGTGGTCAGCACGGTTATCGACAATCGGCATATTCAGTTGCGCATGGAGGACGTGAAGAGCGGCGTGAGGCGCGGCCGTGACCTGGCCGTTCCTCTCAAGGAGACGGGCATCTTCCCGCCCATGATGATCCACATGATCGACTTGGGGCAGCGCAGCGGCGAGATCGAGGACATGCTCGTTCGAGTGGCCGACACCTACGATGACGACGTGCGCCTGACCGTGGACGCCCTTGTCGGATTGCTCGAACCGGTTATAATAATCCTGATGGGCATCTTTGTCGGATTCCTGGTGCTCGCCATTCTGTTGCCCATCCTGAACATGAGCACCAACATCGGAGGCTGAGACCATGCACAGTGCCCGACAGCATCGGGGGAGCGGCGCGGCGGCCGGCTTCACCCTGATCGAACTCATGGTGGTGATCGCCATCTTGTCCATTCTGGCCGCCGTCGTGGGCGTCAACGTCCTGGGCGCTTTCGGCCAAGGCAGCGTCGCCGCCGCCAAGACCGAGATCAAGTCGCTGGCGGACGCCGTCATCATGTTCAAGCTCGAGAACGGAAAATTCCCGTCCGACCTCGAGACGCTGATCAACAATCCGAAGCGCAACTACCTGAACAAGAACGAGATTCCCGCCGACCCGTGGGGGAACAAGTATGTCTTCCAGGCGGACGGCGCCAATTTCCGCATCATTTCGTATGGCGCCGATGGGACGCCTGGCGGCGACGGCGAGAACGCGGATATAGCGAGCGACTCGATCAAATGATCCTGAGTCGGTCGAAGGCGGGGTTCACGCTCATCGAGCTGCTCGTCGTCGTGGCGCTCATCAGCGTCGTGGCGGCGGTTACCTTTCCAAACTTCTATCCCGCCATCGCCTTCACGCAGCTCGAGCGGGCCGCGACGCACATGGCGAACTACGGGCGCGGTGTCATGGCCGAGGCCATGATGCTCCAACAAGACATCACCGTGCGCATCGACCTCAAAGAGCAGGAACTCACCGCCGTCCGCTGGGCAGTGCCCGAGCCCGAGCCGCTCCTGAAGCCCGGCCAGGACGCGCCCGAGGACATGATCGCCATGCTCGCGTCCATGCGCGGCGGTGGCGCCTCGGACGCGGTCGAGCGGTTCGGCGCGCGCGGCACCTCCGCGCGCCGCCTCCCCGGGTCGGCAAGCGATTTCGAGCGGTACCTGTCCACCTTCGAGGATTTCGGCGAACCGCCCGAGGGCTTCGACACGGCGCTGGCGGACAAGCAGATGCGCGACCGTTTTGACGCCTTCGTGCGCCGCGCCACCATGGCCCGTGTAAAGAACGTAAAGCAAGAGGGGTTCCTCGACGAAATCGATCTATTCGAGGGATACGAGTTTACGCTGGGCGAGAGCGACGAACCCGTCGAGATGGATCTCGATAACCCGCTGCTTCAGCGCGCGTCGATACCCGAGGGCGTGTACCTCGAATCCATCGAAGTCGACGGCGCTTCCCATTCCCGGGGCCTGGTCGAGATCGAATTATCCCCGCTCGGGTTGGCGTCCATGGTGGTGTTCTACTTCGTCAACGACGCGCGGGATTACTACACCGTAGTCTGGGACCCGTTGCTGGGCGGGGCCAAGGCCTACCGAGGGAAGCGGTCCTTCGCATGACGCGCCACAATGCACAAGGCTTCACGCTCATCGAGATCATGGCCGCCCTCGCCATTCTTGGCATGAGCCTCTTTGTTCTCTTGCAGTCTCATTACAGCGCGCTGCGGCTCTACGATACCGCGTGCAGCGAAACCATGATCCGCGAGTTGCTCCAGCGCACCATGAACTACGCGGAACTGCAAGTCCTCGCCGGTACGCTTGGTGAAGAGGGCGACTTCGGCATGCGCTACCCCGAGTACGTCTGGTCCTTCGAATCGTCGCTCGTCGGCCAGGACGAACTCATCCAGTTGTATGAGGTGAACGTGACCGTGCGCGCGCCGGACGGCGTCGAGAGATTGATCTCATTCCTCACGTACAACCCGAGCGCCGAGGTGCAGGAGAAGATGAGCAAATGACCGCCCGCGCTTCCAGACACCGCCTCGGCTTCACGCTGCTCGAATTGATGGTGGCGATATCTATTCTGACGGTCATCGTCACGATCATCTATATCAGCTTCAGCAGCGTCACGCGGGCATCCGAGGTCGCGCGCGACGTCGCGGAGAATCTCCGGCTGCACCAGTTCCTGCTGCGACACTTCAACCAGGTGATACCCACGCTGCACGCCGACGCCGCAGTCTCGATCGAGGCCTATCAGGTCCTCGGCGAAGACGCTTCCGGCCCCATGGGACCCGCCGACAAACTGCGCTTCTGTTCTTCGACTCCCCTCATGGGCGGCAAGTCCCTGCCCGGCGTTTTCAAGGTCGTTACCTTCGAAGTGATGGATGAGAGCGCGGAGGAGGGCGGGGGCCTCACGGGCATCGAAACGGAAGAGCCGGACCAATGGAACGACCGGGGCGCGCTCGCCCTCGAGTACCGGGAGTCGCCCCTCACGGTCGACATGAACGCCGAGGGCGACCAGATGCTGGGCGGATTCGACGCGACCGAGCAGGAATACGCGAGTTGGCGCGTGCCCGTCAGTTCCTTCGACGTGACCTATTTCGACGGGGAGGAATGGATAACCGAGTGGAATTCCCTCGACAAAGGCCTGATCCCGTGGGCAATCACGATACGGATCAACTTCAGCAAGTCCGAGGCGGATTGGGCCGCCGACCGCGCCGCCGGCATAACCCCGGAAGAGGACCCCGATTTCGAGATGAGCTATGTACTTCCCGCAGGCGCCGGAACGCGCGAGCCCTTCCTCGACCTGAATCCCGCCGCCACGGCGCAGGCGGAACGCGACCTGTTCCGGCGTGAGGAAAACCGGCCATGAACCACGACAAAGACCGCCGCGGCGTCGCCCTCATGCTCGCGCTGGTGTTCATCGTCGTCCTTGCCGCGCTTGTGGTCGAATTCACCTACGACGCACAGATGGACGCCTCGCTCGCCATGAGCGGCGACAACCGGTTCCAGGCGTGGGTCGCGGCGAAGTCCGCCGTCGCCGAGGGCATGGCGCTCCTTGCGGCGGACCTGCTCGAAAGCGTGGGATCCAGTCAAGGCGCGACGACGTCGGGACGTACGACCACCGTCCCGAGGACGCCGCAGCAGGGGCAACTGGCGGCGGGCATGCAGCCGCCCGGTGAATACGACAGTTACTACGACGGCGTGCCGTGGGCCGACGGCGCGCCCATCAAGCCGATGAACGACGCCGTCATGCGAACGACCATCTCGGACGAGTGCGGCAAGATCAATCTCAACGCCTTGTTGATTATGAATGAGGGCGGGGCGGCCGAGGAAAACGAGTGGCTGATTCAGACGCTACGGAATTTCTTTCAGCTTCGCAACCCCGAGTTGAAAGATGACCCCGTGGACGCGATCCTGGATTGGCTGGACTACGGCGACAATGACGAGGAACGCCCGGAAGGGGCGGAAAACAGCTATTATCAGGGCCTCGAGATTCCCTATCCCTGCAAGAACGGACCGATGGACTCCATCGAGGAATTGCTCTTGATCAAGGGCATCACACCCGAGTTATATTACGGCGATCCGAACCAGGTCGAACCACCGGCCGGGAGACCCGCCTACGCCGCGGACATGGACGTCGAGGGCGAGGACGCCTATAAGCCGCTGCCCTTGAGCGAGTTCCTCACCGTGCACGGCGACTGGCAGGGGAAGGTGAACGCCAATACGGCCGAGTACGACGTTCTCATGGCGGTGTTGACCGGATATGCGGAAACGCAAGGGGGGGCGAGTTATTCGCCCGAATTGGTGGCCGAACAGATTTTCGAGTACCAGTACAACGAGCAGCCGATCACCAACGTGACGGAATTGGACCGGTTATTTCCCCAGGACCGTCGACGGCGCGGCTCCACGAGCGCCACGCCGACGGTGGCGCCCCGAACGCTGCTAAAAGCGAAGCAGGCGTCCTTCTCGAACCCGGCCCAGCCGAGCCCGGGGTTCGCTCAGCCGGGGGTGCCGGCGCAGGGCGGCTTCGGGAGTCTGACCGGGCGTCCCTCGCAGGACGTCTTTCGGGTGGACAGCAATGTGTTCCGCATCTATGGCGATGGGATGCTCGATAATGCTATGGTCCGTATCGAGGCCTACGTATGGCGGACGCCGTTCGACCCCAGCGCGCTACAGGGCGGCGGCACCACGGACCCATTCCGCATCCTCGCCTGGAGGGTGATTCAGTAACTGGCAGGCGCCTCGCGGCGCGCCGGGGCGCGGCACGGTTCCGCTATCTCGACCAAGGGATGTTGGATATCCCGGGAGTAATGCATGTTCTTATCGACGAAAGTGGCGGCGATTGAATTCGACGGCGACACCGTCCGCATTGTGGTGGTGAAGGTCGGCGGCCGGCTGCCTGTCCTGCTCGAATTGTATGAGGCCACAGCGGCCTATGATGCGCCGGAGCAGCGGTTCGAGGCGTTGGTGAACGCGGTGGACGCCGCCGTCGGCCAATTGCGCTCGCATCCCGCCGCGTTCGTGTTGTGCGCCTCCACCACCTACAGCGTAGTGCGCACATTGCGCGTCGGGTTGAAGGGGCGACGCCGCGTCGCCGCCGCCGTGCCCTTCGAACTTGAACCCTATCTCGCTTTTCCCATCGACGACCTGCTCGTGGACTTCACCGTCGTAGCTGAGCGCGGCGGCGAAACCGAGGTGTTGGCCGTCGGATCGCGGCGTGAACTGCTCGATGAGCAACTGGCCATTCTCGAAGCGGCAGGCGTCGAGGCGGAGGCCGTCGGGCTGGACGCCGCCGGGTTGACGGCCCTCTGGCAGGCGGGCCGGAGGGGGCTGAAAGGCCTCAACGCCATGCTGCACGTGCGCGAGCACAGCGCCATCCTCGCCGTGACCCACAACAAGTCCCTCGTCTACTTCCGGCACATCGCGAAGACCGGAGACCAGGTCCGCGAGGAACCGACCTGCGTCGTGCGCGAAGTCCAGAATACACTGCGCGGCTTCCTCGCCGAATGGCGCGCCGGCGGCGAAATCACGGAACTCCACATTACGGGGATCGAGTTCGAGCCGGATCAGCGGCAGCGCCTCGAGGAGGCCCTGCGCATGCCGGTGCGCGACGAGGTGCTGCTCGCCCGCCTCAAGGGGCACGAGGCGGCCATGGATGACGAAGGCTACATCGCCGCGGACAACGTCTGGGAGGCGGCCATCGGCGTAGCGGTGGGCGCGGCCGGCGGGCGCAGCGCCTTCGACTTCAAGCGCTTTGAGCGGGATTGGCGCGTCGCCATGCGG
>Ga0116142_10006345_pt1 | contig 10222 bp, 8 predicted proteins | sample AD_UKC033_MetaG_FD_89785 | JGI IMG/M metagenome (GOLD analysis project Ga0116142, IMG submission 89785) | Active sludge microbial communities of municipal wastewater-treating anaerobic digesters from USA - AD_UKC033_MetaG | ecosystem: Engineered > Bioreactor > Anaerobic > Digestate | place: USA... | reverse complement strand
GTCGAACCCGTCGAACCCGTCAAACCCGTCGAACCCGTCGAACCCGTCGAACCTGTCGAACCCGTCGAACCCGTCGAACCCGTTGAACCTGTCGAACCCGTCGAACCCGTCAAACCCGTCGAACCCGTCGAACCTGTCGAACCTGTCGAACCTGTCGAACCTGTCGAATCCGTCGAACCTGATGAACGCGCCGGTGTGCGGGCGTGGGCCGGCGTTTTTCTCCTTGACAAATCCTCCACGCTGCCCTACAACATCGATTGTGAATGGATTCACAGCGTGAATCAATTCACAAAAGGAGATGGGATATTCTTTAATGGGAGCAGTGATGGCAACGGAGAAGACAGTCGGAAGATTGAGCCTCTACCGCCGGATCGCGCAGGAGCTCGCCGCGCAGGGGCAGCCGTATGTGTTTTCGCACGCGTTAGCGCAGCGGGCCGGTGTCACGGCGGCGCAGGTCCGCCGCGATATGATGGCCGCCAGAGTGTGCGGCAGCCCGTCGCGCGGCTATGCCATCGGCGAATTGATTGACCGTATCGGGCGCTTCATCCACGCCGCGGACGTTGAACCCGTCGCTCTTGTCGGCGTCGGCAACCTCGGACGGTCGCTCCTCGCCCATTTCCTCGGTCGCAGTCCGCATTTGGAAATCGCTGCGGCGTTCGACAACGATCCAGACAAGGTCAACCGCGTGGTTCAGGGCACCCGTTGTTATCCGATGGAGGAGTTGGAACGGGTGATCCGCGAGCGGGGCATCATCACCGCCGTGCTGACCGTTCCCGCGTCCGCAGCGCAGGCGGCCGCCGACCGGCTAGCCCGTGCCGGCATTCGCGGTTTATTGAATTTTGCACCGGTGCCGCTGCGGCTGCCCGCCGACGTGCACGTGCAGCATATTGACATCACTGTGGCCTTAGAGAAGGCCGCGTTTTTCGCCCGTAAATTCCAGCCAGCGAGAAAGTGAGTAGCGCCATGGTATCGACTGAAGTGGAAACCATCCTCAGCAAGCATCCCGCCGCGGGGCGCGATGCGCTCATTCCCATTTTACAAGAGGTGCAGGAGGCGTGCGGGTTTCTGTCCCGCGACGCCGTGATCCGGATCGGCGAGCATTTGGGGCTGCCGGCCAGTAAAATTTACGGCGTGGCCACCTTTTACAACCAATTCCGGTTCCAAGCGCCCGGAAAATACCACATTCAGCTGTGCCGCGGCACCGCCTGCCACGTCAAAGGCTCGGCCGCTGTTCTGGAAGCGGTCAAGCGAGCGTTGAAGATCAATCCCGGCGAAACCACGCGCGACGGCCTGTTCAGCCTCGAAGTCGTCGCCTGTATCGGCGCTTGCGGGCTCGCTCCGGTCATCGCCATCAACGGCGAATTTTACGGCAGCGTTACGCCTGACAGTGTCAAATCAATCCTCGCCGGCTACCGGAAAATGGAAGTGCAACATGCCTAATCATTTTTTCACCAAATGCTGCGATGCCTGCTGGCACGGACCCGACAAGCCCTGTCCCGATCTCCCCGTGTGTCTCGCCGGCGAGCCGCTGTGCCACGGCAATGAAGACTGCGCCGCCGCCCGCCGTCAACGCCTGGCCTTCCTCCGCCGCGAGCAGCTCGAACATCCAATGATTTACATCGGCACCGGCACCTGCGGACTCGGCGCGGGCGCGGGCAAGGTCCTCGCTGCCGTCCGCAATTACCTCGTCGAACACCAGGTGGCCGCGGATATCACCGAAGTCGGCTGCATTGGCATCTGCTCAGCCGAACCAATTTTAGAAGTCCAACTTCCCGGCTGCACCCGGTTGATGTTTTCCCAAGTCAAACCGGCGGATGTCGCGGAATTGCTCGACCGGACCTTGTCCGGCCTGCTGCCGGAGAAGATCGCGCCAATGGGTCAGCAGCGGCACGACGGATTGGCGCCATGGAAAACGGTACCGTTCCTCGATGAACATCCGTTCTTTACCTCGCAGACGCGGTGGGTCCTGGTCAACTGCGGCATCATCGATCCCAACAGCATTGACGAATACATCGCCCGCGGCGGATACCAGGCGCTGGCCGAAGTCGTGCGCCGGAAAACGCCGCAGGATGTGTGCGCCATCGTCGAAGCGAGCGGATTGCGCGGACGCGGCGGCGGCGGATTCCCCACGGGCAAAAAGTGGAAGTTCGCCCTGGGCGCGGCGAGCGATCAGAAATATTTGGTGTGCAACGCTGATGAAGGCGATCCCGGCGCGTTCATGGACCGGGCGGTTATCGAAGGCGATCCCCACCGTCTGCTGGAAGGCATGGCCATCGCCGCTTACTCCATCGGCGCTTCTAAGGCGTATATCTATATCCGCGCCGAATATCCGCTGGCCATCGCCCGCTTGAAGACCGCCATCGCCCAGGCTCAAGCTTATGGTTTGCTCGGACGAAATATCCTCGATAGCGGCTTCAACCTCAAAATTATGATCAAAATGGGCGCCGGCGCGTTCGTCTGCGGCGAAGAAACCGCTCTAATCAATAGTATCGAAGGCAAACGCGGTATGCCCCGCCCGCGCCCGCCGTTCCCCGCCATCCGCGGATTGTTCGACAAGCCCACCGTCATCAACAACGTCGAGACTCTGGCCAATGTCCCGGCCATTCTCGCCAACGGGGCCGACTGGTTCAGCGGCATTGGCACGGCGACGAGCAAGGGCACCAAGGTGTTTGCGCTGTCGGGCAAGGTCGCCCGCACTGGACTGGTCGAAGTAAAGATGGGCACGAAGATTCGCGATATTGTGTTCACGATTGGCGGCGGAATTCCCGGCGGCCACCACTATAAAGCTGTCCAAATCGGCGGTCCTTCCGGCGGCTGCATCCCCACTCAGCACCTCGATATCGAAGTCGATTATGAATCGCTGAAGACCGTCGGGGCCATGATGGGATCCGGCGGGTTAGTCGTCATGGATGACAAAACGTGCATGGTGGACGTGGCCAAGTTCTTCATGGATTTCATCCAGCGCGAAAGCTGCGGCAAGTGCATTCCCTGCCGCGAAGGCACCCGGCGTATGCTGGAAATTCTTCAAGCCATCACCCGCGCCCGGCGCAGCGAGACAGGAATCCAAGCGCTTGAACGGTTCCAAGGCCTAGTGAATCTGGCCAGCCTGGCCGATGTGATCCGCGACACCAGCCTGTGCGGCCTTGGACAAACAGCGCCCAATCCCGTGCTCAGCACGCTCACCTGGTTCCGCGACGAATACGAGGCGCATATTTACGAACGGCGCTGCCCCGCTGGCGTGTGCACCGAATTGCTGCATTACAGCATTGATGCTGACGCGTGCAAAGGCTGCACCCTGTGCGCGAAAAAGTGCCCGTCCGACGCCATCATGGGCGCGCCAAAAAGCCCGCATTACATCATCCCCGACAAGTGCATCGGCTGCGGAACCTGCGTCGAAGTCTGCAAGTTCCACGCGGTAACGGTGAGTTAGATGAGCCAACCTGGGATGTCGCTGACAGCAGCGGAATTGAGAGGAACCCCTTGTTTCGTCGCGGCTTGCCGCGATAGAGAAGGTGCCTGATGATGACCATTAATGTGAACGGCCATACTATCGAAGCTAAGCCAGGCGAGATGCTGTTGACCGCCCTTCGCCGGGCCGGCATCAACGTCCCGACCCTGTGCCATATGCCTGACCTAAGCCCCACCGGCGCCTGCCGTCTGTGCGTGGTCGACGTCGAAGGCCAACGCAACCTCGTGCCGAGCTGCGCGTTTCCCGTCGCCGACGGGATGACGGTCCTGACACACTCCCCGCGCGCTGTGAACGCCCGAAAAACGATCATCGAATTGCTGCTCTCCAATCACCCCGACGACTGCCTATACTGCTCGCGCAACAATAACTGCGAGCTGCAGGACCTGGCGGCGGAATTGAACGTGCGGCAGAGGCGTTACGCCGGCGCGAAGAACACCCACAAATTGGACGTCTCCAGCCCATCCATCGTCCGCGATCCCGAGAAATGTATTCTGTGCGGCCGCTGCGTCCGGATGTGCGAGGAGATCCAGAGCGTGTCGGCCATCGATTTTATCGGGCGCGGTTCGAAAACGATGGTGGGAACGGCGTTCGGACAGGGGCTCAATGTTTCCAGTTGTATCAATTGCGGCCAGTGCATCGTCGTATGTCCCACCGGCGCGCTGACCGAACACAGCCATTTAGGCGAGGTGATCAACGCGCTCAACGATCCGAACAAGTTCGTTGTGGCCCAGCACGCCCCGGCTGTGTCCGTCAGCCTCGGAGAATACTTCGGGCTCAAGCCGGGCACCGACGTGATGGGCGTTATGACCGCAGCGCTGCGCCGCCTCGGCTTTGACCGCGTGTTCGACACTGCGTTCACTGCCGATTTGACGATCATGGAGGAGGCGAGCGAACTGGTCCATCGCATTCAGCACGGCGGGGTGCTGCCGATGATGACCAGTTGCTCGCCGGGGTGGATAAAATACATGGAAACGTTCTACCCCGACATGCTCGGCCATCTGTCAACCTGCAAAAGCCCGCAGCAGATGATGGGCGCTGTGATCAAACGCATTTACGCCAACAAAATGGGCGTCGCCCCAGAAAAAATCTATAGCGTGTCCATCATGCCCTGCACGGCCAAAAAATTCGAAGCTACCCGCCCGGAAATGGCCGAGGATGGTATTCCCGATATCGACGCCGTCCTGACCACGAGAGAACTGGCCCAGCTCATCCGTATGCGCGGATTGGAGCTGCATTCGCTAACGGCCGAAATGGCCGATAATCCCTTCGGTGAACGCAGCACCGCGGGCAAATTGTTCGGGGCCACTGGCGGCGTTATGGAGGCGGCGATCCGCACGGCTCACTTCTTGTTGACAGGCAAAGAGATGGAAAAACTGCGGATTCAAGCTGTCCGTGGCCTCGACGGCGTCAAAGAAGCCGAAGTCGTTATGGCCGGCATTACGGTTAAGGTCGCAGTGGTCAGCGGGCTGGCCAACGCCCGTAGAATCGTCGATGAAGTTCAGGCAGGGCGGCGCGACGTGCACTTCATCGAAGTGATGACCTGCCCCGGCGGCTGCATCGGCGGCGGCGGGCAAATGATCGGGGCTGATCCCGACGCCCTGCGGGCGCGGATGAAAGCTCTATATACAATCGACGAGTCGGAACCCGTCCGCACCTCGCACAGCAATCAATCGATTCAGCGTCTCTATGACGAATCGTTGGGCCATCCGTTAAGCGAACGGGCTCACGACCTGCTCCACACGCATTACAGCAAACGGACGGTGGTGAAATAAATGAACGCGGCTAGCGGCGTAAAGAAAACCGGCAACTTGCCCATGATCCGCACGATCAAGGACCGTTGCCGCGTCTGTTTCACTTGCGTCCGCGAATGTCCGGCCAAGGCCATCCGCATGGCTGATGGACAAGCAGAGGTGATCGGAGAGCGCTGTATTGGCTGCGGCAATTGCGTGCGCGTCTGCAGCCAAAAGGCCAAGCAGATGTACGATTCCATTCCCGAGGTAGAAGCGTTGCTCGCTGGCGGCGGCCGGGTTGCGGCGTGCGTTGCGCCAAGTTTTCCCGCGGAATTTTCTGATCTGGCGTTCGATCAATTGGTGGGCATGATCCGTGCGTTGGGGTTCGATCTGGTGGCTGAAGTGGCGTTCGGCGCGGATTTGGTGGCGCGGGAATACGGCGAGTTATTGCGGAAAAACGATAGTAAACGCTACATTTCCACGTCATGCCCTGCGGTCTTCGGCTACGTCAAGCGCTATCATCCCCAATTGATCGATAGCTTAGCCCCCGTCGTCTCGCCCATGATCGCCACCGCCCGAGCGCTCCGTCACTTTTACGGCAAAGATCTCAACATCGTGTTCATCGGTCCGTGCATCGCCAAGAAAGGCGAGGCGGCGACGGACGAAGTGCAGGGCGAAATTGACGCGGTGCTGACATTCAGCGAGTTGCGGCAAATGGTTAATAGTGCCGGCATCACCTCGGACAACGTGACGCCTGCCGATTTCGATCCGCCGCACGGCGGGCAGGGAGCGCTGTTTCCTGTTAGCCGTGGAGCGCTGCAGGCCGCGGCCCTGCCCGAAGACCTGACCAGCGGCGATATTGTGGCCGCCGACGGACGGAGCAATTTTATCGAGGCGATCAAGGAGTTTGAATCTGGCGATCTGGATGCGCGGTTCCTCGATGTGCTCTGCTGCAATGGCTGCATCATGGGCGCTGGTATCAGTTCCTCCGCTCCGCTATTCCGCCGGCGGTCCCGCGTCAGCAAATACGTGCGCGAGCGGTTGAGCCATTGGGATCGTGCCTCCTGGGAACGGGCGATGGACCTCTGCGCCGATCTCGATATGAGCCGCACGTTCCATCCCTTCGATCAACGGATGGCCGGTCCATCAGGCCCGCAAATCGATGCAATTCTGGCTCGGATGGGCAAACGCAGACGGGATGACGAATTGAATTGCGGAGCTTGCGGTTACGACACCTGCCGCGAACATGCCATCGCGATTTACAAAGGCCTTGCCGAAAGCGAAATGTGTTTGCCTTATACCATCGATCAATTGCGCGTCTCGGTCAACGAGCTGGCAGTTTCTCATGATCAGTTGGCCAAGACCCAACAGGCGCTCATGCAATCGGAAAAACTCGCCAGCATGGGCCAACTCGCCGCGGGCATCGCCCATGAAGTCAATAATCCCCTCGGGGTCGTGTTGATGTACGCCCATCTGCTCCTGGATCAGGTGACACCCGAGCATGACATCCATGGCGATCTCAAAATGATCGCCGAGCAAGCCGACCGCTGCAAGAAGATCGTGGCCGGATTGCTCAACTTTGCCCGGCAGAATAAAGTCATCCGCCAGCCCGCAGATGTTCGCGAATTAGTCGAGCATTGTCTGCGGCTAATTACCGTGCCAGCAGCGATTAAGGTAAATATCGAGCACCGCGTCAAAGCGCCAGTCGCCGAACTGGACGCGGACCAGATGACTCAAGTCCTCAATAATCTGATTGTTAACGCTGTCGATGCCATGGCGGGCGGCGGCTCGCTGACACTGATCACAAATGGCGACGACGCCCAAGTGCGGTTCATCGTGCAGGACACTGGCTGCGGCATCCAGCGGGACAATCTGCGGAAAATCTTTACCCCGTTCTTCACCACTAAACAGATCGGTAAAGGGACGGGGTTGGGACTCGCCGTCTCTTATGGTATCGTCAAAATGCACTGCGGTGATATCAGAGTGGAGTCCAACGCCGATCCCGCCGCGGGACCGACGGGGACAACGTTCACTGTGACCATCCCGCGGTTGGGGCCAGGGGAGTGATCCGCTGGTGCCCGCAGTTATTATATGACTGTTGGCGGGAGGCCGGGCATTGGCCCGGACCGGGCTGCCAGCGGAAGTGCCTCTCTATTTTAGCAGGGAAGTGACAATTATGATCAGCGATCCATCAACGAAGACAATTCTCGTGGTCGATGACGATCAGGATTTCCGCGAACAACTGAAGCTGCCGCTAACCGCGGCTGGGTTCAATGTGGTCGAAGCGCCGGGACAGGCAGAAGCCGAGCAAATTCTGCAAACGTTGCGCCCCGATTTAGCCATCCTCGATTTAATGATGGAGAACATGGATGCCGGCTTCGTGTTGGGCTACCACATCAAAAAGAAAGATCCGACCATCCCTGTCATCATGATCACCGCGGTCACGAGCGAAACCGGTCTGGAGTTCGAATCCGGGCGCACAGGCCCGAGCTGGATCAAGGCCGATGCTATTCTGGCCAAACCGATCCGCTTCGAACAGCTCCGCCGCGAAATCGCCCGGCTGCTCAAGGACTAACTCCATGAAAACTCTCCGCGTTCTCGTGGTTGACGACGAACTCGGCATGCGTCTCGCTGTGACTCGCGTCCTCCGGGGACACTCGATCTCCTTGCCCGAGCTTGACATCGATATCAACTTCGACGTCGATCAAGCGGGCACGGGCGAAGAGGGATTGGAGAAAATCCAGGCCGGGCCGCCCGATATCCTCCTGCTCGATCACAAACTCCCGGGAATGTCCGGCCTTGATGTTCTAAATCAAATCTCGGACAAGCAATACGACCTGCAAACCATCATGATCACCGCCTACGCCTCGCTCGAGACGGCCATCGTCGCGACCAAACGCGGAGCGTTCGATTTTCTAGCCAAACCGTTCATTCCTGAAGAGTTGAAAGCCGCGGTGCGCAAGGCGGCCAAGCATCTGCTCCTCCAGCGCCAAGCCCGCCAGCTCGCCGAGGAGAAACGTCAGGTCAGATTCCAATTCATCTCTGTCCTCGCTCATGAACTCAAAGCACCATTAGGCGCTATCGAGGGATATCTTTACCTGATGCGCGATCAATCACTTGGCAGCGACATCGCGGCTTACGGCAAGGTCACTGAACGCTGTCTGATCCGGCTGGACGGCATGCGCAAGATGATCTTGGATCTCCTCGATCTGACGCGGTTGGAGTCGGGGCAGAAGAAGCGCGAGTTGGGACCGGTTGATCTGATCGAGGTGGCGCGGATGTCGATCGAAACCGTGCAGCCCACGGCCGCCCCGCGGGGCATTGCCATCGATCTCTCCGCCGATGGCGATTTTCATCTGGTGGGCGATAGGGGAGAATTGGAGATCGTGCTCAACAACTTGGTGTCCAACGCCGTCAAATATAACCGCGATGGCGGCCGCGTTGATGTGAAGCTAGCCCGCGATAACGGCGCGTTGGTGATCAAGGTCGCCGATACCGGCATTGGCATGACGCCAGAAGAATCGGCTAAGCTCTTCGGCGAATTCGTCCGCATTAAAAACAAGCAGACGCGCGACATCATGGGCAGCGGACTCGGTCTGTCAATCGTCAAAAAAATCGCCCAACTCTATCACGGCGATGTGTCTGTCGCCAGCGAGCTAGGAATCGGAAGCACGTTCACCGTCATCCTCCGGCCGGAACAAGACCCGCCTGGCAGCGGCCAGCAAGAGGCGTGATGACCGAGTCTGCCGCGCGGGCGATGACGGCGCCAGCACTTGTCCGGCTGGGCAGCGCCAGCTTCGCGGTCGGTCTCCTCTGCCGCCGGCCAACGGCCGCTTCCGCCGCCCGGTGGGGCAGAGGTTAGCCATGCTAAGCAACAGATACAGCGAAACGCAGACGGACGGTTTCCAACTCGACAAATCCGGCATCCTCCGCTGGCTGCGGGAGACAGATCCATCGCGGCTGCTCGAGCTATGGCGGCAGGCAGACGCGGTCCGCCAGGCGAATGTTGGCGCTGCGGTCCATCTCCGCGGGTTGATCGAGATCAGCAACATCTGCCGCCGCCAGTGCGCGTATTGCGGTATCCGGGCGGGCAATGCCGCGCTGCCGCGCTACCGGATGCCGGCGGATGAGGTGCTCGCTTGCGCGCGATTGGCAGATAAACTGGGTTACGGCACTGTGGTTATCCAGGGAGGCGAAGATCCCGGGTTGTCAGCGGAATGGTTTGCCGGCATTTTGCGCCAGATCAAGGCCGAGACGCCGTTGGCCATCACCCTGAGTTTGGGCGAACGGGAGACTGGCGAATTGGCGTTGTGGCGCGATGCAGGTGCGGACAGATACTTATTGCGGTTCGAAACGTCCAACCCAGACCTATTCGCCGCCATCCATCCCGCTGCGCCTGGCTCGCTGGCCGGGCGGCTCGCGTTGCTCGGCCATCTGCGCGCACTTGGCTATGAGATTGGCAGCGGCGTGATGGTCGGCATACCTGGTCAAACCTATGATGATCTCGCCGCAGATCTCTTGCTGTTCCGTGAACTCGACCTGGATATGATTGGTCTCGGCCCGTTTCTTCCCCACCCGCAAACGCCGCTGGCGCGGGCTGCGGAGCGGAGCGGCGGTCCCGATCAACCGCCGAACAATGAACTTATGACGTATAAAATGTTGGCGCTAACCCGCATCATGTGCCCCAAGGCGAACATCCCCAGCACAACCGCATTGGCCTCGCTCAATGCCGGCGCTGGGCGCGAGCTGGGCTTCCGACGCGGGGCGAACGTGGTGATGCCCAACCTTACGCCGCGTCCGTACCGCCAATTGTACGAGATCTATCCGGCCAAAGCGCGCGTGACCGATGATGCGGTGGAATTTCACAACAGAATGCTCGCGGGAATCATTGCTGCTGGACGCGAAATTGGCTGCGGGCGGGGAGATTCTCCCGCCCGTCTCTCCCGGCAAAATTGGCCCGCGAGCCACGGTTAGGAGGCGCAGGATGCCATCGTTGCCCGATCTCACGCTCAGTCAACGAGCG
>Ga0116142_10006344_pt1 | contig 10224 bp, 5 predicted proteins | sample AD_UKC033_MetaG_FD_89785 | JGI IMG/M metagenome (GOLD analysis project Ga0116142, IMG submission 89785) | Active sludge microbial communities of municipal wastewater-treating anaerobic digesters from USA - AD_UKC033_MetaG | ecosystem: Engineered > Bioreactor > Anaerobic > Digestate | place: USA... | reverse complement strand
TTCTTGGTCATAAACATAACATGACCCGAAACATTTAACCTGGTCCCCAAATCATCCCAGAATTCAGCAATATGCTTTTGTTCATCCGTTAAGCTATCTCCGGCATTTTTTACAGCCATCACTTCCTGGTAGAATTTGCTGTTTTTGTCTTTGATATTAAAGACCGGGGGAGGAGGAGGAACAAACTGATCGGCACTATCCATTACGACTGTTCTTATTTCTCTCCAGTGCGGTTCCAGTGCCTGTGAATACATCGGCGGGGTAGGTATCCACCTGCCTGGTGTATCTATTACTGTGTACTTGGGAGCTGTTCTTGTTTGGGCATAATTATCTTTCTTACTCCATGCAAGAATGACTTTCCCAACCTCTTCAGCATATTCAATAGTATTATTAAATACACTGCCGGGCATACCATGATCTTTCACAAGATCTTTCAGGCTGTCAACATATTCCTTCATACTTCCTTCGGGAAATGTAACGGCCTCTCCAAGTTTACAAAAAGCCAATACCGCAGCGAAGTTGAAATCGATTTCCTTGCCTGCTGGTGGTGCAGGAACGGATGTCAGTCCGTTTACCTGGCCGGCCAATGATTGGTATTGACCGGGATTACCGGCTGCTATTACTTCATAAGCGGCGATACTCGCATAGAGATAATTCCTTGACGCAATAATGGGTGGAAAGTTATTCTGCATCACCACATTGTTGAGTTCTTTAACTGTTTTGGAATACAGAAACGGATCGCTGGTAATTTGTTTGTAATCATTTCTCTTATTACAGGCACTTGCAAGCAGCATAGCTGCAATAGCCACTAATGCTATACGCATAAATAATCGTTTAAAAAATAAAAATGGAAAATCAGGAAACTAAAAAGACAATCAACACTCAGGCGGTTGGTGGGGAACAGCTGTATTCAATACAGGCAAAAAGAAGTTATAATTTACATTATAAGACAGTGAGTTGTTATTGTATTGATTCAAGGATGGAAGGGCTGACTGATCATCATATTCACTAAGTGAATTCTTAGCAAACGAGGTCTGCTGTTGTTTTTGTGTTCCCTGCTGCTCATTCATGTCTGCCGCACTATTAGCCCTTGTAATATCGTACCGCATGTCTTTGAGCAACTGACGGGATTGATTAGGAATACATTTGAAAATTACTACGTCACCCTGTATTTTCTTTTTTACGTAAGTGAATGAAGCACCGTCAATCTCAATATTTCCATAATGTCTTTCGTATTCAGTGAAGCGCTGCTGATAAGGCATATTCAATGGAACTCTTATTTCAACAAGATCCTCCTCATTATATATTTTATCATCAAGCAATGCTTCAAGGTTTCTGTCAGCCTTTATTTCAAGCGCTGATATGGCGAAATTGTATCCTCCAATGTTGAAAAGGAGTATAAGGAAAAAAAATATGGCAATTATCTTTCTCAAAACAGCAATCGTCAGATTGAATTATTTCACAATATATGTCTTTTTTTCAAGTCCGGCACCAGTAATGGTTAAGCTTTTCCAGTGTTTTGGGAGTACTGATTTGATCTGAATAAGTCCTTTTGGTGTGATCTCGATTCCACCAAAGCCCATTAAGACACTTTGTAAGATACCGCCAGCACCTGTTGCAAAATAAGGGTTAGTCCCTCCTTTGGTTTCTGCTATTACCCGGAAGGGAGGATTCAGGTTAGGAAGATAGGCGTCTTTGAACCAATGATATGCTTTGTCTGCATTTCCAAGCCGGGCATACAGTGTGGTGAATACTGCTTGTGTCATAGCAGGTGTACCTTCATTGGGCACTCTTGTTTCATAATATTCAAGATCTTTAAGGATAATCTTCTGATCTGTTATCTCCTTTAGAGGATAAGCCAGCAGGTTTACATCAGCTTGTTTAATACCCTCACCATTATAAGCAGCATGTTCTCTTGTTATTCCATCCGGAAATTTAAGAATCGGGATATTGTCAGCTACATGCATCCAGTCAGCAGTTGGTGCAATACCTAAGATTCTGGCAGCTTCAGTAGCAAATTGAAGATTAGCTTTTGCGGCAGCATTAGTAAATGCATTGTTGTCAACATTCTCAGCCCATTCATCTGCAGCTACAACATTTTTAATATCATATTTACCAGGTCCGTTTCTTTCAACCCGGCTGGCCCAGAAATCTGCCGTGGAAGATAATATAGGCCATCCCTTTTCTTTCAACCAGTTTTTGTCCTGCGAGACGCAATAGTAATTCCATGCGGCTATACCAACACAGGCTGTAATATGATGTTCAAAAGGTCCACTCAGTGCCCATACAGGTGTTTCCTCTACGCCGCTATCTGCACTTTCCCATGGATACATAGCTCCTTTATATCCCTTACTGAAAGCATTACGCCTGGCAGCATCAAGCCGTTGAAAACGATACTCTATCATACTTTTGGCAAGTTCAGGGTGCAAAACCAGGATTGCCGGATACATCCACAGTTCTGTATCCCAAAACACATGCCCATTATAGCCAAGACCACTTAATCCCATTGGTGATGGTGACAGTGAAGTACCCTCTCTTGTAAAAGAATACAAATGATAAAGCATACTGTGTATATCCTGCTGCGCCTGTGGATCACCTTCAATCGTTATGTCACTCTTCCACAATTCTTCCCAGGCTTTATGGTGAAACTGCAACAACCTCTCTCTTCCTTCCAATTTGGCGAAAATTGTTGCTCTTTCAGCTTCATTCAGCGGATCATCGTGATGAGCAGAAGTAATAGAAGAACCTGTAATAGAAAAACGATACGTCTCACCAGCCTTTATCTTTTTAGAAAATTTCATCAGGTGCATATTGTTATCCCACATTTCGTGGATGACCCTGGGTTCTGCACCATGTTTTTCACTGAACAAGAAAGTATTACTGGCACACATTAGTAGTTTACCTGTCGGGCTCCTGGCTGATGAAGTAAGCAGGCTAATGGTAACATGTGGCCTGTCTATTTCATTATAATAGTTTTGAACATCTTTTAATGCATCGGGTGCTTCCATTACACTGGCACTACTAATAGTAATATCCTTTTTTGCAGTTACAGATACATCCATCAATACTGAATAGGGTAAGTGCCGGAGAGAGTAATAAGTATAACTGACTGTGGCTTTATCTCTGTACTCAAATGTAGAAGTAAAGGAAGCTTTTTTCATTTCCAGTTCCTGTTTCAGATTTGTCGCTTCATTACTGCCAATACCTTTACCATCAATCTCCAGCCTCATATTTAATAAATTAAAGCTTCGGAGAAAATTACTTACCCTGCCGCGACCATACAGATCATAGGCTCCGGCCAGTACCACATCTTTAATTTTAAATGGTTCTGGCGCCGACACAATCCCTATCATACCATTGGCAACTGTAATTCCATAATAATTTGAGGGGTCTATTTTTTCTGCAGTTATTTTCCAGGGGTCAGGCTGAGCGAAAACATCAGTATACAGAAATATGATAAAACCGGTTAGCACAAGCAATCCACGAGTCATACAATAAGTTTTAGGAAATTTAGTGACTCTGACATTATTGCTCTTGCTAATGAGTGACCGGAAACGTTTTCGGTGGAAAAGAAAGAAATGAAATGAGAACTTGAATTGAGGCACTATGGGGAATGATTTTCGTCATCTTCAGTTTTGCTGGTTGCTGTTAGATCAATAAAGGCAATTTGTTTAATCATTAATAATCAGCCGGTTAAAGCCTTAAACAAGCTATTTAAAAATCCGGGGGCAAGCAATATTTTTATAAACTGTTAAAAATTAATTTTTGCAAGCTTGAAAATTGTCATAATATTGTGTGTTTAATACACATTTAAATGTGTCCTTGATACATGACATTGTGTATTTGAAATCAGATTGCTAAAATTTTAATGATTGCTTATGTTGCCTAAACAACTCTTTAAGACAGCCAGTCTTATTGTACTGGCTTTTGTGGCGCAAATCTCCTTTGCGCAAGACAGAGTGATTACCGGAAAAGTTACTGATTCTAAGGATGGTTCTCCGTTGCAGGGAGCTACTGTTGCTGCCAAAGGCAGTCGTAGTGGTGCTCAAACTGGTGCCGACGGAACATTCAGCCTCTCAGTTTCTGCTTCTGTAAATGCTCTTGTGATATCTTCTGTTGGCTTTGCCACACAAGAGGTATCGATTGAAGGAAAAAATTCTATAGAAGTGGCATTAGTCATTACTAATACTTCGATGGGCGAAGTAGTGGTAGTTTCTTACGGAACCCGAAGAAAAAGTGACCTCACAGGTTCTGTCACCTCTGTTTCTGCAAAAGATTTCCAAAAAGGAAATATTAATTCGCCGGAACAATTGCTACAAGGCAAAGTAGCCGGCTTACAGATTACGACGGGTGGTGGTTCTGCAGGCGGTGGAAGCCGTATCCGTATTCGCGGCGGTGCTTCACTTAATGCCAGCAATGATCCGTTGATTGTTATTGACGGTGTGCCAGTTGAAGGAAATGGCATTGCCGGTTCCGCCAATGTACTGAACTCTATTAATCCGAATGACATCGAATCTATCTCTGTATTAAAAGATGCATCAGCTACGGCGCTATACGGGTCGAGAGCCTCTAATGGTGTTTTGATCGTTACAACTAAAAAGGGAGTTAAAGGAAAATTGAGATTTAATTATAATAACCTTTTTTCTGTTGGAACAGTTGGTAAAACAGTAGAGGTGCTTACAGCCAGCCAGGTAACTGATATTATCAATAATGATGCTGCTGAAACAGGTAATAATACATATAAAGATCTTCTCGGAACTTCCAATACTAATTGGCAGGATGAGATTTACCAATCAGCTTTTGGTTTTGATAATACCATTAGTGTAAGCGGTGGATTGGGTAATGTTCCCTTCAGGGCTTCTTTAGGTTATTTGAACCAGGATGGTATCCTGAAGACAAATAACTTCAATCGTTTTTCAACTGCGCTGAATCTGTCACCTAAACTTTTCGAAAATCATTTAGCAGTTAATTTTTCTGTTAAGGCCAGCCAGACAAAAAACACATTTGCCAATGAAGGGGCAATAGGTTCTGCCATTGCTTTTGACCCCACCAAACCTGTAATGTCTGGTAATAAAGAATGGGGAGGATATTACGAATGGCTGCAGGCGAATAATCTGCCTATCGATCTGTCTACCAGAAACCCGATGGGTCTTTTAAATCTCAGGGATAATACATCCAAAGTTGGTCGTGTTATTGGTAATGTGGATCTTGATTATAAACTGCACTTTTTCCCTGATCTGCATATTAAAATGAATCTGGGTCTTGATTATTTAAGCGGCAGTGGTAATGATAATATTGATTCTGTTTCGGCTACTAACTATAAAACCGGAGGAAGGAAAACATTCTATGAACAGAAGAAGGTAAATACACTGGCTGATATCTTCTTGTTTTATGAAAAAAATATTAACAGTATCAACAGTAAAATAGATGTGCTGGTTGGTCATAGTTACCAGGATTTTTTAACTAAGGTGTATAACTATCCATCATTTAGTTACAGGACTATTGCTGACCCAAATAATCCTGCGAAAAAAGATACTATCCAGGGATCCGAACCAACATTTCCGGATGACAATCCAAGATTCCGTTTGGAATCATACCTGGCCAGGGTTAACTTTTCTATAATGAATAAATACCTCATCACTGCTTCTATCAGGAGTGATGCGAGCTCAAAACTTAATCCTAATGACAGGGTGGGTTATTTCCCTGCTGTAGCATTTGCATGGAAGCTAAAAGATGAATTTTTCAAAAGCGCAAATGTGCTGACTGAATTAAAACTTCGCCTGGGCTGGGGTCAAACAGGACAACAGGATGGTATTGGTTATTACTCATACCTGCCCAGATATTCACTTGGTACCAATACAGCTCAATACCAGTTTGGTAACAGCTTTGTTAGTTATTTGAGACCTGAAGGATATGATCCTAATCTGAAATGGGAAACCACAACAACTTCAAATGTTGGTTTGGATTTCGGTTTTCTGAAGAGCAGGATAACAGGTTCCGTGGATTATTACTACAGGAAGACTGAAGACTTGCTGGCAGATGTGGATGTACCCGCCGGGGCCAATTTTGTAAATCGTATTACAACCAATGTAGGTAACGTAATCAGCAAGGGAGTAGAAATTAATCTTAATACCACACCGGTTAAAACAGAAAACCTGACCTGGGATCTGGGGATTAATTATACCTATAATGAAGCTGAGATTACTAACCTGCTTAAAAATCCTGATCCTAATTTTAAAGGACAGCAGGTGAGTGGTATTTCAGGGGGTACGGGCAACTTTGTAGGAATACATGCCGTTAATAACACACCGTTCACTTACCTGGTGTACAAACAGATTTATGATAATAATAATAAACCCATCGAAGGCTTGTATGAGGATATTAACCGTGATGGTATCATAAATGATGATGACAGGTATTTGTATAAAAAACCTGCTGCCGATGTTTTGCTGGGTCTTAACACACAGGTTACTTATAAAGATTTCAGCCTGGGTCTAGCCGGCCATGGCTCATTTGGCAACTACCTGTATAATAATTTTTTCTCTAATAATGGTGTGCTCAGGGCGATTAAAAATCCGATCAATTTTATTGGAAATGCTTCAGTGGATTATCTGAATACCCGTTTTGTTAATAACCAGTATTTGTCTGATTATTATATTGAGAATGCTTCTTTCTTCCGCCTGGACAATATTAATCTGGGATATAATGTAGGCAAGGTATTTAATGATAAAGCTACTCTCAGAGTGGCGGCAAACATCCAGAATGTATTTGTTATTTCAAAATACAAAGGACTTGATCCTGAGAATGCAGGTGATGGCGGTGTTGATAATAATATTTATCCAAGACCCCGTATTTTCTCACTTGGATTCAATTTTGATTTTTAATTGTAAAAAAATATTGAGTTATGAAACATATATCAATAATAAAAACATTAATAGCAGGGGCGGTCATTGTTTCCTTAGCATCCTGTTCAAAAAAGCTGGATTTGTTTCCACAAAACGAATTCACTTCAGAAACGGCTTATGCTAATGCCGCCGGTTATCGCTCTGTATTGGCCAAAGTATACGGGGGATTAGCAACAACGGGAAATACCGGTCCTGCTGGTTCATCAGATATCCAGGGGTTAGATGAGGGTTCCCAGTCGCCATTTATCCGTGGTTTCTTTAACTGTCAGGAATTGCCAACAGATGAGGCAGTTGTTGCCTGGAATGACCAGACTATCAAAGATTTTCATAACCTGAGATGGTCCAGCGGCGATCCTTTCCTGAAAGGAATGTATGCAAGACCTATTTATAATATAATGGTAGCAAACGAGTATCTGCGTGAATCAACAGATGATAAATTGTCTTCCAGAGGAATAAGCGGTGCTGATGCGGATGAAATCAAAGCTTCAAGGGGAGAAGTCCGTTTCTTACGGGCTTTCAACTATTGGGCTATGATGGATCTCTTTGGAAAATCAACATTTATTGATGAGACAAACGTAGTAGGAACTTCTCTCCCTGCTGAAAAGTCAAAACAAGAACTGTTTACTTTTATCGAAAGTGAATTGCTTGCAATAGAATCTGAACTGAAGCCTGTAAAGACCATTGAATATGGACGGGTAGACCAAGGTGCTTGCTGGGCTTTGCTTGCCAGGATGTACCTGAATGCACAGACATATACTGGTGCTTCAAAGTATACAGAAGCTATTACTTATGCCAGTAAAGTGATTGGTGGCGGATATACATTACATAATGACTATGCACAGCTGTTTATGGCGGATAATGATAAGCGGACAAACGAGATCATTTATGCTATAAACTGTGACGGTCTTCGTACAAGCTCATATGGCAATACTACATTTTTTGTTCATTGTGCAGCCGGTGATGATCATAATGATTTTGGTGTAGGTGGAGGTTGGTATGGTTACAGGGCAACAAAAGGATTGGCTGATAAATTTTCTGATCTGACAGGCGCTACTGATAAAAGAGCTTTGTTTACTACATCTAGTTTTGGCACAAGCCCTGCACAAATAGTAATAGATGATATTAGCAATTTTTCTAACGGACTTCATGTAAGAAAATACAGGAATATTCGTTCAGATGGTGGTCCTACTTCAGATCCCAACAGGGATTTTTCTGATGTTGATTTCCCGGTATTTCGTTTGTCAGAAATGTACCTGATTTATGCCGAAGCCGTTCTTCGTGGCGGAGCTGGTGGTTCTGTCGCTAACGCTGTTAATTATATTAATCTGATAAGGGAAAGAGCATATGGCAATACTTCAGGGAATATCACAAGTGCCCAGCTAACATTACCATTTGTTCTTGATGAAAGAGCCAGAGAACTTTATTGGGAGGGTCATCGCCGGACTGATTTGATCCGTTACGGTCTTCTTACTACAGGCACTTATTTGTGGCCCTGGAAAGGCGGAGTAGCATCGGGTACTGCTGTTGACAGTAAGTATAATATTTTTCCGGTACCTGCCAGTAATATCACCTCTAACCCTAACCTGACACAAAACACCGGTTATTAATTTAATACAACATAAACTGATTAAATTATGAAAAATATTTTCAAAATACTTCTTGGGTCTTTGTTCCTGGGATCTTTCATCTCATCCTGCGAAAAAGATGAAAATAAAATCTTTTTTGAAGGAGGAACGGCCCCTGTATTAACAGCCTCGACAACAGCAGACCAAATACTGCTGAAAGTAAATGAAAACAACCCTGCCATTAGATTCAACTGGACTAATCCGGATTATAAATTTACAACAGGCGTTAGTTCACAGGATGTTACGTATACAATGCAGTTTGATGTAGCCGGCGCCAATTTTGGTAGTGCTAAGAAATATGAAAAAGCTATAGCAAGAGAACTGACTTCTACTTTTACTGTGAGAGATCTCAATACGGCACTTTTATCAATGGATCTTCCTGAGAATGTGGTTCATAATATTGAAATCAGGGTTAAGTCAACCCTTGTTAACAATAGTGTGCCGCTGTATTCTAATGTGATAGCTGTAAAAATGACCCCTTATCTGGATGTTGTATATCCTGTTCCTGCTAATTTGTATATAACGGGGGCTGCCACACCGGGTAACTGGATGGGGGGTGGTGATCCGGAATTATTAAGCCAGAAGTTCACCAAGATCTCTACTTCTGAATTTCAAATTAACAGCCTGGCTATTAATCCGGATGCCGGCTTTTTGTTTGTGCCTGTGTATGGGGACTGGTCAAATAAGTATGGCTTTACAGGAGCTGGGTTAACTAATAATGTTAACGGTGATAGTTTTCAACCCGGAGGAAATGATTTTAAATCTCCTTCACTGGCGGGTAACTACAAAATTGTAGTAAGCTTCAAAACAGGTAAATACACCTTTACAAAACTATAATTACGGATACTAAAAAATATAAAATGAAAAATATTTTTAAAATACTTACACTGGCTGTTACGACCGTATTTGTAGTTACAGCCTGTAAAAAAGTGGCGGATCTTCCGTATTACGGTAATGGAACTGCTGTTGTACTCACGGCATCCAAAGCTTCGGTTGCCCCCACTCCTGCAGATTCACTTGCTGCTGTCATTGATTTTTCATGGACAAGCCCTGAATATAAACAGGACACTTCTTTGTATAAATTTATTCTTGAGATAGATTCTACCGGAAGAAATTTTGCAAAAGAAACAACTAAAACAGTCACAGGAGTTCTTTCTGCCAGTCTGACTGGCAAGGAGCTGAATGCAATATTGCTGAATTATGGATTCTCCCTGGGAGTGCCTTACGATCTGGATGTAAGAGTTACTTCTTCTTATGGAAACAACAATGAAAGATATCTTTCAAATGTTGTAAAAGTCAGGGTAACACCATATAATGATCCGGCAGTATTAACTACAGTTAACACTTCGGTTACCTGTGCATTGGCTACGTCAACACAATTATCAAATACCTTTAACTGGAATGGTGCGTTCAATGGCTATACAGGAAATATTAATTATGTGCTGCAGTATGATTCAGCCACAAAGAATTTTGTAGCACCTCTTGAAATCCCTGTCGGTACCAACCTTTATACAAAAGCGCTGACACAAGGCGAAATGAATGAGACAGCCTTGGCCTCTGGTATTCCCGGCGGTAATACAGGAAAAGTGGAGTACAGAATAAAGGCAACTACTGCCCAGGGTGCTGTCTCTTATTCGAATGTTGTTAACGTAACAATTCAGAGTTATGTACCGATCCTTCGGTTCTATTTACCC
>Ga0116142_10006334_pt1 | contig 10239 bp, 6 predicted proteins | sample AD_UKC033_MetaG_FD_89785 | JGI IMG/M metagenome (GOLD analysis project Ga0116142, IMG submission 89785) | Active sludge microbial communities of municipal wastewater-treating anaerobic digesters from USA - AD_UKC033_MetaG | ecosystem: Engineered > Bioreactor > Anaerobic > Digestate | place: USA... | reverse complement strand
TCGAAAGTCAGGCCGTGCGACTCGATGAACCAGACGCGGCGGGCGTCGCGGGTCGCCTCCTCGACGCGCACAGGCATGAGGTCATGCGCCTCGGCGAGCGCCGGGTTGCCGTGGCTGTTGGCCATCACGTCCCAGTCCCAATCGTGCGCGCCGACGCGGGTTTGCGGGAGGTCGAGGTAGTGGCGCATCGAGTACATCGTGAAATGGTTCGCGTGGCAAATCAGATCGCCTTCCTCGAAATGGTCGCGCAGGTACGCGGCCGCGGAGCGGAAATCGCTCTTGTCGTACACGGCGAGTCGGTGCGTCTCGATGGGATGCACCCGGTGGGCGTAGAGTTCGCGCAGGTGCGGCGCGGTGAGCACGGCAAACAGGACCAGCGCGCCGATGCGCAGGGCGCGGGGACGCAGCGCCGCCAGTGCGTAGGCGATCGCGAACAGGGCGACGGCGCCGGAAAAGATGAACGGACGATGCTCGTAGAACGAGAAGTGCCGGTCTTTCCAGATGAGGATGTTGGCGGCAATGGGTACGATCGCCAGCAACGCCGTAAGCAGGGCGGCCCGGCCTCGTCGCGCCGCGAGCAGCGTGAGACCGATTGCGAAGAACAAGGCGGCCAGCGCGAAGAGCGCCCAATACGCCCATATGTTGAAGCTGTAGCCCGCGAAGAACGCCTTGAACGTGATGAGGCCCGTCTTCCAGGTCGGCGCGGGGTACCAGGCGATCTCGATGCGGCGCACGCGATCGAGCGCGTTGAACAGGTGCCACAGCGCGGGCAGCGCCAACAGCCCCGCCGCCGCTTGCGACGCCGTCCATTTCCAGAACCGGCGGCGCTGCCACGGCAACGTGCACACGAAATAGACGTTGAAGAGGAACAAGGTCCAGACGGCGATGAAATGGGTATAGAGGAGAAGGGCTTCCGTGAGAACCAGGCCGACCCAGTACCGCTTTCCTGATCCCTCTCCCTCGGGGAGAGGGTCAGGGTGAGGGTCTTCTCCAAGGACCTTTACGAGACAGTAGACCGCGCACAGCGACAGGGCGGTGTAGACCGTGTATACGCGCAGTTCCTGGGCATAGTAAATGTGGAACGGGGCGATGGCATAGAGAAACGCCGCGATGAGAGCGGCGTCCGCGCGTCGAAGCAACGCGCGCGCCGCCGCGAACACGAGCGGGATGCACAAGACGCCGAAGAGGCACGGCAACAGGCGAATCAGAAGGTCGTTCGTAGCGGAAATCATCGGCGTGTCCGCTACGGCGTCGAGGAGGCGCAGCCAGAGGAAGGCGAGCACGGTGATCATCGGCGGCTCGGTCGTCTTCGTGATGTCGAATAGCGAGCCGCGGCAATCGACGTAACGCGTGTGGTGGAGGGTCGCCCCTTCGTCGTACCAGAGGCTCTGCCCGCCGAGGTCATAGAGACGCAGCGCGGCGCCGACAAGCACGATGCACGCCAGCAAGGTCCATTGCGCCGCGGTGAGGCGCGCGCCGTTTTCTTCCGGGTTCAACGCGGGGGTTTCCTATGCGTCGGTCGTTCCTGAATTGTAGCGGCCCCGCGAGGGAGGTTCCAACATGCGGGTTCGGTTAAGGCGCATATTTCATGTCTTCTGGATTCCCGCTTTCGGGTCTGTCGATTTAATCGGAGACGGGCTGAAAAACGCGAGAATAAGTGCCCATGACCCACCATGTTTCTTTCCAAAGAGCGTGCTGGACTTGTCAGCGCGCTTTAGCGCGGCTCCTCTTTGCACCCGCGTTCACGCGGGGTGTAATAGGCTGTTACTTTCGCGAAGAGGGCGCTTCAGCGCCGCTTGCCGAGCCGCTTCAGCGTGGAGACAATGCGGAAGCCGTTGAAAAAGCCGCGCTGAAGCGCGCTTGTCTGTATATGAGGTCCCCGTTTCACCCCGCATAAATGCGGGTGCAAAGAAGAGCCCGCCAAGGCGGGCTAAATGGATTGCGTTCACCCAAGGTCACTGATGGAATAGCCGCCGTCGGTCTCCGCTTGCGCCAAGGCGACCTAAATCGACAGACTCTTTCGCGGGAATGACGATGTGGCAGGCCGCGTTCGCCTCCTCCGTCATTCCCGCGCAAGCGGGAATCCAGAAACACTTGCGCGCTTGCCACGGCGTGTGCGGTGAGGACCTGAAATGCTTCCGGATCGAACACGAATGGCCCGCTACTGGTTATCGTATTGCTGGACTTCGTCGCATTTGTATTCGAGTTGGACGCCCGCCTGCTGGAACATGGCCTCGGACTCCGCCCCGGCGTGGTAGCGGCGTTCGCACACCACGCGCGCGATTCCGCAGTTGATGATCAGCATGGCGCACACGCGGCAGGGCGTCATGCGGCAGTACAAGGTCGCGCCGCGGATGCTCACGCCCAGTTTCGCGGCCTGGCAGATCGCGTTCTGTTCGGCGTGCACGGTCCGCACGCAATGGGTGGTCGTCGTGCCGTCCTCGTGGACGACCTGCTTGAGTTGATGGCCCACTTCGTCGCAATGGGCGAAGCCCATCGGCGAGCCGACGTAGCCCGTGACGAGCAGTTGCCGGTCCCGCGCGATGACGCAGCCGCTGCGTCCCCGATCGCAGGTGGCGCGCTTCGCGATCGTATGCGCCACTTCCATGAAGTAGTCGTCCCAGGAGGGTCGTTCGTGGTGTTCCTGCATGCGTGTCCTCGCCTCTTGCTTGAAAACCCGTGGCCCGCGCGCCCAGTATACGCGAGCGACTTGGGAGGGCAAAACCGCTCATGAAGCCCGCTGTGGACCGCCGGGAATTCCGGGATTGGGTGTCCGTGCCCGTGCGCTGGAGCGACATGGACGCCTACCATCACGTCAACAACGCGAAGTACGTCACGTACCTCGAAATCGGCCGGATTCAAGTGTTCCGGTCGCTCGCGCCCGACGGCGACTGGCTCCATGCCGCGGAGGGCCCGGTGCTCGCCTCGGTCACGTGCAATTTCCGCCGTCCGGTGCAACACCCCGCGACTATCGAAGTGGGAACGCGGGTCGGCAAGATAAGCCGCCGGTCCTTCCACTTCGAGCACGGCCTCTTTCTCGATGGGACGGATACGCTCGTGGCGGACGCGCGCTCGATCGTGGTGTGGATCAACCGCGCGACCGGCGAACCCGTGGAAATTTCCCCCGCGTTGCGCGAGGCGCTCGAGCGGCTGATGTAGCGGCACGGGCCGCGTCGCGCGCCCGTCTCAGACGGACGGCGTTGCCTCGGGCGCCTCGATCTGCACGGCGGGCGTATCGAGTTCGGTCGGCGCGTCCGGTTCTTCGTGCTTCTCGAAGTATCTCAGCGCGCCGAAACCGGCGACGAGCAGGATGACGAACGCGACGGTCAGGGCGTTGAACCATCGGTCGATGAACGCTTTGATGGGCGATCCCAGCCAATAAATGAGCCCCGCAACAAGGAAGAACCGCGCCGAACGCCCGACCAGCGAGGCGATCAGGAACATGGCGACGTTGATCTCGCACACACCCGCGGCGATGGTGATGATCTTGTATGGGATCGGCGTGAACGCCGCGATAAAGACAATCCAGAAATCGTATTGTTGATAGTACGCCTGCACCGCGGCGAATTTCGCCTCCGAAAACACGTAGGTGTAGAAGAACTGGTCCGTCGCGCCCCAGAAACCCCAGCCAATCAGGTATCCGAGGATGCCGCCGAACAACGAGGCCACGGCGCACACGCCCGCATACCACATCGCCTTCTCACGAACGCTGATACACAAAGCGATGAGCAAGACGTCCGGCGGAATGGGGAAGAAACTCGCCTCGGCGAAGGACAGCACGGCCAATGCGATGGCGCCGTAAGGCGTCTCGGCCCAACTCAAGACCCAGTCATATGCCCGCCGCATCACAATGAACATACACCGCGATTCCTTCGTGCGCCGCGCGCGTCAGAGTTCCAATCTCGGGTCGTAGAAATGGTGCAGCGCCGCGTGGTGCGTGAGGTCCCGGTGCAACGGCGTCACGCTGACCATGGTCTTCTCGATAGCCTCGAAATCCGTGCCTTCCTCCGGGTAATGCGAAGGCTCCGGCCCGCCGATCCAGTAATACACCTGGCCGCGCGGGTCGCGCCGCTCGATGATCTCGTCCTGGTAGTGCCGCCGGCCCATCCGCGTGATGGCGACGCCGGTCAATTGGGCGTAAGGCACGTCCGGCACGTTTACGTTGAGCACCGTCTCCTCCGGCATGCCGTGTTCGAGCACGTACCGCGCGAGTTTGCCCGCGAACGTCGCCGCCGTATCGATGTGCTGCGGACGATAGGCGACGTTCGAAACCGCGAACGCGGGTACCCGTTGCAGCATCCCCTCATACGCCCCGGCCACCGTGCCCGAGTACGTCACGTCATCGCCGAGATTCGCACCCGGGTTCACTCCCGAGACCACCAGATTCGGACGCCGCCCGAGCAGCCGCCGGATGGCGAGCATGACGCAGTCCGTCGGCGTGCCGTCCACCATGTGCCAGCCGTCGCGCAGGGTAACGACGCGCAGCGGCTCGTGCAGCGACACGCCGTGCCCCACGGCGCTCTGCTGCCGGTCCGGCGCGTATACGACCACCTCGCCCAAGGGCCGCAGCGCCGCGACCAGCGCCTCGAGGCCGGGCGCACCGATGCCGTCGTCATTGGTGGCGAGAATTAGAGGTTGGGTCATGAAAACCCCGCAGTGGGAACGTGTAGTGGAACGCATCGAACGCATCAAAACGTCGAAGCGGATTTCTTATAACATAGCCGTCGAAGGAGATCAAACAGCGCGCCCGAATCATCGGTTCGTCCGCCATGGAAACGGGGACCGGCGCTGCGTTTCGAGGCGCGCCGGCCCCCGAGAGTCCCGCGGTCAGAAACTGTCCGAAGTATCGAGTTTGGCGTCGCGCGCAATGGCTTCCCGGCTCGTGATGTAGGGGCCGGTCAGCATCTGGTCGTAGTACATGCCCGGCCCGACCATGGGATACACGAACGCCTCCTTATCGACGATCACCTCGAGGAACGCGGGACCGGGAAAGGCCACGAATTCTTCGAGCGTCTTCTTCAGGTCCTCCTCGCGCTCGACGCGACGCGCGAACTCGAAGCCGTCGGCCTGGGCCGCCTTGACGAAATCCTTCTTGTGAAGCGACTTGTCGGTTCCCGAAAAGCGCCCCTCGTAATAGAGCGTCTGCCACTGCACGACCATGCCGTCGCCGAAGTTGTTCAGGAGCAAAATCTTCACGGGGATGTTGTAGGTCGTGCAGGTTTCGAGTTCGCCCATGTTCATGCGGAGGCTGCCGTCGCCGTCGATGTCCACCACGATGCGGTCCTTGCGGCCGAACTGCGCGCCTATGGCGGCGGGCAGCCCGAAGCCCATGGTGCCCATGCTGCCCGAGGTCAGCCACATGCGCGGTTCCTTGAAGTCGAAGTGCTGGGCCGCGAACATCTGGTGCTGGCCGACGCCGGTGCTGATGATCGCCTCGCCCTTCGTGATCTCGTTGAGCAGTTCACAGACGCGCTGGGGCTGGATGATCTCCGCGTCACGATTGAAGTCCTGATGGTGCAGGCGCTTCATTTCGCGCGCGCGCGCCGTCCACTTCGAGAAGTCCGTCTTGATGTCCCGGCCATAGGCGAGCAGGTCGCGCAGCGCGATTTTCGCATGCCCGACGTGCGCCCAATCCACTTGCTTCACCTTGCCGATCTCCGCGGCGTCGATGTCCACGTGCGCGATCTTCGCGTTCCCCGCGAATTTCTTCGGCACGGCGCAGACCCGGTCGTCGAAGCGCGCGCCGACCGCGAAGAGAAAGTCGCAATCCATGACCGCGTAATTGGCGTAGGCCATGCCGTGCATGCCGAGCATGCGCAGGCACAAATCGCCGGCGGTGTCGAGCGCGCCGATGCCCATGAGCGTCGTAACGACGGGAATCTGGAAATGCTCGGCGAACGCGCGCAGTTCCTGGGCCGCGTCGCCCAGAATGACGCCGCCGCCCGCATAGATCAGCGGGCGCTTCGCCGCGCCAAGGAGTTCGAAGAACCTCGCCGCGTGACCGTCGGCGACGCGGGACCCGTTGATGAGCTCCAGCCGTCGCTGATACCCGTGCAGCGGCAACATGCCGGCGCCCTGATACACACCGATGTAGTTCTGAACGTCCTTCGGCACATCGACGACGACGGGCCCCGGCCGCCCGCTGCGGGCGATCTCGAAAGCGGTGCGCACGGTGGCCTCAAGTTCCCGCTCGTCCTTCACGAGGAAGACGTGCTTCGCACACGAGCTCATGATGCTGAAGACCGGCGCCTCCTGAAAGGCGTCAGTGCCGACCGCCGCGCGCGCGACCTGCCCGCAGATCAGCACCATCGGCACCGAGTCCGCCATGCAGTCGCGCACCGGCGTCACACTGTTGGTTGCAGCCGGGCCCGAAGTGACGAGCGAGACGCCCACCTTGCCCGTCGCGCGCGAGTAGCCCGCCGCCATGAAGCCGGCCCCCTGCTCGTTCGCGGGCACCACAAGGTTCAGCGTATTGTCCGGGTTCTCCCGATTGTAGCGGAAGATCGCGTCATAAGTCGGCAGGATAGCCCCGCCGCTGTATCCGAAAATCGTGTCGATGCCTTGCTCGGCCAGCACGTGGATAATCATGTCCGCGCCGGACATCTGCTTGCCCACCGACTGGTCCGTCTTAGGTTGCACTGCCATTCCTGGTCTCCTCATGGATCACGACACCGCCCGGCCGGCGGGCCGTTGCCCCATGTCATATCCTGTGTAACACCGATCCTGGGGCGGCTGCTTCCAGCGCGCCCGATTCAAACAAAGAGCACCGCGACGTGACGCGCGGCGCTCTTGACTCGTTCAAGGGGTAAATATCGAAACGTATCGTCAGGCGTTAGTCGAGTCTGACGCCGCATCTTCCTCCGGCGTCCGTACTACCGACTCCGAAGAGGCGTCTTCGGCGGCGGGCGCCGTGACCTCTTCGGCTGCGTCCTCCACAGGCGCGCTCGGCCCGGCTTCCGCTTCGGCACGCGCGGGCTCCGGCTCTGTCGGCACGGGCTCCACGGCTTCCGCCGCCGCGGGCTCCACGGCTTCCGCGGGCGCGGCCTCCGCAGCTTCCGCGGGCGCGGCCTCCACGGCTTCCGCCTCCGCGGCCTCCGCGGCTTCCGCCGCCGCTGCCGCCGCCTGTTCCTGGCGGGCGGCTTCGGTGCCGCGCGCGACGGCGGCCATGAGTTCCGTGGCCACGTCGGCGAGGCTGCGGCCTGCCTGGATCATGTTGGCGGGCACGGCGCCGCGCATCGCCGCGGCCACGTCCACGCGCTCGCCTTCCGCGCCCTCGCGATAGTCATCCTGAAGCTGCCGATCCTGATCGCGCTGATATTCCCGCACGCTCAGGCCGATCTTGCGTTCGACCGGATCGATGCTGATCACTTTCGCCATCAATTTGTCGCCGACCGCCACCGCCTCCTCGGGTTTCTGCACCCGCTCGGTCGACAGTTCACTCACGTGAATCAGCCCCTCGATGCCGTTGTCCAGCCGCGCAAACGCGCCGAAGCTGACGAGCTTCGCGATCTCGACCTCGACGTGACTCCCGATCGGCAATCCTTGCACCACCGCGAGCCACGGGTCTTCCATAAGCTGCTTCAGCCCGACGCTGATCTTCTCGTTCTCGGGGTCGATGCTGAGCACCTTGACTTCGAGTTCCTGGTTCCGCTCGATCAGCTCGGACGGATGGTTCACTTTCTTCGTCCAGGACATGTCGCTGACGTGCAGGAGCCCATCGATGCCCTCTTCGAGCTGCACGAACGCGCCGTAGTCCGTCATGTTGCGCACCGTGCCCTTCACGATCGATCCGACCGGATATTTCTGCCCGATCTCACGCCAGGGGTTCGGCTGCGTCTGCTTGATGCCCAACGCGATCTTCTCCGCATCGGCGTCGACGCTGAGGATCATGACCGGCACTTCGTCATCGATGCTGAGCATCTCGTTCGGGTGCCGCACGCGCCGCGTCCAGCTCATCTCGCTCACGTGCACCATGCCCTCGATGCCGTCCTCCAACTGCACAAACGCGCCGTAGTCCGTCATGCTGACCACACGCCCGTGCACGACGTTGCCGACCGGATACCGCTCCGCGGCGGTCTTCCACGGGTTCTCGCTCTTCTGTTTGAGGCCGAGGCTGATGCGCTCCGACTGCGGGTCGAAACTGAGCACCATGACCTCGATCCGTTGACCCACCTGGACGACCTGGGACGGATGTTTCACGCGGCCCCAGCTCATGTCCGTCACGTGCAACAGCCCGTCGATGCCGCCCACGTCCACGAAGGCGCCGAAGTCCGTGATATTCTTGATCTCGCCGGGGAGAATCTGCCCCACGTGAATCGTTTCCAGCAGGCGGCTCTTCTCGCCCGCGCGCTGCTCCTCCAAGAGCTTGCGGCGGCTGACTACCACATTCCGCCTGCGCTTCGTCAGCTTGATGATCTTGAACTCCATCTTCTGGCCGATGTAACGCTCGAGGTCGCCCGTCGGACGGAACGTAAGCTGGCTGGCCGGCATAAACGCGTCGATGCCGATATCCACCTTCAGGCCGCCCTTGACCCGTCGCGTGATCACGCCCTCGATGATGCCGTCATCCTCGTACACCGCCTGGACCTTCTCCCAGTTCTTGATCCGGTCCGCCTTCATCTTCGAGAGGACGGGCAACCCCTCCTCGTCTTCCGGTTCGTCGATGTAGAAATCGAAGGTGTCGCCCGGCTTGATCTCTGCTTCCGGCGGAAACTCCGTAATGCTGACGACCCCTTCGCTCTTGTAGCCGATGTCCACAAGCACGCGGTCGTCGGTGATCTCGACGATGCTGCCCCTGACCACCTCGCCTTCCCTGAAGTTGCGCATGGTCTCATCGTACAGCGCTTCCATTTCCGCCATGGAAAGGGATTCGGTCTCGAGGCCGAGGGCCTCATCATCGTCGTACGCGAGGGTGTTGGCTAAATCGGTCGCCGCGGCGGCCGCAGCCGGTTGTGTGCTTTGCACGTCCTGTTGTTCGTTACTCATGACAATCTTGCATCTCCTTTGAAACATAGAATTTGCCCGGCTTGGGCGGTCAGATAGAATAGCAAGTAAACTCGACAAGAGTCAAATGCCGCGCGAAACGTATCGCAGCCCGCGCCGGTCCCGCCCCCCTCGCGCTCGGGGGCGGGAAAGCCGCAATTCAGCCCAGGGGCCAACCGCCGTCCTTCATGATGGCGGCGTCGATGTCTTTCATGAGGGCCAAGGTCTCCGTCAGCACGCCGAGGATGCTTATGTAACGCGCGATGTCCTCGTAGTCGAGCGCGCGGCCCTTCCGGTCTTTCAGCCACTTCTCGCAGACCTGATAGCCGCCGATGTGAAAGTTCCACACGTCTTCGGCGACGCCCTCAAAGTACTGCGTCTGGTTGATGTACACGCGGCCTTGCGCCGCCACGTAGCGCGGCGTGTCCACTGTGTTATGGCCGGGCTCGGGATACAGAAACCCGCCTTGCGGCGACGCTTCGAGCAGGTGCAACTGTACGAGGCGCGCGCCGTGCGCGCAGAGCGCCCGAAACAGTCTCGCCTTCGACGTGAAAGGGACGCGCGGAAAATCGCGCTTGAGAAACTCGGCATAGCGCGCGCGATAAGACGGTGAATGGAGGACGGCGTACACGTAATGGAACACGTTCTCCGGCCCGAAGGTCTTCGTCAGATCGCCTGTCCCGGCCTCGATGAAGGCCATCTTCAGCCGCCGCGCCAATTCGTCCATAAGCGTCGGGTCCAGATTCGGCCTGCGCCGGCCGCCGTACTCCGCCGCCGCCTCGCGCGCGCCCCACTCCTCGAGGTCGTCCACCTCGTCCCTGTTCTTCGGGTAGAGATAGAGCGGGAAAAGGTAATTCACCTCTTTAATTGATACCGTATGATGCTGGATCATTTCGCGCGTGCAGAAAACGTGTTCCCAGCCGCGCCCAATCTCTATCGAGCGCGTGGTGGACAACCCCAGATTCTCGCCCTCGATCATGTGGCGCATGACCTTGCCGCGCGGCTTGCACAGGAAACCGCGCGACTGGGCGGTGTAGTAGGTCCAGCGCACGTCGAAAGGCCGGTAGAGTATGCGTCGCAGATGGTCCCGTGTCGGGCCGGACTCCCGAACGGACGCTTGCGCCAGATGGACCTTCCAGTCCCGTGCGTCCGGTCCAAGCCGAAATCGTTCCCGTGCCGTCTCGGGGGGGAGACCTGCGAATTCCCGCACAGTCTTCCATACCTCGTCGGCGCTCCATCGAATGGTCAGGTGGTCGC
>Ga0116142_10006332_pt1 | contig 10240 bp, 10 predicted proteins | sample AD_UKC033_MetaG_FD_89785 | JGI IMG/M metagenome (GOLD analysis project Ga0116142, IMG submission 89785) | Active sludge microbial communities of municipal wastewater-treating anaerobic digesters from USA - AD_UKC033_MetaG | ecosystem: Engineered > Bioreactor > Anaerobic > Digestate | place: USA... | reverse complement strand
TTGAGACTCTTGAAGGCTGCCCCAAACTAGGAGTACTAATAGTTGATGATGTCATTGAGACTGGAAAGACAATGGAGAGCTATTCTCAGTACTTTAGGGCGGCAGTATGGAATAAACTTGAAGAACCCACCAATGAGTGGATAATCTTTCCCTGGGAACGTATGTGTGGAGAAGGTCCAGGATATTCCAGGGATGAAAGGAGTGTATAAAAATGAAAGATTCTTTAATAATCTTATCCGGTGGAATGGACTCTACTGTGCTTCTCTATGATAGGCTTCCTTTAATAGCTTTAGCCATTACCTTTAAATATGGACAGAAGCATTTAAAGGAAATTGCTAAAGCTAAATCCATTTGCGAACATCTAGGAGTTCCCCATAAAATTATAGAACTCCCTCTTAGTAATATCTTAAAATCCAATCTCTTAGAAGGAGGCGGGGATATCCCTGAAGGGCACTATGAAGACCTCTCTATGAAGAAAACAGTAGTACCCTTCCGTAATGGTATAATGCTTTCTATAGCTGTGGGAATAGCAGATAGTGAAGGCTTTAACCAAGTCTTAACTGCTGTCCATACAGGAGACCATACTATCTACCCGGACTGCAGGCCTAAGTTTATCCAAAACATATCTAATGCAGCTTATAGAGGAACTTACAACGAGGTTATAATCTCCGCTCCTTACATAGAATGGTCAAAGAGAGAGATAGCATTTCTTGGTAAGGATCTTAAAGTTCCTTTTGAAAAAACTTGGAGTTGCTATAAGGGAGGAGATATCCATTGTGGGAAGTGTGGTACCTGCATTGAGCGTAAAGAAGCGTTGCAAGGTTTTGACCCTACTATATATGAAGGAGATTAAAATGTTTTATTATATAAACGAGATCTTTTACAGTATCCAAGGAGAGGGCTCTTGGGTTGGTACCCCTGTCATTTTCATTCGGTTGGCTGGGTGTAATCTCTCCTGTAAGTGGTGCGACACACTTCATAACCCCAAGTATTTCGAAGAAGAAGAGTGGATACTCCATGAGTTAGCTCAATACCCTTGCTATAAAGTAGTGTTAACCGGAGGGGAGCCTTTAAATCAAAATTTAGATCCCCTCTTAGCTGCTTTACACTTTGCAGGTTATTCAATACATTTAGAAACAAATTGTACTCTTCCACTCCCTTCTATAGCCTTTGATTGGATAGTAGCAAGTCCTAAATATATAGAAGGGTTAAATTTTCAAACTCTTGATCAGGCTAATGATATAAAAATAGTTTGTGGTTCTGAGTATTGGAAAGAGCTAACAGAGGTTGTTAATAAGAAGTATAAGAAGTATAAAGGAAAGAAGAATCTTTACCTCATGCCTTTAGATCTTAAGAGTAGGGAGAATGATTATTTTATAGCCACTGCCTATGATTATGTTAAAGCTAATCCATGGTGGAAGCTCTGCGCGCAAATTCAAAAATATTACAACTTCAAATAGGAGGGTTTATGACCTATTTCAGTTTTGAAACTCCTGTAAAACACTTAAAAGACTTCGAGGACTTACAAGATTTTCATTTCACTTTAAGTATGTTATATAGCAATAAAATTTATGCCAACTTTATAATGGAACAACGTTCCGCAGGGTATAAAGGTATTTGGCTGGATAATTCCTTTAATGAATTACGTAAAGCAGATAGTGCTCATAGCCTTATTGAACTATATAAAATTTATGGATTCACTAAGGTTATATGTCCTGATGATCCTACTTGGACTAATTCTCAACTACACAATGAGTGGTTAAAGATGGCCTCTGTAATACCTGTAAACAAACTTATTGTTGTAGTACATGACTCCGGTTCTAGGGATTATCTAAAAGCATGTGGCGTTAAACATTTCGCCTATCCCTTCAAGCAGCGGAGAGGCGTACCTATAGAGCATCAAGTTTGGGCAAAGTCTCACCACTTCCTTGGACTTAATAATTTAGAGGAATTGCGCGTGACGCGACCAATAAGTTGTGATACTAGCTTGCCTATAAAACTAGCTAGAATAGGGATGTCTATTGATCAGTGGGTATCTAACGGATGTCCCATATACTCAAAAGGAGGGGATTACTTTGACTGTTCTTTAACAACTAAGGAAATTGAATTAGCCAGGCAAAATATAATAAAATTAAAGGGGCTAACTAATGAATCCATTTGATAAATTTGGAATATCTCAAAAGACTATTAATGCCATAATAAAAGTAGGAGATTATGGGGCTAATATACATGGAGATTTCAAATGGAAGACCCACTCTATTTCAACTCATACTACGCACAGTCTTAATCATGGGTTGGATCATATAGATGGATTTATGCTGGATAAAGATTCTCATTTATATAATTTAGCCCATATGGCTCTTCGTAGCATATTCGCTTTGGATATGCTTATAAATGAATATGAAAAGGAGTTAACCAATGGAAAAGAAGGGTAAATGTGAAAAGTGCGGACTCCGTCCGTATACCAGAGTTCCCTGGCAATATGCTAAGACTCCTCAACTCCCTATACTTATAGTAGGTCAAGCCCCTGGGCATACAGAAACAATAACTAAGGTACCATTTACGGGAGCTGCAGGTAAAACTCTCTGGAGAATAATGAAAGAAGCTGGGTTGGATAAAAATAACACTCATATAACTAATATATGCGAATGTGCACCACCGGAGGATAGAGCCCCCACACCGTTAGAAGTAGAGTTATGCTCTGAACACCTTAAAGCTGAATTACAATCAGCAAAACCTCAATTGATTATAGCTTTAGGTGAAGTTGCTATAAACGCCCTAACAGGAAGGAAGGGTGTACAAACATTACGCGGACAATATTTACCTATCCTTAGTAAATGGGAATGGGAATGCCCAGTATTGTGTATGTTACACCCCTCATTTATTATGCGTCAAAGGCAATGGATTGATATAGCAATAAAGGATATGTATAAAGTAACTGAATTTTTCATTTCAGGTATTTCTAATAAGAATAGCTATAATCCTGAGTTTATATATAACCCAGACCCTTCAACTCTTGCTCTCTTATTAGATGAGATGTCTCCTCATATAACAGCTATAGATATAGAAACCCCTGCTCAGTTAGATGTATTAACTGCTCAGGTTATAGGTATAGCTTTTTGTTGTAATGAAAAGAAGGCAGTAGCTCTTGATTTCACAGAAAGTGGTATGAGAGGCGAATCCTGGGATATTATGAAACGTTTTTTAGAGGATCCCAAAGCTCGAAAGTGTACACAAAACGGCCAATTCGACTTAGCAGTATTGGAAACAAATGGAGTTAAGGTTAAAGGCTTGGTATATGATACCCTATTAGCTGAACATGTAATGCACAGCGATTTACCAGGCAATCTTGACTCCCTTAGATCCAGATATACTGATCTCCCGGCATATAAACCTGAGAAGAAAAGTATGGAAACTATCGGACAATGGGAAAAGCAAAAGAGATTGGAGTATAACTGTATGGATGTACTAGCTACACATTTAGTACGCTTAGGACAGACTTCCCTTATGTCTGAAAAGCAAATGCAAGTGCTGGAAGAAATTGAAATACCTCTTATAGATGTGTGTAATTATATGGAGAGAAAAGGGTTTAAAGTAGATGTACCTCAATTGGCCCTTATACATCAAAGTCTAGCACCCAAAGCTGAAGCAATTAGGATTAAATATTTTGCTCCTATTGGATTAAATCCAAACAGCCCAAAACAATTACAGAAGTGCTTTGGCATAACAAGTACTGGAGAAGATGTTATAGAAGGTTTGATAAAAAGAGGACATAAAAATAGTGATATGTTGCAGGCTTTGTTGGATTATAGAAAGATGTCTAAAATAGTTAGTGTTTACTTATTAGGGGTTTATGAACGCTTACGCGGAGACAGAATACATGCTCACCCTAAAATAGAAGGTACTGGTACGGGGAGGTTATCCTATAAAAACCCAAACCTACAAAATGTGCCTGAAAAGCTTCGTGTTATTTATATCCCTGATAGTCCTGATTATGTTATTTTAAATGGGGACTATAACCAACTAGAACTCAGGGTGGGAGCTAACATAGCCCCTGAACCCTTAATGCTACAAGAGTTTGCAGAAGGTAAAAGTACTCATAAGGTAATGGGTTATAACATATTCAACAAAGAATGGGATGACCTTACAGCGCAACAGAAATTACAAGCTAAAGCAGTAGTGTTTGGTACTTTTTATGGACGTTCTGCCAGGTCTATAGCCATTGAATTTGGTGTAAGTGTTAGCACTGCGGAGCATTGGCAGACGCTTTGTATAAAACGTTATCCAGGATTAGGATTATATCTCCAAAAGCAGGCACAAGAGTTTAATCAAATGCATAAATGTATTACACCTTTTGGGAGGGTACGCTCTCTACAAACTATTATGCAGGCATATAATACACCAATACAAAGCAGTGCTTCTGATATAACCTTAACTAGCCTTATAGAGTTATATCGTAAAGGATTTGATCTTCGTACAACAGTACATGATAGTATTGTAATCCAAGCTCCTAAGAAGGATATGATGGATGTAGCTAGGGAGATGAAAAGAATTATGGAACGTCCTATACCTCAGCTTAACAACTATCAGTTCCCGATTAAGCTCAAAGCAGGAGATGATTGGTATAATGTCGAGGAGGTTACGCTATGAGAAAAGGAATAATGCTTTGCTATCCATACGAGGAGAAGAGATTTATAAAGTGGGGTAAAAGAGCTTTCATCCAGCCTAAACTTGATGGAGATAGATGCAGAGCTATCTTCAATGAGGATGGAAAGGTGTTTCTCCTTAGCAGTGAAGAGAACATTATAACCTCAGTGCCTCACATAAACGAGGAGCTTGAGTCTCTGAGATTAAAAAACTGCGAACTTGATGGAGAGCTTTATACCCACGGAATGGCTCATGAGGATATCCATAGTATTGTGAGTAGAAAGGTAAGCATCCATCCTGAGTATAGGCTTATACAATACCATGTGTTTGATATAGTAGAATCTACAAGCCAGGTGATAAGATTCAAGTTTCTTGATAACCTATTTCTAGGGCGCGCTCTTTGCTACATAAAGCTTGTTCCTACAGGCGTAGTATCATCAGAAGATGAAATAGCTAAAGTCCTTGATAGCTACATGGAGATGCACTATGAAGGGGTTATATTAAGAAACCTTAATGCTCTGTATAAAAGAGCTCGCTCCACAAATATAATGAAATGCAAGCCTACTAAATCAGATACCTACAAGGTAGTAAAAGCTATTGAAGAGGAGGATATAAGAGGAATCCCAAAGAATGCTCTTGGAGCATTAGTCCTCACAAGCGATGAAGGTACCCACTTCAATGTAGGTACTGGATTCACAAGAGAGCAAAGAGAAACCCTGTGGAAGTCTATCAAAACCATTCCAGAGTTTCTCGACAACAAATTCGTAGAGGTAAAATACCAGGAAATAACCTCCGCAAGAGGAGTCCCGCGGTTCCCAGTATTTATAAAGATCAAGGAGATTAACTAATGCGAGAAGCGGTAGATCCTATAAAGGAATTCCTTCCTACAAAAGGTTGGCTTGGGGAGTATATGAGATTTACAGAAGGCTTAGAAGCTTGTAGTAGATTTAACTTCTTTGCCGCTTGCTGCGTACTAGGAGCGGCTATAAACAATACAGTATGGATTCAAAGAGGAGATGAAGGATTATTACCCAAATTATTCCCAAATATTTGGGTAATATTATTAGCGCCTCCTGGAAGAGGGCATAAAACAAGTGTAATTAATATGGCATGCAATGTATTAATGAGTGCTTGCCCAGATGTGCGTATGCTTGCTGATAAATTAACCCCAGAGTATTTAGTAAAAGGACTGTCAACTCCTAAGACTACTCAAGGTATGATTTCTATAGGTCCTAGAGATGCTACAGGGTTAATTAAAGCACCTGAGTTAAGCGTCTTCTTCGGAAGACAACAATATAATACAGGTCTTATAAGTCTTATAACAGATCTGTATGATTTCAGAGAAGTTTGGGAAGGAGGTACCATAGCTAGAGGAGGAGAAAAATTATATAATGTTTGCATAAGCGTAATGGGCGGTAGTACTCCTGTTTGGCTTCAAAACATGCTTCCGCAAGATGCCTTTACAGGAGGGTTTATGAGTAGATTTGTTCTTGTAGAAATGCCTCCAACTTATTTTAAAAAGGATACCTTTCCTAAACGTCCCCCTGAGCTTAAATGGGAGAATTTGGTTAAGGGTTTAGCAGCAGTGAGAAAAATTAACGGAGAGGTTATATGGGGAGAAGGTAGTATAGAGGAATATGAAAAGGTTTATGAAGGGACACTTCCTACAGGAGAAACTCAATTAGATGCCTATAGAGAAAGGGAACCGGAACAGATATTAAAATTAGCAATGCTATTAGCCATAAGTGAACAACGTATTGAGATCCTTGGGAAGGATATTGTACAGGCCAAAACAATAATATATGCCCTACACAAAGAGACTAACCCTAGGATAGAACGTTTAACAACCCACCCTAGGATGCATTTAGTTCAGGAGATTCAAGATCTCCTTAAACTGCGGGGTCCTATATCTGAAAATGAATTGTTAGAAGGGGTATATAGATCCCTCAGCCAAGGAGAAAGGCAATTCTATGAAGCTTTGAGTGTTATGAAAAAAACAGGCGTGATAATCCCTAAGGGTACTCCGGGGAATTATATCTATGAGCTTAGGAGGAAATGATGGTTAATTGGTATAGGGTAAAAGAAAAACTAAAAAACTATTGTCCAGAAGGTATGGAAGAGTTAAAAGATATTTTGGAGTACCTATATATAAAATGTGATCTAAGTTTGCAGGATATAATAAAGCTAACGGATAGGGAAATATTAGGCGCCCAAACTCTTAGAATAAAAATGGCCTCTTTAAACATACTTATAAAGAAGCGGGGAGGGGATAATTGTTAAAGTCTATACCTCTTAGTTTAAAAGACTTCGAACAATTATCAGCTAAAGAATTAGCACAGAGGTATGGTGTGCATATTACTACAATATATTATAAAAAACGTAAGTTAATTAACGCTTCTTCTTGAGCTCATGCTTTATATCCTTTAAAGAGTCTCTAATCTCAGGGATTATAGTCTCTAATACTATAACCCTGTTCTCGAGATTCTTTACAGCATTATCCAATTCCATATCCTTAGCGCAAGAGGCAGAAAGCCATACTTGAGCTGTCCATATGAGGTAGGTAATAAGGGCTCCTAGGATAATAAGAAGCCCTTTAAAGATAAGAGTGTCGGTCGTTCTGTTTTTGTGATCCATATTAACCTACTTTTTCATCTGGAGTAAACAATCTCGCATGTCCATACCATGCTTTAACTCTATACACTCTCTAAAGTCATTAGAAGACTTACACCCAGAGCATAAGCTAGCACAGATAGTCTTATCAGGATTCTTCTGGTTGTAGTACATACACTCAAAGCATGCCCTACAACTTGTTGTCATGCCTTCTGTGTTAGGGCCTACTAGATCACAGGAGAAAAGCCATAAGATAAGAACACCAGTGATTGAAAACCAAAGAACTTTGAAAAGCATATTAAGACTCATTCTTCATCACCTCCTTCTGGTCTTTTAACCTTACGTAGTAAGGTCCTATACTTCTGTACTATCTCAGTCCTCTCCTCAGAAGATCTGGCATTTCTCAACTCCCGCATCATACTAGATCTTATCTCCCTCTCATATATTTTCAAAACACTTTCTTTCCTTCTCCTATTAAGCCTCTCATCTATAGCTACAAGTTTCATTCCGAGAGAATTAGCTATAGCCACCTCAGGAGATAATGCCCCTTCCTGATCAGAAAAGGCAGCGTAGAGTTTATTCCAATCAGCTCCACCAGGAAGTATAGCAGGAGACAACTGCTCCCAAGCATACGCAAAGGTCTTCATCATCTTAGTAGAAGGTTCCTCCCAATCGTAGTAGAGGGGAACGCCAGAATACTTTTTCTTACTTATAAGAGTAGAAGCCATTGTGAATACAGGATTCTGCAGAACTACTTCAAAAGGATTCTTCTGATAAAGTTCTGCAACATCTCCTATGAAGGGGATAACAAAAGTTAAGTCTAGCATATTTAACCTACCTTTCTCATCTCTAAATGGCATCAAGAGATAAAGCCCCCTAGTCATATACTCAGGAAGGTCTCTGTTTATCCTTTGCCATTCCTCTTCAGACACTTGTGTCTTATTAAGAGCAAACTGTTGCATAGCGGCACCCATTCCCAACCACTTAGCAAAACGCACTGGATGGTTCTTTATAGTCTCAAGCCCTAGAGGAATAACCTTACTAAACCACCTAACAAAAGGCATAGCATACTGTCCTACAGCAGCGACCTCAGGAGTTACCTCTCCGAAGTTAAAGGTCCACTTCATAGCATCCCAAGCTGCTTCTCTTTTATTCATTCCTTTTTCCATATTATGGAGATATTTAGCATATTTAAAGATAGACTCCTCTGCTCCATATATAGACCTAGCAGGTGCAACAATAGCATCAAAGACATTCAAAGCTCTGGTAAAGATACCATCATCATATTTACTCCCCGCACCTTGGATAGCATCCATTACAGATCTACCATAACCTTTCTTAGATCCAGCAGCTCCCATAGCTTGACTTATCTGTGCGAGGTCGCTAGATGAGAAAGATGCAGCTTGAACTCCTGTCATCCTAGAGAACTCTTTCCATACAGGAGAGTTTCCTCTTATCCCTTTTACCGCATCTACATATATATCTCCTCTGTAGAAAGGTAATCCTCCAAAGTCATTCAAGATTATGTTAGAGAAAAGATTCCTTATATGTGATGCAGGCCTAAGAATAACCTTTGAGGTTTTCCAAGGAGTCATAAAAAACCTATTAAACATCCTTTCCGCCAACTTAGGTATTTGTTCCATAGCATTAAGTTCAAGCTCTACATCTTTGTGTACATAAGCTTTTTTGAATTCTTTTATCCTACTCTCTACATACCCTGCTTTAGGAACAGCGGACACTACACCTCTAGTAGTTTTAAGCTTATCGATAAGCACAGCCCTAGAGGCCTTCCTAGATGCTTCAGCAACAGCAGAAGGAGTATTAGCAGGGAGGTTCCAGAGATCTTTAGCAAGCTCTTTCATCTGGCTCGAAGCCCTAGGATTCTCTATTACAGCCTCAAGAACAGAGTGCACCTCACTAACTGTAGGGTTCTCAGATACAACTAACTTCTTAAAGGCTTTATCAGAAGGAAGGTCTTTAGGTACTAGATTAAGCCTGGTTAACTGCTTTCTAAACTCTACTCTATACTTCGCGTCAACCTTAGCTTCTTTTATAGCTGTATTAAAATCTTTTATAGCAGCTTTCGCTTCTTTGCCTTTTACTCCAGCTGTGAAGCCTCCCTGCTTTAAAGCTTTTCCAACCTCATAAGCCTCCTTAGGACTCATGCTTTGCAAACGTATACCTAGATTACGTCCTGCTTCAGATATTAATTCATTCCGTATCTTAGACTCTCTTATCCTCTCAGCAGCTTTGGGAATCTTTTTCTCTATCCTTGTAATAGCAGCTTCCCACATTTCTCTTAAAGATTTGTCCTTACCAGGAATCTGGGTCTCTATAGGTATAGAGAGGATATTCCAAGCCCTTTCAACTACGGGTGCTCCATACTTCCTAGCAGGAGCAACAAGCTTCTCAGCGACGCGTTCTACACCCCTTCCTAAGCCTTTAACCTTACTCTTTAATCCTCCCTTAAGCATAGGCATAGGAAGCATCCACAAAGCAGCCTCTTCAGCCGCACCAAGTACAGCAGACCCTATAGGAGATGATATAACTCCTTCCTCTGCAGGAATCATAGGTTGGGGAGCCTTTCCTGTAAGAGCATACTTAGCTGCCATGTACATAGGTGCAGCAACTACCGCAGTAGTAAGTACTCCAGGACCTGATGGGGCTAGAGCTAAAGTTGTGCCTCCATATACAGCACCTGCTAAAGCTAAATCAGCTACAGTGTTTAAGTCCCCTTCATCATCAAAGACTAACTTCTTAAGGGGATTAGAAGGAGCCTCATCTCCTACTGTAGAGACGAACTTTTCTTCAGGTATTCCTACAGGATTCTGTTTACTCTGTTCAAGGAATTCATTCCACTCCATCACTAGCCTTCCTTATTAGTATGGGCTCTTTGTGGATTTGTTTATCCCCACATTGGATAGTAAATCCACTTATAACCAACCCTGCGGATATTATTACTATTACTGGAATATACCAATAC
>Ga0116142_10006331_pt1 | contig 10241 bp, 9 predicted proteins | sample AD_UKC033_MetaG_FD_89785 | JGI IMG/M metagenome (GOLD analysis project Ga0116142, IMG submission 89785) | Active sludge microbial communities of municipal wastewater-treating anaerobic digesters from USA - AD_UKC033_MetaG | ecosystem: Engineered > Bioreactor > Anaerobic > Digestate | place: USA... | reverse complement strand
TGGATTGAATACCAGTGTGAGGGGATTGCCCATCATCAGGCTGATGAAGACCAGCAGCGGCGCCACAAACAAGGCAATTTGCAGGCTGGAGGATACGGCAATTTCAACGCTCAGGTCCATGTGGTTGCGGGCTGCTACCTGAACAGCAACAAGATGTTCAGCCACATTGCCAATAATGGGGATCAGGATGATACCCAGGAAGAATTCTGACAGTCCCAGGTCAGCAACAACCACTTCAACTGCCCCAACCAATAACTCTGATAGCCAGACTACACCCGCCGTAGCCAGAGCCAGCACCAGGACGGCCTGCCAGATCGTGTATTCTGGTTTGACATGATTTTTGCCATGATCTACAGGTGGGGTGTGCGTCATGGGGCTGTTGTTGAATTTGAGGCTGTACAGTATGCCCAGGCCGTAAAGCAAAATCATCACCACAGAAACACCCAGACTGAGCCCCTCTACCTCGGGAGAATATTCCGCAATGAAATGGTTGAAGAATGACGGAATTGCCAGCGCCAGAATTGCCAGCGTTAGCAAGATGGCATGATTGGTGGATTGGCGGCGGTCAAAGCTTTGCAAGCCATGCCGGGCGCCGCCAATGACCATTGATAAACCCATCACCAGCAACAGGTTGCCAATAATGGAGCCCGTGATTGAGGCTTTGACCAGCTCCAGAAGGCCCGCTTTAATTGCTACCAGAGTGATGATCAACTCGGCAGCATTCCCCAGGGTAGCGTTCAACAAGCCGCCGATCTTGGGGCCGGTATAGTGTGCCAGAGCTTCGGTAGCCGAGCCGATATAACTAGCCATGGGCACAACGCCCAACGCTGAAAAAATGAAGACCCAAAGTGCTCCCCAGTGGAGCAATTCAGCCAGCAAGGCCAGTGGCAGCGCAATCAGCAAGAGACTCAAAGGGTTTTTCTTAATATAAGCCCAAACCTTCTTCATTTTCTTATGCTCCTGAATATAGGATAAAAGCGGGAGTCAATCCACAGCCATCAGACATCAATGCTTATTATATCGTATGATATAATCGCGATAGAGAGATTATGCAGGCACAACCCGCAGCCAGCAAGCCTATTTTAAGCAATCGTTACCAGCTCTTGCAAGCCATTGGAACTGGCGGCATGGCAGTTGTTTACCGCGCCAGAGATATGCTGCTGGAGCGCCCGGTGGCGATCAAAGTGCTGCGCGAGAATTACTCACGCAGCGAGGATTTTAGAGAGCGCTTCAAGCAAGAAGCCCAGGCCGCGGCCAACCTCTCCCACCCCAATATTGTGACTGTGCATGATTTTGGATTAGATCAGGGGCGGCTGTTTCTGGTAATGGAATATATTGCTGGAACGGACCTCAAGGCGATCATCAAACAGCGCAGCCGCCTGGAGCTTGATGAGGCGGTTGGATTGATGGTTCAAGCCTGTGCTGGTATTGGCTATGCGCATAGGGCTGGGATTGTTCACTGCGATGTAAAACCGCATAATATGTTGGTTACGCCTGACCAGCGCCTGAAAGTCGCTGATTTTGGCATTGCGCGCGCCTTGTCTTCCATCAAGCCCGATGAACAACATGATGTGATCTGGGGCTCGCCGCTGTATTTTTCACCCGAACAGGCTGCCGGGCTGCCCCCAATGCCGGCTTCAGATGTTTATTCGCTGGGGTTGGTGTTATATGAAATGCTGACCGGGCAATTGCCGTTCCAATCAGAAGATCCGGTGGAACTGGCGCGGATGCACCGCGAGGTGCTGCCCCCCCACCCCCGGCGGCTGAACCCCGACATTCCGCCAACCCTGGAACAGATTCTGCTCAAGGTGCTTTCAAAAGAGCCGACGGCGCGATATCGCACGGCTGACCAGTTTGGGCGGGTGCTGCAGACCTTTGGCACTCAGCCAGAGCCCATTGAAGCCCGCACCCCGCCGGCTGCCACCCGACCTGCAACCCCACAGCCGCAACCTGAGCCCACAATTATTGAGCCGGCGCCAACCACACCTGAAGATACCCAGCCGCAGCGGCCCGAAACAGCGCCCGTAAGCATTGATTGGCTGGCTGTGTTCCTGGGACTGCTGGCGGTTCTAGCGGTTGGCGGGCTGGTGCCGTTCTGGCTCTATATCTGGTTCAGTTTTAACCCGGTGCCATAAAGCCCATGACAGAGCTTTTGATTTCTGCCTCGATTTTATCTGCCGATTTCGGCGCCCTGGGCGAAGCCATTCGCCAGGCTGAAGCTGCCGGTGTGGACTGGATCCATATTGACGTGATGGATGGGCATTTTGTCCCCAACATCACAGTTGGGCCGGTGATTGTTGAGGCCTGCCGGAAGATCACCCGGCTGCCGCTGGATGTTCACCTGATGATTGAACAACCTGAGCGGCACATTGAAGCCTTTGCACGCGCTGGAGCCAATATCCTCACCGTTCATATTGAAAATGCGCCCAACATTCACCGCACCCTGCAGCAAATTCGGGCATTGGGCTGCCAGACGGGCATTGCCATCAACCCCGGAACGCCTGCTGCGAGCATTGAGGCGGTGGCGCCGCTGTTGGACATGGCGCTGGTGATGAGCGTGAACCCCGGGTTTTCGGGGCAGGCCTTTTTGCCCGAAGTAGTAGAAAAAGTGAGCGCGGTACGGTCGCTTTTAGATCAACGCTGCCCCACAGCAAACGTGCAGGTTGATGGCGGCATCACCGCAGAAACACTACCCGTTATGAAGACAGCCGGCGCCAATGTGTTTGTGGCTGCAACGGCTATTTTTAAACAGCCTGACGGCATTGCCGCCGGGATCCGAGCCCTGCGCTCGGCAGCACTTTAAAACAAAAATCACGGCAAATGCCGCGATTCTTGTGTTCTCAGGGAAGCAGTAGCCTTAGGCCGACTTCGCCATCGAGCGGATGCACTTGGCGCACAGCACCTTGCGAACCTTACGACCATTCACGAAAACCGACACACGCTGCAGGTTGGGGTGAAAGGTACGATTGGTTGCCCGCTGGGAAAAGCTGCGGTTATGACCGAAGGTTGTCGTCTTACCACAATTATCGCACTTAGCCATCTTGAAAATCCTTTCCGAACCAGAATTGCATCAAACCGCCGGCCTCTGTCTTTGAGGCAGCAAGGCTGGATTTTACCACAAGGCGCATCTTTTTACAAGTTGCGTGTTAAATTAGAGAAGGTAAAAAACACCATGAGCGAACCGACAAATCCATTTGGCACAATTTTCATCTCCAAGCGAGCGATTACTACCATTGCAGCCCAATCTGCGTTAGAATCGTACGGCGTTGTTGGCCTGGCAGCCAAGAACCTGGCTGACAGCCTGGCCCAGGCGCTGGTAAAAGATCCGGCGCTGGGCGTTACCGTCCACTATGACGGCGGGCAAGTGCAGATTGACCTGTATTTGATCATTGAATACGGGCTGCGCGTCACCACCGTGGCAAACAGTGTGATTGAGAGCGTGCGCTACCACATCGAAAAGGCCACCGGGCTGGTGGTTAAGCAAGTGAATGTTCACGTCCGCGGGCTGCGCATCAGCAACCCCGATTAACGTCATTATCCGGTATTGGAGTCCTATGAGTACTGCCGAATTTTATTCTGTTGACCGCCAGCAGCTGGCGCAAGCGACCACGCTGGATGGTCAGGGCTTGAAGACGCTGGTAGAAGCCGCTCTGACTTGGCTTAAGACCAACCAGCAAACGGTGAACGCGCTGAATGTTTTTCCGGTGCCTGATGGGGATACTGGCACCAATATGCTGTTGACTCTGCAGGCTGCTTATAACGAAGTGTCCAACTCTGGCGAGCGCAATGTGGGCAAAATGGCCCATGCGATTGCCCAGGGGGCGCTGATGGGCGCCCGGGGAAATTCTGGCGTGATTCTTTCGCAGATCTGGCGTGGTTTTGCGCGCGGACTGGACAGCCTGGATGTAATGGATGCGGCGATTATGGTGCGGGCCTTGATTGAAAGCCGCAACACGGCTTACAAGGGGGTTGTGCGGCCTGTAGAAGGCACCATTTTGACCGTCATCAAGGATGTCTCCATCGCTGCAGAACAGGCCCTGGCTGAAACCCAGGATTTGAATCTGCTGCTTGAACAGATTGTCCAGGCTGCGGATGTGTCGGTCAAACATACCCCGGAACTGCTGCCGATTTTGAAGCAAGCGGGGGTGGTCGATTCCGGGGGCAAGGGACTATTCTTCATTTTTGAGGGAATGCTGCGCTACTTAAAGGATCAACCGCTGGAAACTGCAACGACGACCGTGATGCCATTGGCCGCCATGCAATTGGAGGAAACAATGGAAGCCGTGGAAGCCGGACAGGACTTTGAAGTGGTGGTTGATTTTCGGCCCAATGAGCCGCTGAATTTGGAAAGCTTTTACGCTGAACTTTCGGAGATGGGAACGTCCATTCAGGTTGGCGAAGGCGATGGCTTCTACCGCATGCATATCCACGTGCCTACCGAAAACCGCTACCTGCCCATTGATTACACAATGAAGATTGGGGCAGTGACCAAAGTGGCGATTGAAAACCTGCGCGCGCAGATGGACGATCTGCAGCATGCTGAAAGCACCCCTCACCTGCAGCTGACCCACGTTGAACCGGGACAGATTGCGGTTGTAGCGGTATCGCCAGGGATGGGCATTTCTCAAATTTTTGCCAGCCTGGGCATTAACGCCGTTGTGGAAGGCGGGCAGACCATGAACCCCAGCACCGAACAAATTTTGGGGGCGTTTGAAAACCTGCCTACCGATCAGGTGATCATCCTGCCGAATAACAAAAATATTGTTCTGGCAGCCCAGGCGGCAGCCAGTATGACGGTCAAGAAAGTGGCAGTGATCCCCAGCAAAAGCGTGCCGCAAGGGCTCTCGGCTATGCTGCGGCTAAACCCGGAAGGCGATTTCGACGAAGTGGTGGCAGAGATGAACGAGGCCATTACGGAGGTTGAATCCGGTGAGATTACGGTTGCCACCCGTTCGATTGAAATCAATGGGGTCAGTGTAAAAGAAGGGGAAGTGATTGCGCTGCTCAACGGGCAGTTGATTGCCGCCCAGCCTGATCTGGAGAAGGCCTGCCTGGCCCTGCTGGAAAAGGCCAACACAGCCGATCGTGAGCGGATTACCTTCTTCTATGGGCAGAATATTGGCCGAGCTGAGGTTAACCGGATTGTGGATATCATCCGCACAGCATACCCCACCCATGAGATTGAACTGCACGAAGGCGGGCAGCCCCATTATCAATTTATCCTGTCCATTGAATAGCTATGTCATCGATCTGCATTCTTACGGATAGTTCGGCGCAGTTCCCACAGCCTACATTTCCGGGCCAGAATATGGTAAGGATGATTTCGCTGGGGGTTGAGCTGGCTGGAAAAACCTATACCGACAGCAAAGAAATCCGGCTGAATACGCTGCCGGCTGCGGCAACGCCGGCGCTGCACCCACGCTTGCTGCCGCCATCCGTGGAACAGTTTCAGCAAATGTTTATGGATTTGAGCAGCCAGCACGATGCCGTGCTGGTTATTTTGCTATCTGAGCAGCTGCATTCAACCTGCTCCAATGCAATGCAAGCGGCCTCTGCACTGCAAAGCTGCACCAACGTCCAGGTGATTAACTCACAAACCACGTCAGTGGGCCTGGGGCTGCTGGTGCAAACCGCCGCCGAGGCCATTGCGGGGGGAGCCAGCCCGGCGCATGCCGAGCGCCTGGTGCGCAGTATGATCCCGCACGTCTATACGATCATCTGTTCGCAGGGATTATCTTATTTGCATTACTCCGGATTTCTCGATCATGCCCAGGCCAGAATTGGTGAAATGCTGGGGCTGCTGCCGCTATTTACGCTGGAAGAGGGGAAATTAACCCCGCTGGAGAAAGTGCGCAGCCTGAGGCAGGTATTGGATTTCTTCCAGGAATTTTTGAGCGAGTTTGATCATCTGCGGCACATTGCCCTGCTGCAAGGCACACTAGGGTTTGGTTCTGAAGCCCGGCTGCTGCGGCAGTTTGCCCAGGAGAATTACGCCAAAACGCCCTACAGCGAACACACCTTCAATACGCCGCTGGCGAGCCTGCTGGGGCCGCGCAGCCTGTGTTTGATTGCGGCAGAAGAACGCTAAAGCTGACTGTTTTACGGTACAATTGGATCATGTTATCTGCCATAGAAAAATTATTAAAATTCATGCGTCTGGAAGTTGATCGCGGGTACGACAACCGCGCTGTCGTTGGTGGACTGAACAAAGTGCTGCCCTGGTGGGAACCAGAAGCCAGCGCTTCGGGGATGGACGCCGGTTTACTGGAACGCGTGGTGGAGCAGTTGAATGCCTACCCGGGTTACAGCCTGGAAGACCGGGCTGCCTGCCTGAATGACCTGTTGAATGAGTTGGAGGCGGCCCTTCCGTCCGAAACCGAACGCCGGACTGCCACCCCGCCGCGCCCTCGCCCGGTGGATTCTGACGCACAATCTGCGCCGTCAGAGCGCAGCCGGCGCCCGGTGGTTGAACGCGAACCCGGCGCCCCCATTGGGCTGGATGCGCCGGTAACGGTACTGCCCGGAGTGGGGCCCAAGTATGCTCAGACGATGAAGCAACTGGGGCTGAATACCCTGGCTGATTTATTGTATTATTTCCCCCGCCGGTATGATGATTACAGTCAATTGAAGACGATCAACCGGTTGGAATATGGCGAAGAACTGACCATCATTGCGACGGTGCAAAGTGTGGCAACCCGACCGCTGCGCGGGGGGCAATCCTCGATGATTGAGGCGGTTGTCAGTGATGGCACAGGCTCCATCCGCATTACCTGGTTTAATCAGCCCTGGATAGCCAACCGGCTTAATCGCAATGATCAAATTGCCATTTCGGGCAAGGTAGATATGTACCTGGGGCGGCTGGTGATGAACAGCCCCGATTGGGAACCGATTGAACAGAACAGCCTGAACACCAATCGGATTGTGCCGGTGTACCCGCTGACAGCGCATGTGACGCAAAAATGGCTGCGGCGCTTAATGTATGACACGGTTACCTACTGGGCCGCGCGGATCACGGATTATCTGCCTGAGGATATTCGCCGGGCAGTGGATTTGCCACCCCTGGGCCCCGCCCTGGTGCAGGCGCATTTCCCTGATTCGATGGAACGGCTGCGAGCTGCCCGCGCCCGGCTGGCCTTTGATGAAATTTTGCTGCTGCAATTGGGTGTGCTGCAGCAAAAAAGCAACTGGCAATCGGTTGCGGCACGCGTCTTTGAGACGCCGGATGCGTGGCTGGACGCACAGGTTCAGCGGCTGCCCTACCCATTAACCGGCGCTCAGCAGCGCGCCCTGGCGCATGTGCGCGCCGACTTGAGTTCTGGTCGCCCGATGAACCGCCTGCTGCAGGGTGATGTGGGTTCGGGCAAGACGGTGATTGCAGCACTGGGTACGGCGATGGTCACCCGGGCCGGCGCACAGGCAGCCATCATGGCGCCGACCAGTATTCTGGCAGAACAGCACTACCGCAACCTGACCCGGATGCTGACCGAGCCGGGCGATAACGACAACGCGGCCCTCAAGCCGGAGGAAATTCGACTGCTGGTGGGCGATACCCCCGAAGCCGAAAAGGTCGAAATCCGCACCGGGCTGGAAGAAGGCAATATCAAGCTGATTATTGGCACGCATGCTTTGATTGAAGCGCCGATCCGCTTTAATCAATTGGAATTTGTGGTGATTGATGAACAGCACCGCTTTGGTGTGGCGCAGCGCGCGGCACTGCGTGTGAAGGGTCAAACTCCGCACCTGCTGGTGATGACAGCAACCCCCATCCCCCGCTCGCTGGCGCTGACGCTGTATGGCGACCTGGACCTGACGGTGATGGACGAAATGCCCGCCGGCCGCCAACCCGTGGAAACGCATGTACTGCATCCACTGGAGCGCGAGCGCGCCTACCAGTTAATTCGCACCCAGGTGCAGCAAGGACGACAGGCTTTCATTATCTACCCCTTGATTGAGAAGGGTGATAAAGAAGAAAGCAAGGCTGCGGTGGATGAACACGAGCGGCTGCAAAGCGTCATCTTCCCACGGCTAAAGCTGGGGTTGCTACATGGCAGGATGCGCCCCGACGAAAAAGAACAGGTGATGGCGCACTTCCGAGATGGGGAATTTCAGATCCTTGTTTCGACCACGGTGGTGGAAGTTGGCGTGGACGTGCCCAATGCGACCGTCATGTTGATTGAAGGGGCAAACCGCTTTGGCCTGGCGCAGCTGCATCAATTGCGCGGGCGGGTGGGCCGCGGCGGAGACCAGGCTTACTGCCTGTTGATCCCTGAGAATGAAAACGCGATTGAGAATGAGCGGCTGGCGGTGATGGCCGAGACCAATGATGGTTTTGTGCTGGCTGAGCGCGACCTGGATCAGCGCGGACCGGGCGACTTTTTGGGCACCCGGCAGGCTGGCTTTGCCCAGTTACGTATGGCCTCGCTGACCGATGTGCGCTTGATTGAAAAGGCCCGCGAACAGGCTATGAAAATTAATGACCGCGACCCGGATTTATCTGCCCCGGAAAACGCCGCCCTGCGCCGAACTTTGCAGCGGTTTTGGAACCCCGGAAAAGGCGATATCAGCTAAAATAGGATTATATGATACGCGCTGTATTTCCTGGAACGTTTGACCCCATCCATTACGGGCATATGGACATAGCCCGGCGGGCTGCCCGGCTATTTGATGAGCTGGTCATTGCTGTTTATGACCGCCCATTGAAAAACCTGGTGTTTTCTCCAGAAGAGCGGCTAGACCTGGTGAATCAGGCCTTTGCTGAAGATCCGAAGATTCGGGTAGTGGGCTACCAGGGGCTGACGGTGACGTTTTGCAAGAGCATTGGCGCCCAGGTAATTGTGCGGGGACTGCGCGTTTTCTCTGATTTTGAGACCGAGTTTCGTATGGCGCTGGCCAATCACCGGCTGGTGCCTGATATTGAGGTGATGGCGCTGATCACCAATGAGGAACACACTTTTCTTTCCTCCACCACCGTGCGAGAAATCGCTTCGCTGGGGGGAGATGTGAGCAGCATGGTGCCGCCCTTTGTAGCAAAAGCCCTGTATCAGCGTTTTGGTGAGATTGGCGAAAATCACCAGCATATGACATCCCTGCGAGATTGAGCAAGCTGGCCCAATCCTTGCAACGATTTGTGGTGTGAGATCACCCGGAGGAAGAAATGGACATTCTGCATCTCGTTGACCGCCTGGAAGAAGTTTTCAACGAAGGCCGCTCAATCTGGTTTACCCGCCAGGTAGCCGTGGACGAAGACCGGATGCTGGACTTAATTGACCAGATGCGGATTTCGATTCCTGAAGAAATCAAGAAGGCACAGCAAATTACCGCCCAGCGAGACCGGATGCTGGCTCAGGCCCAGGAAGAAGCCAACCGGACGGTTCAGCAGGCCCGCGAACGCGCCCAACAGATGATTGAGCGCGATGATGTAACCAAAGAAGCCAGGGTGCAGGCTGAACAGATTTTGGCGGCTGCCCGGGATGAAGCTGAAATTACGCGGCGAGACGCCGATGCTTATGTGTTGAAATCGCTGACGGATATGGAAATGGAATTAGAGCGCCTGTTGACGCAGGTGCGCAACGGCATCCATACCATCAAAGAAACTCAAAACCCGACCAACGAAGCCTGAAACGGCTTATTCGTTTTCTGAAGGCGTCTCGGCTTCGGGAGCGCGCTTGCGGCGCGCCGGGCGAGGCGCCTTTTCTGTTGGCGGGTAAAGCGCCATTTCCAGAACTTCGTCCATGTGGTGCAGGGGGACGATTTTCAAATCTGTCATGACCTTTTTGGGGACATCGACCAGGTCTTTGAGGTTGAGGTGAGGCAGCAAAACGACCTTCAAGCCCGCGCGATGGGCAGCCAGGATTTTCTCGCGCACGCCGCCAACCGGCAGCACCCGCCCGCGCAGGGTAATCTCACCTGTCATGCCAACATGCCGGTAAACCGGGCGTTCGGTGAAGGCAGAAATCAGGGCGGCGGCAATGGTGATGCCCGCGCTGGGGCCGTCTTTGGGGATGGCGCCCTCAGGGATGTGAATGTGGATGTCGACCTTCTCAAAAATGGACGGATCGATTTGCAGTTGAGCTGCACGGGACTTGAGATAAGACAGCGCAGCCTGGGCGGATTCTTGCATCACTTCGCCAATCTGGCCGGTAATTTGCAAACTGCCCTTGCCATCCAGGATCAGAATTTCAACGGGCATGATGTCGCCGCCGCTTTCCGTCCAGGCTAGAGCCGTGGCAACGCCCACTTCA
>Ga0116142_10006328_pt1 | contig 10242 bp, 19 predicted proteins | sample AD_UKC033_MetaG_FD_89785 | JGI IMG/M metagenome (GOLD analysis project Ga0116142, IMG submission 89785) | Active sludge microbial communities of municipal wastewater-treating anaerobic digesters from USA - AD_UKC033_MetaG | ecosystem: Engineered > Bioreactor > Anaerobic > Digestate | place: USA... | reverse complement strand
ACCAGCTAAAACGTCTTCCAGCGTGCATTGTGCCCCCTTGAGAATCTTCCTGATCTGTCGGCGAGCTTCATCCAGTTCAAGTCGCTGAGGAGTCACCAGGATCGAATCACCGAGCGGGATGATTGAGACAGTCTGGCCCTCTTCCAGTGCTCCTCGCTGGCGGATCTTTTTTGGGATAGTCAATTGCCCGCGGGCTTTTATTTCTGTCGTGAATGGTTTTTCCGGCTCCATGGTATGTTCCTTTTTATGGGTGCTGATGACAATTCAGAATTCAGAATAACAGAAATGCGAATGTTAATCAAGCAAAAGGATGTATTCCGGGGACACCATACTTAGTGGACAAATAAGGGGACAGGCAAACCATGCATCCTAGCCTAATCTCCTCAGGGAGTACACTCCTGCTAGCCCGCTCACCCGCTTGGGGGTGCGCTCAGAACTCGTTTGAAACAGGTGCTTGAACCGCTGAAAGCTCCTGCGCACATAGTCCTTGCTGCCGATGACGCCTGAGTCGGTGAAGTAGCGTGTCCGATAGCGGAACCGATCCACTCCGGAAAGCTCGAAACCTTTCTGCCGCTCCTGCTCCAGTACCGCATCTCCAAGCGTGGCTCCCTTGCTTCCTTCCAGTGCTCCCGCTTCGTAGACAAACTCCCGGTACTTCCGCAGCCGTTCCTTGCTGTTCATTCTCCCGGAGTCCTCCAGCCCGAAGTCAAGCGACAACAGCTTCCCCTTATTTCCCGCCTGCACGTGGTAGCCCAGAGAACTCCAGCGGTAGTCTTCCGGTCTTTCGACGATACCCGCTCTAATCGTTTTTCTTAATCGGGTACATTTACCGCAGGTTGGAGGAGGAAGGAGTGCGACCAGGGGAGGAAAGGGGGACAAGGTCGAAAGAGTGGTCCAAAGTCCGCGGTGGATTTTGATGACTTTACAGATCACTCTCGTGAAGGGTTTGGCGGGTTTTTGACGGGTTCCATTTGGCAAAGATTATCCGTTGACCCGAACCGACGGTCTGGTTATACTAAAGTGTAACTTTTCAAAGGAGATTCTTATGCGTTTTGCCGGGGTGAAAGAACTCAAACAGCAGACAATGGACATTCTCAAGGAAGCCGAGCAGCAAGACGTTATTATCACTGCTTACGGTAAGCCTGTAGCTGTCCTTCATCACATCAGTGAAGATGACCTTGCTGATTATCTCGTCGAAAACGATCCAGCATTCAGAGCCCGGATCGAGGAAGCTTTTGCGGAATACACTGCCAAAGGGGGCGTTAGCACCACCGCTTTGACGAAGAAGCTGAGAAAGGGACGTGGATCAAAAAAAGTTTAATATCATTTTTGCTCCCTCTGCCGAACGAGATATCAACCGTTTTCCTGCTGAAGCAGGGATGCAACTAGTGAAAGATATCCGATTGTATTTGGAATCGTCGCCCTCGAATTCCGCAAAACCAGGATCAAAAAACTTACCGGCTTCAGCCCGCCACTGTATCGTCTGAGAAGCGGCGACTTCCGCGCCTATTACCGTATCATTGGCAGAACCGTTGTCATTCTCGCTATCACCCACAAGAAGGACAGCGCGAAGTTCTTGAAGTCACTTGCGTGAGTTCAGCGGATAAAAAGGCAGCGGAAAACAATTGCTTCCGCTGCCTGTAAAGTCGGGGCGAGAGGATTTGAACCTTCACCCCTGAACCCCATCCACACCACTTACATGGATAGTGGTTCTGGAACCATCTAAAATATAAGCGCATTTCTGAGCCACCCTTTCAAAAAGTGATCTGTGCATGGTGTGCATACGGTTCAATAATATCAAGCACTTGTGGATGCCGTCGTTACAAAAGGGTACATATTTGGTACACGGAAATTTAATTCGAGGCGAGTAGGGACGGTTCAAATCTCCGCATTATCCATAAAGGAGGCCAACAGAAGAATTCAGGCAGCAGGTTCATACTGTACGCTTTTACCATACAATTTTTCTCTTCATAATTCTTTCATTGAGTTGAGTAAGAGGACGTGGATTTTCTCGCCTTCGCTTCTAGGCCATAGGAAGCAGGTAACGAGCAACTGCACTTACGAATAGCGATGCTCTGTTGAAGATCTCTTCAGCCTCTGCTCGGGTCAGCGGTGTTGTTATCTGGTAATCGGATACTTGGCGCAGTTCAAAGGCCCGGTGTAAGTCTTTTGACATATCTGCCGAGAAAAGCCCCCTCTTTACAAACTCCTTGTCAAAGGCTGAGATTGCACCCTGATGTTTGCGAGGTAATTGTTCTGTTTGCTGCAGAAGTGCGAGCACAGCATAAAACATAGCGTAATAGGACCGGTTCACCAGTCCCAGGCCACTTCGCCCCGCCTCCTGCAGAATGCGGGCTTCTTCAAGAGCCTCCTGCGCCTGATTGAGACGGTGGCGAATGAGCCCCTCGATATCTTCTGACTTCATAGCGCTATGCCATCTCTCTGCACTGCCTTGGCTAAGAGTGAGTATCGCTCGGGACCATACTCCCAATCTGATTTTCTGTAAACCACCGGAACCACAATGAGGTCATTATCAAAGCCTGCCTCCCAAGCGCAGTCGCTGATAAAACGGCGTGCTTCGGGCATGTCGTCTGCCTCGATCAGAACCAAAACATCCATATCGGACTCAGGATCAGCATCACCGCGTGCACGGGAGCCAAAGAGAATTAACTGTGCGTCGGGGAATCGTGTGCGTATGAGGTGGGATAGTCTTTCAAGCACCTTCTTCTCTATGGCATTCATGGTTGCCTCTGGTTAGTCTTAGCGGCTTATGTGATTGTATACAAATGTCTGTCCTTGCCGGTGGCGAACCCGAGCGCCTCTTGAGCAGCATCGAGCATGTGCTGTATGCGGATACGATCATCCTTCCGCATACTGAATCTCCGCAGTTTGGACCACGTCATCGCGGAAATAGCGACTCAGATCTTCCGGAGTTCTGAGATCGACCTTCTGACCAAGCAGCTCACTCAGCTCTATTTCCATGCCTGCTAACCGGAGGAGTCCGGGAACGTGCTGCTTGTCGAATTCAACCAGAATATCCAGGTCACTTTCCGGCGTTGCTTCGCCCCGGAGCACTGAACCGAAAACCGAGAGCTTCCGAATATGGTGGCGCCGGCAGAATTCTGCAATCGCGTCTTTTCTTTTCTGTACAGCATGTAAGTCCATGCTGACCCTCAAGGCTCTTTCGTTTTACCTGGCAACAATGCTCTACGGAATTGGTGGAACAAGGGTCTAGTTCCATTTTTCTGATGACGCTACAAAACTAACGTCATTACTTTTTACAATTATCTCACATGGTCTGAATAATGCAAGTAAGCACATAATTTTGGTCATTTCCAAGACCAAATTCCCAGGGTTAATTTTTATGTATTCCTTTGCTCGTTCACCTGGCCACGTCAATAGACAAACCGCTTTACATTCTACCGGCTATTTTTGTATCGTCAATAGGAGAACACATGCCGGGCTCAGTGCATCAAGTTTGTTGGATCTCGCTGCCCGATTCGTACTGGACTCGACCTTTTACTTGCGGCTTAAGCATGCCGTTCGGCATAAGCGAAAAGAAGAAATTCGATGGTCTTAATTGCTGGTGTAGATGGCTGCCCATCGGGGTGGCTCTGCATAACAAAGAACCTAGTTACAGGCGAGATCGTAGCGCGCATACTGGCAAGTATCGACGACGTCCTGACCTTGACCCCTCGCCCAGACGTTCTGGCGATCGACGTGCCTATAGGTCTGACGGACAAAGGACCGAGGGCATGCGACCTTGAGGCGCGAGCAAAGCTTGGAAAATCACGGTCAAGTAGCGTCTTCCCGGCTCCAATTCGGCCCACCTTGAAAGCCACCACGTATGCTGAGGCGTGCGAGTTGGGTGCGAAAGCGGATGGGAAAAAGCTGAGCCGACAGACCTGGGCAATCCTCAGGAGGATACGGGACGTCGATACCTTCCTTCGTTTCGATCTCTCGCGGCAGAAATGGATTCGCGAAATTCACCCTGAAGTTTCTTTCTGGGCCTGGAATGGAAACCGGGCTATGTCTTACAGCAAGAAAACGTCGGTAGGGAGAGCCGAACGAGAAGGATTGGTGAGCTCCCGATACGGCACCGCTTACACCTGCGCTCTGTCGGCTTTACCCGCTGGGCAATACTCCAGGGATGACTTGCTCGATGCATTCTCGGCGCTATGGACAGCTGAACGGATTCATGCGGGACAGGCTTTGAGCTTACCCGTATGCCCACCCACAGATTCTTGCGGGCTCCGCATGGAGATCCTCGCATGAACATACGGGAGCGGGTGCGAAGCAAAAGGTTCAAAAGGAAGGTGAGGACGTTGTTCACTGGATTACCTAACGACCATGCGACTCAGAATAGCATTCTCACAATCATTTGACTAAGCTGTCAATATTATAGTAAGATTCGGTTGTCACGCTGAGGCGAGGCTGGATATGAAATAAATAGAAGATTCATGTGTACGAGGGAGCAGCTCCATGAAAAGAAGTGAGATAGTCTCCGCCCTACGGAAATTCAGAGAAATGAATACGCTCCGGTACGGTATCATTAGGATGGGGCTATTCGGTTCTGCAGCGCGGGATGACATGCATGAGAAAAGCGACATCGATGTGGTAGTCGAACTGGAAGAACCTGATATGTTCAATCTGGTAGGAATAAAGCAGGATCTCGAAGATCAACTACACCTGTCCGTTGATGTGGTGCGCTATCGCGGAAGAATGAATGAATTCCTCAAACGTCGGATAGACGAAGAGGCAGTATATGTATGATGCTGAGCTAGCTCTCGAGATATTGATTCAAATTCATCGGGCAACGCAGATAATCCTTAAGAGATGTGAGCCGATTAAAACTGCTGATGACTTCACCGGCACCGATGAAGGCCTGGAGAAGCTTGACGCAATTTGTATGCAGCTCATCGCTATCGGTGAGAGCCTGAAGAAACTCGACAAGGCTACAGAATATTCGCTTTTGCCAAAGTATCCCCAGATCGACTGGAAGAAGGTCAAGGGCATGCGAGACGTTATCAGCCACCAGTATTTTGATCTCGACGCAGAAGCAGTGTACTCGGTCTGCAAGAACCACCTTGACCCTTTGGCCGACACGATAGCTCGTATCATCAAAGATATGCAATCACGATAGCGGGCTGATCGCGATACTATGCTGAGGAGAGCAACCTTGCTTCTCGCTTCCTGCCAACTGGTTCAAAATAGTCATTAAGCACCTGCAGAAATGCTTTCACTGGCAGAGATAGATACTTCCCCTTCCTGATAATGAGTCCCCGTTCCGCTCTGCCGAAGAAGTCACTCACGTCTTTTACCGTAAGCGTCTTGCGATCTTCTTTGGTGAGGTAGTACTCATTCATGATCGCAATGCCGAGATCGAGCTCGACATAGGTCTTTACCGCCTCCCGCCCTGCCACCTCCATGGCCACAGTCGGGGTGATGCCTTGATCTTCGAAAGCCTTCTTGATGACTGTGCGCGTGTTCGTTTCTCTGGTTGGTAGAATCAACGGCTGCTCGGCAATATCCTGCAGGGTGATCCTTCGCTTCTTCGCAAAAGGACTGCTCTTGGAGGCGATCAGGATTCGGCTGAAGCGTGCCAGAAGATGGTATTCGAGATTGTTCGGGATAGACCTTAGAGAAGTGATTCCCAGATCAGCTTCACCGTGGGAAACCATGGACACGATCTCTTCCCGGCTGCGGTGGAGGATCGTCAGCTGGGATTCCGGATAATTTTTCTGAAACTGCTTGATAACATCGGGAAGGAGATACGTCATCACCGAGCCGTGAGTGGCAATGGTGACTGTTCCACTCTGCAGATTTCCCCTGGCTTCATCAAAGCGTGCCTTGAGGCTCTCAAAGTCTTCCAGCAGAGGGGAGGCGAAAGGCAAGATGCGCGCTACGCTGAGGCGCCGCCTGCGGCTGATGGAAGAGGCAAGAGGCGAGATATGGATAGTAAGAAGCGATGCACCACCCGCTGCGCTCGAGACACAGAATCAGAGGAGCAAGATGCTAGAGGCGCGTTCACTGAGGCGTCGCTACGCTGAGGGAAAACATTGAACCACCCGTCACGCCAAGGGCGTGACTCGAGACACCGAGGACACGGAGCAAGGTGGTTTTTCTCTGATCGGGAGACGACGATCAGAGAAAAGGATGCTCAAGGGTGAACTCGTGTGGTTTCAACATGGCTTGATAGACAGCAGCACCGCAGAGGTTCATTACGGGTGAGAGACACTTCCTATACTCAACCGGCATCTCCCGGTTGAGCATAGAAGAAGACTCTCTCTGTGCCCTCCGTGTCTCTGTGGTAAAATGATTTGTCTTTTTGCCTTGCCAGGAGTGATGATGAAATTGAAATGATCAATGAAAGGAGGTGAGATCACGATGGCAGAGAAAGAAGAGTTTGAGGTTAGAGGTGTTGTGTGGACCAGTCCTGGTGTAGGTGTTATGTTCCCCCGGTTCACTATGTTTGAAGGAGAAGTGTATCGGGTGTCACTGGCTGCTGACGGAGGTCTTGATGGCGCTGTATGGCGCGGCGGCAAATGGATTCCTTCGCCGTTTGTTGAAGCAGAATTCAAAGGCCGTGGACTCTCGGAACAAGAGGCCAGGCGTTTGACATCTGGTTGATCAGCCAGAAGTAGCAGCGAGCAAGCTAATGAAGCACATGAGAGCCTTCCTTTGGTGAATCGGTATCTCCCGATTCAACAAAGATGAGAAATCTCTCTGTGCCCTCCGTGCCTCTGTGGTGAAAACAATAATGCACGATCCGCTGCGCTCGAGTCAGACAAGCAGAAACGCGCTGGCGGTGAGGGAAGAGCATTTCCTCTGGTCAGTCATAAACACCTTACTCCTGACTTTTCACTCCTTACTGCTAGTGTGTTTCGGTGGTGAAACAACTATTGGAACAAGGAGGCGGTATGAATTTTCTGGAACGAGCAATCGAAATATTTTTTAGCGCTCACAAAGGGCAGAAGGATAGGGCGGGTGCTACCTATGTCCTCCACCCTTTGCGGGTCATGATGAAAATGGAATCAGAAGCGGAGATGATAATCGCAGTTCTTCATGATGTGGTGGAAGATAGCCACTGGACTATCGAAGATCTCAGGAAAGAAGGCTTTCCGGAAGAAGTGCTCCACGCTGTCGACCGCTTGACCCGCAGGGAAGGAGAGGACTATTTCGACTTCATCAAGCGAGTTAAGGGAAACTCCCTCGCCCGAAAGATAAAGCTTGCTGATCTGGAAGACAACATGGACATTCGACGGCTCAAAGAGCTGAATCCGAAAGATTTTGAACTCCTCTCAAAGTATCACAAGGCTTGGAAAGAGCTCCGACGAGAACAGCATAGATGAATTCCTTTACGCATTGCCAGGTGTTTGGTAATCATTCGGGGACACACATGCCATAAAACTATATTTCCCGACATTCCTCCTGTGCATCCACTTCTTCTGCATTTTTCTCTTGATTTCGTAAACTGTGCTCGTTATGATGAACTTTACTTATCACATCTGATAAGCTCAAATGGAGAGAGAGGTTTTGGGGAACGGGAAAGAATGGAATAATAGGTGAATAACGAAGGCGAACTGTCATAGGGATAGTGCGCCTTTTTTTAAGCTTCGTAGACGCTGCGCGATAGGACACAATAATTATGAAAGACACTGATAGTATTTTTCTCCTTGATGGTCACGGCGAACTGGAGCGTATTCCACACCGGGATTACCAAAATGAAGATTTGCTTCAGCTGCTGGTCGACAGACATCCAGAGTTGCTCGTTGGAGACCAGATCAATCCTGACGATCCTCCAAGGTGGATTGTTGTGAGACGCGAGGCTGGAATTCCTGCCTCCGAGGGCGGAGTTAATCGGTGGTCGATTGACCACCTGCTTCTCGATCAATACGGTCGACCGACATTTGTGGAAGTGAAGCGAAGCTCGGATACTAGAATTCGACGGGAGGTAGTAGGGCAAATGCTGGACTACGCTGCCAATGCGCAGGCATATTGGCCTCGTGACAAGATCAAGGCGCTTGCTGCTGAGAATGTCGGAAGTGTCGAAGAACTAGACACCAGATTGCTTGAGTTCTTAGGTGCTGACGACTCCTCAGACACTACACCAGACCTGGAAACCTACTGGGATGCTGTAGAGCGTAATCTCAGAAATGGCGAGGTGCGCTTACTTTTCGTGGCCGACGAGATTCCCAGCGAGTTGCGGCGCATCATCGAGTTTCTCAACGAACATATGCCACTCGTCGAAGTCTTAGGTGTCGAGATCAAACAATATCAAGGGCAGAACATTCAGGCCTTGGTCCCGCGGATAGTAGGACAAACCGAATTTGCGCGTCAGCAGAAGAAGACTCCGGGTCGTAGCGTGGGTACGACTACGCAAGAGGAGTTTTTAGCTGCTTGCCCGGAAAATACGAGAAGCTTCTTCTTTCGGTTACTTTCTGAGTCGCTTCAGCACCGTTATATCATTTACTGGGGGACAAAGGGATTTAGTGTCCGAGGCTCGATGCCGGATGGACGATTGGTAAGTCTCTTCTACGGATATCCTCCTGGTGTAAATGGATCTCCATTTCCACTATTTCAGGCTTATCTTGGATATATTCAAAATCCGCAACAGCATTCTGCCGTTCAAAGCGCTTTCATTGAGCACATCCCATTCGTATTGAAGGGAAAGCATACACTGGAGCTTCGGCTTGATGGCGAGGGCGTACGTGCCGCTGAGTCGGGCTTATCAGGAGTTCTTGATGTAGTGAAGCGAGTCGTTAATGGCGAGTTGCCAACATCTAGTGCGCCCTAACAATACGGACAGGTGCCCGCTTATGTTCGGCGGGAACTGCAGCGTCAAGGATGCCAGGCAACTCTTAGAGAATAAGAAAACGCCGAACAATGTAATCCGACCGATTTCAGACATCCGCCCACTTGCGAGGTCGTCTGTCCAAGACAGCTAATTGGCAGTGATGGCCGATAGCCGTGAGTAGAAGCCTATGAATAGTGATTTTGAGTCCATTAAATTAATATTGTCGGAACTACGTTCTGATTATATTACCGGGTGTGATTTGAATACGTTTGATGTTAAGACCCCAATAACTGAGCGGGATATAGTAGCTGAGATATATTGTCGTCTAAGAGACTACTGCCGCAATAGCGATCTGAGTGTGCACTGTGAAATTAAGCCTTCTCGATTAGAAACTGCTACGACAGAAGAGTTGAAACGATTACCTAAGATCGATGTTGGAGTTCTCTCAGGTAAGAATAGACAAAGCTGGGTACCAGCAGCAATTAAGCTTCAAAACAGTTATGATAAAGGTCTTATTGAGGCAAGATTCTCATCCGTTCCAATCGCCTTTTTCCACACCGCAATAGAGGTCAAGATTCAGAGTAAGCCTTCTGATGCAAGGAAGGATATAGATATACTTAAACACATTTCTGATTTTAACCCTGCATGTAACTGTTTTTTTATTCTTCTGAACTCAAGAGGGCAAAGATCTGATCACGATGCAATTCAGCGGTATGCAGATCAAAACAAAATCTTTATGTTCGAATACACATGCAGATAAAGGCATAAGCATCGTTGGTTTGACGATAAAGGAACAACATAAGAAGAGGAAAGGTCATGTCGCATTTGAAGAAACTCCAGGTGAACTAAGGGGGTCAGGCATTGTGCTGACAGATAATGGAAAACAGAGTGTGTCATTACAAGACCAGCCCCCAGTTTAACAGGTAATCACCTACAATACGGAGATATGGTCGGTGGATCCCAAACATGAAAACATTAAAGAAAAAGTTCTCTCGTGGCTTTCTGATTTGAATAGAACTGATGACCTTAACTCCTCTGCGGAGCGTAACACTTCTCTAGAGAGTGTAGCGGCGGAATTCTTTGATATACGATTCCCTACACGCTTCTTCTGTATTGAATCAATTGATGACCTTCTTCTCGATGCACCGAGCATTGCCAACGACCTCGAGAGATCCATAGATGATCGGGCAACAGAAATAACTGCAATTATTGAAGCCTTCCTTCAGAAAAAATGCTACTTGTTCTCTGCTAGGCTTGCATCGGCAAATGCTTGGCTGATCGAGGAGAACGAACCGGATCGGATACTGTCGACAACACGAGACGTTCGAGTTACATTCCAATACCCCGGTAACGAGGCACCATCGCTCGTTATTTTTTCAGAGGTGATGGCTAGCCTTGCTGATCAGGCATTTCAAAAGTTCTGCGATGAGGTAGAAGGGCTCTGT
>Ga0116142_10006322_pt1 | contig 10250 bp, 9 predicted proteins | sample AD_UKC033_MetaG_FD_89785 | JGI IMG/M metagenome (GOLD analysis project Ga0116142, IMG submission 89785) | Active sludge microbial communities of municipal wastewater-treating anaerobic digesters from USA - AD_UKC033_MetaG | ecosystem: Engineered > Bioreactor > Anaerobic > Digestate | place: USA... | reverse complement strand
TCTCGTCGCTGCGCAACCATACGTTTGATCTGACCGCGGACAAACGTCATACCCTAGCCGACCAATCCCGTCAGATCGTGGCGAATCTGACGCAGCCGGTCGAGGCGTATGTGTTCAGCGCCCTCGGTGATCCATCGTTCGAGAACCTCGAAGAACTGATGGGGCGCTATGAGAATGCGGGCAAGCTGTTCAAGTCGGAGATGATCAATCCCTACGCTGACCCCAGACGCGTCGATGAGTACGGCGTCACGTCGCTGGGCACAGTGGTCATCAAAGCGGGGGAACGCACGAAGAAGATCACCAGCGCCAAGGAAGCGGATATCACCAATGCTATCGTCGAAGTGACCTCGGACCAGCAGCACGTGGTCTATTTCCTCACCGGACATGGTGAACGGGACCTAGAGAACACCGAAGAAGAGGGCTATTCCAACTTCAAAGAAGCTCTCGCCCGCGATAACTACGTGACCAAAGAGTTGATCCTTGCCCGCGAAGGGAAGGTTCCGGCTGATGCCTCGGTTCTGGTTATCGCCGGCCCGACACGAGGGTTCGTCGATGCAGAGAAGATGCCGTTGCTCGATTACATCAACGGCGGCGGACGAGTATTGTTACTCGCTGATCTCGATACACCGCAGGAGGTTATCGATTTCTTCCAGACGTTCGGCATCTCCAGCCCGCGGGAACTGGTGATTGATATGAGCATCTTTGCGCAGTTGTCGGGCTCGGGCGCTGCTCCCATCATCACCGAGTTCGGCTATCATGCCATCGTCCGTAACTTCAATTTCAACCCGCAATTCATCCTCGCCCGCCCGATGATGTCGGGTCAGGGCAGCGAACGCATCCAAGTCACGCAACTGGTGCTCACAAGTAAAGAGTCGTGGGGCGAGACGGACTTCGACGGCCAAGACCAAGTGCGGTATGAAGAAGCGGAAGATCGGGCCGGCCCGATCTCATTGGGGGTCGCATCCGAGATCAACCTCGATGCCCCGCCAGAAGAACCGGTCGATCCCGATGTTCCGTCACCCGAAGAGCAGCCGTCGCGCAAGGCGAGGCTCGCGGCATTTGGCGATGCCGACTTTTTGAGTAACTCCTATTTTGCCTATCCCGGCAACGGAGATCTGGCGTTGAACTCCATTAGTTGGTTGGCAGAAAACGAGAATCTCATTGCGATCCGCCCGCGGGATGACAAAGGCGAGCCGCTGTTCCTCACCGTGGCTCAAAAACGGCTCGTTAGCGTCATGTCTCTGATCCTCATCCCGCTAAATGTGATTTTGCTCGGATTCCTGGTCATCATCCCCCGGAGGCGCGCCGCATGAATATCCGAAGTCTGGTGATCATGGCCGTTATCTTGGCCTGCGTGGCTGGTTTCTACTTCTGGGATGCCAGCCGCCTCGAAGACAAAAAGCAGCAGGAAGAACAAACGAAACGCATGTTCGATATGCCCTCAGATACTATCGACCGGATTGAATTGGACCGGTCTGTTTCCGCCCCTTCAGGAGCAGGTGCGGCGCCGCAGCCGGACGCACGGGAAACCATCCTGCTGGAAAAGCACGATGGCGAATGGAGCATCGCGGCGCCGCTCGCTGCCCGCGCCGACCAAACATGGGTCCGGGATTTTCTCGGCGAGTTAGTTGGTCCAGTGATCGAACGGCGAGTGGAATCTTACGGCGCGCTCTCTGACTTTGGTCTCGATCCGCCAACGGCCCACGTTACCCTCCGCGGGTCCGAGGGGAAAACCGTGACGGCGCTGCTGGGTGCCCGCAGCGCTGTCGGGCATGAGATCTATGCCAAACTGGCGGATCAGGACGGATTGCTGATGATCGATGCGGCGATTGAACCCTTCCTCACCAAAGGTGTTCGTGAAATGCGAGATCATTCCGTCCTCGATTTCGCTCCGGCAGATGTCCGTAAACTCGAGATTAGCCGCAGCGGCGAACGCTTGACCCTGGAAAAACGCGATGATCAATGGTTCATCGTTGGCGATCCTCAACTCCCCGGCGACCGCGTCCGGATCGATGATATGCTCACCGAACTGCAAGCGGCGCGGCTGATCGATTTCGTTGACGAACAGCCCACGGATCTCTCCTCTTACGGCCTCAGTGAACCACACATATCAGTCACCGTATGGCTCGGCGAAACAATGGCCCAAAAACAGTTGCTTATCGGAACCCAAGACCCCGCCCTCAATTATTACGCCCGCGGTTCTGTCCGGCCTAATGTGTTCACCGTCAGAAAAAACCTGGCAGACACCCTCAGCAAATCCCCAAACGACCTCCGCGACCGGTCCGTGCTCTCGTTCGACCGGGATGATGTCGCTGAAATCCGTATCGATACCGGCGGAATCATCACCGTGATGGCTCTCGATGCTGCCGACGATTGGCGGATGATCGAACCAGCAGGAATGAAGGCCGAAGGCGCTGAGGTCTCCGCCTTCCTCTCCGACTTGAGTTATCTCCGCGCCGTCGATTTCCTTGCTGCCGTGCCTGATGGGCTGACGCCTGCCGCTGTCATTTCGCTCACACAGCCCGAAGCCGCTCAGCCGTCAACGCTGACGGTCTTCCAACCGAAGACCAAAGAGAACCGCTACGTGGCCACGGTGACCGGCGGCGTTGGCGCGCTCACGCTGTCAGAAAAGGATGCGGAAAAACTCATGAAAAAACCAGACGACTTCCGCAACAAAGTGTTCTCCGACTACACCAAACGGGATCTGCGCCGTCTCGAGATCGTCCGGGGAGAAGAGACGACGGTAATCGAAGGCGATGGCGAAGCATTTACCGGCTCGGGCAAGGACAACGCAGAACTGAGCAATGAAGTTATCGAAGATCTGATTTGGAGCTTTGATTTCGTCAAGTTGCGCGAGTTTGTCGCTGCCGCAGGTGAGGATCTTACGGCATACGGTCTGGACAAGCCGGGGGTTACGGTAAATGTCACCAAGGCCGACGGTACGAGTTTCACGTTGTTGTTCGGTAACGCGTTGCCAGGCGGTGGCGCATATTATGTGAAACGTCAAGACCTGCCTGAGATCGGTATCGCTGAACGCGCCGTGTTCGGCACCTTCTTCCCTACGCCTCCTGAAGAAGAGGCTGCTAGTGTTGATGACGCGGCCTACTTGCAGGATATGGCGTTTTTACCTGCTGGAGATGAATAGTAAGGCATGAGGCGAACGGTTTGAACAGGTAGAACAACGACTCGCGGCCCGGATGGAAAATGAACCATCCGGGCCAGTTTTATGTGGGAGGCGCCCAGCGCGACAACGCGCTCACCATTAGCCAGTTGGACGGAAGCGAGCGGCAACACCTCAGATTGTTCGGGACTAGTGAACGCTGGCCCTGGCCAGTTGCCGGTCGTTGCCATGGAACGGGCACGGAGTTATCCGGCAATCGCGATTGAGTCTGTCAAATTCGCAGCGCGGTGCCAGAGTCGCAGGCAATTTGATGCTGAACTGTTCGTCCAAAAATTTCACCGTGGAGATGATGCTCAGGAACGCATCCCGTTTGCAGCACCTCGGACCTCCGTTTTCCGCGATCAACTGCAACGCGTTGGCCGTGGCTTTGTTGCTTTGGCTCCAGGACAGCGTGGCCACCGGTGTGGCGCCGGTAATGATGCTGATGAAGATTCCCGAGCCTACGGCAGCGCCACAAGCGCCATGGTAACCGCAGGCGCCGGGCGGCAGCATATCCGATCTCTTATGCGCTTCCGCTAACATTTCGCGCTTCGTCCGCCAATCTCCGCGGAAATTGTAATACGTCGTAAGTAAGGCAGCGGGCACGATAAAATGATGTTCAGGCCCGTGCACCCTGATCTTGCTGCTGCGCATCAACCGCGCTCCGAAACTCACCGGATCGGTGTCCATCGCGGTGATGCACTGCTGCTCGATGAAATCCGCCGGGGCCATGTTGTGGCATGATTCGCAGACAAAATGACCATTAATACAGCTAATCTCAGAATCGAGCTTTCGGCCACACACGGCGCAGGTCATCTCCCGCGCCTGCGGCTCGTAAACCAAGAGATCTCCACAGATCACACAAGCGGTCTGGAACGGCATGACTCCTCCCCTGAACAAATACCAGGTCGCAGCTCAACAGCGCGGTGACTTCCTGACGCAATTCCACTATCGCCGCGCGCGGCAGAACAGCTCGATGCCATTCTGTCCAGTGAACACTAGCTGGCTGCCGCATTATGCTCGGGCACCGTTCCAGTTGGCAAACCACAGGTTGACGCCGGCGGCCTGCCGTTCAACCGCGAGCGGTCGTCTCCACAATTATGTTTATATTATAATCTGTTGCGCATTCCGCAGCCGCCGCTCGCTCGCCGGGACATCCCCTGCCGCCAGACGACTTCATTTCCCGGCCCCGTCAGCAGGTCGCTCTGACTATTACTCTTGCGTGACTCCGCGAGATGTCTATCACTTCACAATTACCACGGATTCTTTCGCGATTATCCACCGTGCAAACCCGGTCGACCCCTCCCCCAACCCTCCCCCATCGGGAGATGGGAGTTATCCACTTGATTAAAATCATCATTTCATCCGTGGTTATTCCCCGAAGGGGGAGGGGTCGGTCGGGTTTGCACGGTGGATAATCGCGACATATTTACGAGGAGCGGCTGCTGGCCGGCAGGTTTGCTGCGGAGGATTGGCTGGGCAGATGCAAGATGCCCTGTTGAATATCCATTGAATTCCAGCTATTCGTGAATAAGCCGCGTGTAAGCGGAAGAATGGACGAGAGGTGATATTATTATGCCAATGCAGAACCCTAATTCTAAAGTCGGCGTGTATATTGATGTGGCCAATTTGGCGCGGAATGGCGGATATGGAATGCGCTACGATGTGCTGCGCGAGTTCGCCTGCCGCGGCAATGCTGAGCCGATGCGGTTGAACGCTTACGTGACGTATGATCCCGAACGGGCTGAGATCGATCCGGATTACCGCTCTGGTCAAATCGGATTTTATTCGTTATTGAGAGACTTTGGCTACAAAGTCATCGAAAAAAACGTGAAATGGTACGAAGATGAAAACGGCAACCGCTTCGCCAAGGCTAACGCTGACTTGGATTTGGCGGTCGATGCCCTGTTGCAGTCGAAAAATATGGACCGCGTGCTGCTCGCCACAGGCGACGGCGATTTCGTCCAAGTTGTCCGAGCGTTGCAGAACGCGGGGTGCAGGGTCGAGGTTGTCGCCTTCGAAAACGTGTCCGCCGAATTGCGCCGCGAAGCCGATTTGTTCATGTCCGGATACCTCATCCCGAATCTCCTGGCGATTCAGCCCATCCGCAGCACTCCGCAATGGGGAGAGCTGGGGAGCAGGGTGCGCGGAGTGTGTTATACGCACACGGGCAAGGGATATGGCTTTCTCCGGTTCATGAAGACCATCGCTCCCGGACTCTGGCGGCTGGACTCCCGTCAATCAGATTCTCCTTACGAGAGCGTCTTCTTCCACGATTCGCAATTGCCCGAAGAAGTGCACTTCACCGAACTGCCCAACCGTCACATGATCTTCGAGTTCGAGTTGGTCCGCGCTGAAGGGCGCGAAGAAGGGCTACAAGCCTTGGGTTTAAAACTCATCACTCCGCGGCGGCGTATTGCCGGGCGGTCTGGGACTGATCTTCCCTCGAGTTTTGGCGAGGAACGTTAATGTTGATTGAATTTACTGTTTCTCCAGTTGGCGCTGGCGAGAGTTTGAGCGCAGATGTCGCTGCCGTTGTAGATCTTGTCGACCGCAGCGGGCTGCCTTACGTGCTTACGCCCATGAGCACGGTGGCCGAGGGCGAGTGGGACGAACTGATGGCATTAGTCAAGCGGTGCCATGAACTGTTGCGGGCGCGGCACGCTCGGGTTGTGACGGCGATCAAAATCGATGACCGGCAGGGTGCCAGCGGCCGGATTTCCGGCAAAATTGATGCTGTTGAACAGAAGTTAGGTCGGCGAGTTAACCGGATCTGACAGGCGGACATTGCGCTGGCGCAGAACCGGCGCGGGAGGTGCTTCCATGAAGCGGCACATGCTGTCCATCGCCGTCATCGCGTTGATGGCGGCCGCAATCGCAACGGCGGCCGGCGCTGCGGAGATCACGCTGAGTTTGAATGCCATTGAACGGGCGATCCGCGCCGAGTATTTCACCGTGAACAGCCGGCATTACCTCGTCGGCAGTCCCGAATCGGAATGCCTCTATTCGTTTCTGGAACAGCCGCGGCTAAGCGCTTCGGGCTCACGGCTGCGGTTGGATATGCAATTCCGCGCCATGATTGGCACATTTGCTCTCGGAGATTGCCGTGGCGTCACCGACGACATGATTGTGTCGGTCACGCTTACGCCTTACGCTGATGGCAGTGTCGTTGGCGCTCGCGATGTGCAGATCGATCTCGGCGGGCGCGATGATGAATCGGCCCGGATGATCCGCGAATTCCTCCAACAGGAAATCATCCGCGCTGGCCGCATCGATCTTCCCCAAGAGATCCGCAGTGTGCTCCACGCCAACCGCAGCGATCTGGCGTTCGCCCTCGACCTCACATCCTTGCGCGTAACAAAGCTAGATGTGACCAGTCGCGGACTCGTCCTCGACATCGATTTCTCCTTAGCAGCCAGCAGCTTGCAGCCAGCAGCTTGCAGCCAGCAGTTTGCAGCTTGCAGGCGGCAGCTTTCAGGCGGCAGCCGCTGCAAGCTGCCGGCTGCCCGCTGCCGGCTGCAAGCTGCAAGCTGCCGGCTGCAAGCTGCAAGCTGCCGGCTGCGGTCGGGTCTTGATGAAATTAGCGGGATGACTTAGAAAAGTTGGCGTGTTGGATTTGCCCGGACATCGTCCCTGGCAAGCTGCTTCTGGGCGATTGGGCACTTTACCGCAAGGAGGAACCGGTGGCCTACCGCAGCTATATGTTGATCCGGCTCCGCGATAGCCAACCCAGCAAACAACGGGTAGCTTGCGCGAGCGTGATGCAAGTGTCTGGCGTGGAGTTTGTCGATGCAGTTACCGGCGGTCCGTGTGATTTGATTGCGATAGTGGAATCGGCAGCGCCCGATGCCACGGCGGGCGCCATGGCGGAAATCGAGGGGATTGCTGGCGTTACTGTGTGCCGGGTGACTGATGTGTCCGCTGATCCCGGGATGCCTGTCCGGACAGATGGCGGTGCTCCATGAGCGCTATCGATATGCGGCCTCTCGATCAGGAGGAACTCTTCGCAGTTGATGACATCGTGGCCCGCAACAACCGCTCTCCCGGCGGGCTTATCCCCGTCCTCCAACAGGTCCAAACCGCACTGGGCTACCTTCCGGGCCAAGCGTTGCGCCGGATCGCCGCCAGCTTAAACATGCCCGAGGCTAATGTGCTGGGAGTGGCCACGTTTTACACCCAGTTCTCACTCACGCCCAAAGGCGAGCACATTATCCGGGTGTGCAAAGGGACGGCCTGCCACGTGGGCGGCGCCGACCGCGTGAGCGAAAAGGTCCAAGACACACTGGGAGTCAACGTTGGTGGCACAACTGCAGACGGTAAATTTACTGTGACTGAAGTGGCTTGTCTCGGCTGCTGCAGTTTGGCGCCCGTGTTGATGATCGACGACGAAGTGCACGGACGGTTGCAGAACACCGACAAGGTGCCCGGCATCCTAAAGACGTATTAAGGAGGTGCCGAATGACCTATACGATATCTGTTGGCTTAGGTACCTGCGGCGTCTCCGCAGGCGGCCTTAAGGTTCTCGCTGCCTTCCGCCAGGAATGCGCCGCCACCGGGCTCAGCGGCATCACCATTCGCGAGACCGGCTGCCGCGGCATCTGCCACCGCGAAGTGATCGTCGAAGTGCGCAACGAAACCAACGCCGTCGTTTATGCTGAGGTTACTCCCGCCGATGCCGTCCGCATCCTCACCGAGCACGTTGGCCAGGGTCATGTCCTGGCGGACAAGGTGCTTTACGAACCAGGGCGCGAGGCGGAACTGCCATATCTCGAACATCAGATGCGCGTTGTTCTGCGCAATTGCGGCGAGATCGATCCGAAACAGATCAGCGAATATGAGGCGCGAGGCGGATATCAAGCGCTGCGCAAGGTATTAACGGCAATGACTCCCGAGCAGGTCATCGACGAAATTTGCGCCTCGGGGCTGCGCGGGCGCGGCGGGGCCGGCTTTCCCACGGGAACTAAATGGAAATTGGCGAAACAGGAGAAAGCCACGCCCAAATACATCATCTGCAACGCCGACGAAGGCGATCCCGGCGCGTTCATGGACCGCTCCACACTGGAAGGCGATCCGCACGCTGTCCTCGAAGGAATGGCGATTGGCGCCTATGCCGTGGGAGCAGAGAAGGGCGTGATCTATGTCCGCGCCGAATATCCGATGGCCGTTCAACATCTGAACACGGCGATTGATGCCGCTGAACAGCGCGGCTTACTCGGCGATAACATCATGGGCACCGGTTTCAACTTCCACGTCAAAATTAAGGAGGGCGCTGGCGCGTTCGTCTGCGGCGAAGAGACGGCGCTGATTGCATCGGTCGAAGGACGACGCGGTATGCCCCGGTTCCGGCCTCCGTTCCCCGCCCAATCCGGCCTGTGGGGTCACCCGACAAATATCAATAATGTAGAGACGTTCGCCTGCGTGCCCTGGATCATCAATAACGGCGCGGCGCAATTCAATCAATGGGGCGTCGGCCGCAGCCGCGGAACCAAAGTGTTCGCCCTCGCCGGAAAAATCGCTCGCGGCGGCCTAGTTGAAGTCCCTATGGGCATGACTCTGCGGCAAATTGTTTACGATGTTGGCGGCGGTACTTCCAGCGGACTGCCGTTTAAGGCTGTCCAGCTTGGCGGCCCCTCAGGCGGCTGTTTGCCCGCAGAATTGCTCGATACGCCCATTGATTATGAATCGCTCAACCAAACCGGCGCGATCATGGGATCCGGCGGTATGGTCGTGCTCGATACGTCCAGTTGCATGGTCGATATCGCCCGGTTCTTCCTCAACTTCACCCAAAATGAATCCTGTGGGAAATGCACGTTCTGCCGCGTCGGAACAAAACGGATGCTCGAAATCCTCGAACGGATCTGCAATGGGAACGGCCAGCGCGGCGATATCGAGCTGCTGGAAAACTTGGCCCTGCAAATCAAAATGTCCAGTCTGTGCGGGTTAGGCCAGACTGCGCCCAATCCCGTATTGACCACAGTCCGCTACTTCCGCAGCGAATACGAAGCGCACATCAATGAAAAACGCTGCCCGGCCCTCTACTGTAAACCATTATTGCGATTTGATATTTCACCCGAGAAGTGCACCGGCTGCACCTTGTGCGCCCGTAAATGCCCCGTGAATGCGATTCACGGCGAACGAAAGAACGTTCATATCCTGTCCCAGGATCGGTGCATCAAGTGCGGCGAATGTCTGCGGGTGTGTAAATTCGATGCGGTCCTCGTCAGTTCGGGGGGGAGGTCATCATGAGCGTTAGCATCACCCTTGATGGAGTCCAATTGCGCGTCGATCCGGCACTGACGGTGCTCGAAGCGGCCAGGCTTGCGGGCGTCGAGATCCCCACCCTGTGCAACGACGAACGGCTCGAACCGTTTGGCTCGTGTTTTTTGTGTGTGGTCGAAGTGGAAGGCGCGCGGTCGTACCAGCCGGCCTGCGCCACGCGGGTGCGGGACGGGATGGTAATCAGCACGAATTCATCGGCCATCGCCGCATCGCGCCGCATGTGTTTGGAATTGTTGTTGAGCAATCATGAGGGGGATTGCTTCGCGCCCTGTAAAATGGCATGTCCTGCCGGCATTGACGTGCAGGGCTATTTGGCGTTGGCCGCAATCGGACAGTTCCGCGAGGCGACAGCGCTGATCAAGCAGCACAATCCGCTGCCGGCAGTCATCGGGCGGGTTTGCACGCGTCCCTGCGAAACGGACTGCCGCCGTAACCTTGTCGATGAACCCGTGGGGATTTGTTGGGTCAAACGGCACGTTGCGGATTGGGACCTCGAGCATGAAGGAACATGGCACCCCAAACTCGCGCCTGATTCTGGTCGGCGTGTGGCGGTAATTGGCTCTGGTCCCGCTGGATTGAGCGCCGCGTTCTATTTGCGGCAATTCGGACATGCCGTTGATATTTATGAGGCGAATGAATACGCCGGCGGTATGCTCCGGTTTGGCATCCCCGAATACCGTTTGCCCGCGGAGCTACTCGAACGCGAGATCGCCACGATCACCGGTTTGGGCGCCCGGCTGCACCTGAACCAAGCGCTCGGGCGGGATTTCTCCCTGACGTCCTTGCGGGAACACGGCGTTGATGCGGTGTT
>Ga0116142_10006317_pt1 | contig 10257 bp, 9 predicted proteins | sample AD_UKC033_MetaG_FD_89785 | JGI IMG/M metagenome (GOLD analysis project Ga0116142, IMG submission 89785) | Active sludge microbial communities of municipal wastewater-treating anaerobic digesters from USA - AD_UKC033_MetaG | ecosystem: Engineered > Bioreactor > Anaerobic > Digestate | place: USA... | reverse complement strand
TACCACTAAAACGCAGGTAGTTACGCATGCATTTCAATATACGGCGTCCACCATACTGGCACGTGTTATTTTAATGCTGGCAACATTCTTAATTGCAAGCGTTTTAGGTCCTTCGGGTTATGGCAAATGGAATATTATTACTATTGCAATGACTTACAGCACATATTTACAACTTGGCACCTTGAGCGCATTACAAAGGGAAGTTCCGTTTTATATTGGTCAAGGAAATGACGATTTCGTTGATAAAATTAGAGGTGTTGTTTTTACTTTTATTGTTCTTATTTCTTTACTTTCATGTTTTGTTTGCCTTGTAATTCCTCCTTTTGTTATTAAAAAACCCGACTTCTACCTCGTTTTATGGTTTATACCACCATTAATATTACAATTATTTTTCCTTTTTTCTCAAACCTACTTGAGAAGCATAAATTATTTCGGTTCACTGTGCATCACGGATCTTCTTAATGCAATGATATTTTTATGTTTTATTTTTTTCTTTGCAAAAAATTACGGTATTATAAGTCTATTAATTGGATTAAGCATAGCGTACATGACCAACATTCTTTATTTTGTAAAAAAAACAAAGTTCATACCAAAGCTTCTACTAGATTATAGTTTATTATTAACTCTAATCAAGATTGGTGTTTCAATAATGGGTTTAGGCTTGCTGTCCACGTTATTTTTTAGTTTAGATCGCATGTTTATAGCTGGAACCTACGGTACGGAGATACTGGGCTATTATGGCATGGGTATGACAGTTTTTGGAATAGTTAATATAGTTCCTGGGATTTTTTCTCAGTTAATTTATCCACGAATGGCAGAACAATATGGAAGAAGTAACAGTAATATTCACTCTCTTAGTAATTATTTATTTCAACCTATTTACATTTTGGCTATCATGTTACCTCTATTTTTATGTGTAATATATTTTATTTATCCTTTATTTATAAGTTTGTACCTACCATCTTTTTTGCCAAGTATAGCTGTTTCGCGCATATTGATTATGGGTGCATTTTTTGTTTCTATATCCGGATTATTTTCCGATTTCTTAATTGTAATCAACAAGCAATATTTTCTCTACGTAGCTAAAATTGTATCGTTGACGATATGCTTGCTTCTTATGAGTTTGATAGCATGGTTTAAATATAGTTATTTATTAATTGCTATGGTTGTTAGTATATCATATTTAATTTATAGTATCATAATTATCGGATTTTCTCTTAATAAAATGCAATATGGTATGTTTAGAATAGTAGCTGAATGTATAAGGATTATGACACCTTTTACAATTATTTGTATTATAATATTTTTTGTAACCAAAGCAGTTTATATTAATTCATGCGGTGTGTATAATTATTTAGTACAAATGCTTTTTGTCATAACCATTTACTTGCCGGTTTTATTTATTTCAGAGAAAAAACACAGGCCCCTGTCGATAATAGGTCATTCAATAATCGACATACTCAAAGCAAAGACTGCATATGGCAAATGATATAGCAATAGTTCTGACAGGAACGATAATTCCAAATTCGAATCTTGTCAGTCACATGAATGTGGAGGAAAGAAAAAAAGAATATTTGTATACTTTAGAATATTATAAACGTTATTCGCCAGTTTATTTTCTTGAAAATTCAGACTATCCCTTGCTTCATGATCCGGCGTTTTTAAACATAGAAGGCGTATTCTTGAGAAAATTTCCTGTTTCTAGTGAATATACGAAGGGAAAAGGGTATCAAGAGTTTGAAATGCTCGATTTATGGATAAACAGTGAGAAGCAACTGCCCGCACGTTTTATCAAAATAACAGGTCGATACGTAGTAACCAATATTCATAAAATATATGACGAATGCCTAAAAAAAGTGTCATGGCCACTCATGATCGATCGGTATAAAAAATCTCGCAAAGCCTACACATCTTTGTTTTATATAAAATCCGATTATTATAAGAAATATTTAGAAGGCTTATATCGTGAATGCGATGATTCAATGGGGCGCTGGATTGAATATGTTGTTTTTAAAAGATTGGAACATTCGTCCGTTCAGGCCAGAATTTTTGCGCATCAACCTCTGTTTCAAGGGATTAGTGGTTCTACAGGTGGAAGCATAAAATCACATTTTTTAAAACATATAGTTAAAGCATTGATGCGTAAATTATCCTACAACATTGACAATAAATACATTCGACTATATGGGTGAATTATGGTTTCGATGCCACTTGTATCAATTATAACACCATCATATAACCAAGCACAGTTTTTAGAACAGACAATTCAATCTGTTCTCAATCAGGATTACCCTAGAATTGAGTATATTATCTGTGACGGTGGATCAACCGATGGCAGCGTAGATATTATTCGGCGATATGAGGAAAAATTATCGTATTGGGTAAGCGAAAAAGATGATGGTCAATCTCATGCTATCAATAAGGGACTGCAACGTGCGTCAGGCGATTTCATAGGATGGATAAATTCGGATGATTATTTTTTGCCTAATTGTGTTTCCAGCATAGTTTCTGCCTTTGCTCAGAATCCACATGCTGGTATGATCTATGGTAATATAGAAGTTATAAACGAAACAGGTCAGAAGGTATCTGATGTGCCTTTTAAGCCTTGGTCATTTGCTGATCAACTAACACAAAATATGATCATAATGCAACCAGGGTCGTTTTGGAAACGTAGCGTAATGAATTCAATTGGTTGGTTAAGAACCGATCTACATTATGCTATGGATTTTGAGTACTGGATTAGGATTGGACGTAAGTGCGACATTGTAGGTCTGAATCAAATATTGGCGCGGTTTCGTGTTTCAAATGTAAATAAAGGATCCACACAGAGTGGTGGTTGGCCACAAGAATTCCTAAAAATTCTTGATGATTTTTATGAGGATGTGTCTCTACCGTATCATATCGTTAATCTTAAGAAATATGCATATGCAGGTGCATATTTAAGAGGTGCAGAAGCTTTTTTATGTGCATGCGATGTAACTAATGCTCGTTTATGGCTCCTGAAAGCTTTATCTAGCAACAAGGCCTTGATATGTTCGGGTGCATTTTGGGCGGCATTACTTAAGGCATTCATGGGAGTGCGTCTATATAAGTATATGCGTTTGCTTAAATATAAGCATTTTCCCAACAAAGTTAACTTGCTGAAATAGTTTTGTAAATGGGTGCCGTATTTCAATTCATGAACAGATAATGCTGTGAAACCATGATAAAGCGCAGGCAATTAAATATAATATTGTTGTTATTACTAATAAATGCTACGGGTGGAATATATCATTTGTTGTGGGGTGAAATATTTGCGCCACTTACATATTTTGTATTATTGATTTGTTTTTATACCCTTAGAAACAATGAAAAATTTATTACAAAAAAATTACTTTTAATAATAATTATCATTTTGTTGTTTTTAGCATTTAATTATTTAATTGTTCCATTTGATTCTAGCGCTTGGTTTTATTTAAAGACAGCTTCACGTTTTGTTTTAGTCTTGTTTGTATATAGGTACTATGAATTATCAAAATCTAACATAATAAGTGATTTAACAAATGCGTTAAAAATTATAGCCATACATTCATTAATAGGTTTTGTTGTAAGTATGGTTATTCATTCTTACCCAATTTCATTAATTGGTCGTGTAACTGTTGACACATTAAACTATATATTTTTTCGTTCTGCTTATATATCATTTATTGATTATCAGATATTTCGATCGCAAGGTATATTTTGGGAACCCGGCGTTCTGCAAGGGTTTATGAATATACTATTATTTTTATCATCTTTTATAAAGAGAGATTTAAAATTGCAACTACTTTCGATAACTTGTATAACAGTAACGTTCTCATCAACTGGCTTTATTCTTTTGTTCACACAGATATTATTTATTATAAAAACATACCTTAAGTTTTCATATTTTTTGAATATTAAAAAGATTGTTTTGTTAACGGTTTGTTTCTTATTGTTTTCACCTGTAATATATCTTGGTGTGGATAATGTTTACAATAAGTTTACCAATAAAGGTATTCACTCATCGCAGGGGAGAATGTATGATTTATATCAAGGTATAAAAATAATATTATCTTATCCTTTAACAGGGATTGGCATGGATAGGGATGTGTATTCACATGTGCAGAGTATAGAAGAAACTTTAGACGCAAATGAAGTGAAAATATTAGTTGATTGGATGGACTTTGATAGGCAGGCCAATTCAAATTCAGCAGTAATGATATTTGTCTATTTTGGAGTTATATTTGGGTTATTGTATTATTATTTCTTAATTAAAGAAGATGTTATATTTGTAAAAAAATATCTCTTTATTTTTCTCATCATAGCTATAAATGTTACCGAGCCCTTAATTATGTCTCCATTCTATCTTTATTTTTTTATTTCTGGGCTATACACAGCTTTTCGTGTTAATAAGAATACTGTTTTACGATTTAATCAAAACACACTTTATTCTGGAGTTTAGGGTGCTGTGAAGGTTTTACATATAATTACAGGACTACGCAATGAAGGCGCGCAGGCTGTTCTTTACCGTTTGATTGTAACTGACAGAGACCATACGCACCACGTAATTTCACTTATGGACATGGACGACTATGGCAAAAAGTTATTAGCTTTGGGTATTCGCGTGCATGCTCTAAATATGCCTTGTGGCCGTCTTCGTCTGCACGGCATAGTCAAACTGTTTAGATTGATACGTGAAATAAAACCAAATGTGGTTCAAACTTGGATGTATCATGCCAATTTAGTCGGTGGTGTGATTTCCGTATTTGCCGGAAACAAGACAGTGGTATGGGGGATTCATCATTCCGATCTATCGCCCGGTAAACTATCCAAAAGAACATTGCTGGTAGCGCGTATATGCGCGTGGTTTTCTTGGTTTATTCCAACAACAATTATATGTTGCTCAGATATAGCGGCAACAGTACATACTTCTTTGGGCTTCGACAGCAATAGAATTACTGTTATTCACAATGGAATAAATCTTTCAGAGTTTCAACCAGATGCGCAGGAACGAGCTAGGATTCGGAATTTTTTCGGTATTTGTGAAGAGGTTGTCTTGCTGGGTATGGTTGCGCGTTGGGATGCACACAAAGATCATGCTACCCTTGTTGCCGCTTTAGCCCAGATGAAGTTGAAATTGCCATATTCATGGCATTGCATGTTGATAGGTTCGGGCATGGATAAGAGTAACCGTGACCTTGTTTGTCTTTTAGATAGATGGGGTATTCGTGATCATTTTATCCTTGCTGGACAAAGCAGTGATGTCCCATCATTACTAAATGCTCTTGATTTGCACGTGTTATCTAGTTCGGGCGAAGCCTTTGGTAATGTAACAGTTGAAGCAATGGCAACGGGTGTCCCATCTGTTGTCACCTCCGTTGGTGCTGGCGCGTTAATAGTGGGTGAAACAGGTTGGGTTGTGCCACCATCTGACCCCAAGGCAATGTGCGATGCTATTTGTGATGCTATTAACAAAATGTCAGATAGAAATGCATGGTCTGCTCGAAAAATTGCCTGCCGTGCGAGGATAATTGAATACTTCAGCATTGATCGCATGGTCAATGCCTATATAGAAGTCTGGAATATTGCATTACAAAAAGATATTCATTGAAAGTCCCCCAAAAAAGTAATTATCGAAATTTATGACTTTACAAATCCCATGGTGGGGTAAGCTCGCCGCAAAAATAATCCTTGTGAGATTGCCTCTTGGTTATGCAGTCTGGCAACGTCTTGGATTATTCCGACATGGCCAGATGGACACCAGTCAATACGCCATTCGTGTTTTTAATTATCACGCCGAAAAAGCTGGTCTGACCAATCAATTACACGGTAAAACTGTGGTAGAACTCGGCCCCGGCGACAGCATAGCGTCAGCTATTATCGCTGCAACACATGGCGCCCATTCCATACTTGTAGATACGGATACTTTCGTTCGATCTGATATTTCTTCTTATCACGAACTGGCGCATGTACTTACCAAACAGGGCCTTCATGTCCCGGATTTATCAACATGCACTACCATTGATGAACTGCTTGCATGCTGTGGTGCCCAATACATGACCAAGGGCTTAGCCAGTCTTGCGCAAATCACGAGCGAATCTGTTGATATGATTTTTTCCCAGGCTGTGCTGGAGCACATAAGAAAGAGGGAATTCCGTGCGATGATGACAGAATGTAACCGAATTTTACGACGGAATGGATGCTGCTCTCATCAGGTTGACCTTCGAGATCATTTGGGAGGTGCTCTGAATAATCTGCGGTTTAGTGATCGTGTCTGGGAATCACAATTTTTTGCTAGTTCCGGTTTTTACACAAATCGTATTCGCTATAGCCATATGCTTGATATATTTAATGAGGCAGGGTTTAAGGCGGAAGTATCCGGTGTTTACCGATGGGATGCATTACCAACACCGATAGGTAAGCTATCAAATGAATTCAAAAATTTTGCAGTGGATGATTTATGTGTGTCCATGTTCGATGTAATTCTAAGGAGGAAAAGATGAATAGCATTGCGATAATTACAAGTCAGGCGTTTTCTTTGTGGAATTTTCGTGGGCCCTTGATCCGTACACTAACTGCCAGAGGCATTTTTGTTTATGCTCTTGCTCCTGATTATGACGATGAGATAAGGGAGCGTGTAAGAAAAATGGGCGCTGTTCCGGTGGATTTTTCGCTTTCCCGCGCTGGTATAAATCCATTAAAAGATGTGCTCACTATTATTCAACTTTATAAAATTTTGAAACAACTTTCACCCAAAATAGTGTTTGTTTATTTTGTAAAGCCTGTTCTTTACGGCACGCTTGCTGCTTGTTTTGCAAATGTAAAAGCAAGGTTTGCTATGATTGAAGGATTGGGTTATGTGTTCTTAGATTGCGCTGCATCTATAACATGGCAACGTCGTATCTTGCGGTATGCCGTTTCCTCCTTTTATAAGTTTGCTCTTAGGTTAAATCAAAAAGTTATTTTTCTCAATCAAGTAGATGTTGATCAGTTTGTTAATGAGGGAATTGTTAGCAGTAACAAGGTTGTCCAAATTAACGGTATTGGATTGGATCTTGATTATTTCTCCCCTGTGCCTGCGATTACAGATCCTGTAACATTTATATTGGTAGCACGTATGCTTAAAGAAAAGGGTGTTTTCGACTTCGTTGAGGCGGCAAGATTAGTTCGAGAAAGTTATGCTGACGCTAAATTTGTTATTGTTGGCGGTGTTGACCAGAATCCAGGATCAATAAAAGAATCACAGTTACACGCATGGGTGGCGGAAGGCATACTGGAATGGCCCGGCCACGTGAATGATGTTAGACCTTGGCTAGCCAAATCAAGTGTTTTTGTTTTACCCTCTTACTATCGTGAAGGCTTGCCGCGTGGTAATCAGGAGGCAATGGCAATGGGCCGTCCGATTATTACTACAGATTGGGTGGGTTGTCGTGAAACCGTAAAAGATGGCGTTAATGGAATTTTAATACCTATTCGTGATCCAAGAGCAATTGCTCAAGCTATGGTTCGTTTTATCGAAAACCCCCAACTAATCGAGAAAATGGGTTTAGAGGGACGACGCATGGCGGAGGAATGCTTTGACGTGCATGTAATCAACAAGCAAATTATGGAAACTATGGGTCTGTGTCTTTTCACTTGAATCCTTTAATCCTTCGCTTCTTGAATCCTAGAACCTTTCGCTTTACCGATTTTTGGCTAAACCTCTAAACCTCTAACCCTCCAACCTTCTGTCTTTTTCTGCGGGCTATGTGAGAGAAAAGAATTATTTAGGAATTATGCTTGAAATGGGTAAGGATTTTTTAGGGATAATACGATCCAAATGAGCAATGTATTAATTACCGGTATCAATGGATACATCGGGTCGAAAATTGCCCAAACCTTATTAGGGAAAGTGGGAAAGATAATTGGGCTTGATTTGCATTTCGAGAATATTATTTCCTTGGTGAATAAAATAATTAAAACCGATATAACAAATACAAAAACATTGTCCAATGAAGGCAGAGAAGCTGATGTCCTGATTCATTGTGCAGCCTTAGTCCACAAGAAATCAAACGATTTGTCGAGGGATAATTATTTCAAGGTGAATTATGAAGGCACGAAAAATGTGTTGAATTTTCTTGATAAAGACAGGCTTAAGCAGATTGTTTTTCTCAGTACGGTGTCGGTCTATGGCGATATTCGAAAAGGTATTATACCGGATGAAAATACTCCAACTGGTCCAGAAGATTTTTATGGTGAAAGCAAATTGGCTGCGGAAGGAGAAATCAGGGAATTTTCTGAAAAATATCATATACCCTATACTATTCTCCGATTGGTCCCTGTTTATGGGGATTTTTTTTTATTAAACATTAATAAACGGATTTATCTGCCGGGAAAGATGGCTTTTTATAAGATTGGGAATGGGGAGCAATCCCTGTCCCTTGTGTCTGTCAATAATGTCGCTGCAGTTGTTGCTGCAAGCATAAACAATCCGCTGTTTTTTAATGAAACCTTCATCGTGAAAGATGTGGAGGATTATTCGATTAACAGGATGATTGCAACCTTCAGGGATGTATATTCGCAAGGAGGTAAGCCGGTTTTGAGGATACCCGTGGGCCTGTTTAAGATAGTTCTTAAGCTGCTGGGGCTTGTTATTCCGGAGAAAGGCAAGTTCTATGGGTATCAGTTAAAGAAGATTGCTGAAGACGCTGTGTATTCCGGGGAGAAGCTGCGAGCGACAGGGATTCAGCTCCAATGGAACCTGGAGAATACGATGAGTGAAGCAGCAGAGTAAGTTAAATAAGTAGAGTGGGGAGACGCGATTAAAGAGATGAGGGAAAGAAATAGTTTTGAGTTTTGGGTTTTGGGTTGTGGGTTATGGTTAAGAGTATGATAAAAGATAAGAGTTGCTGTTTTGCTTTGGAGATTATTGAGTTGTATAAGGTTTTTTTAGAAAAAAATGAGTTTGTTTTGTCGAAGCAGTTGCTTAGGCCGGGGACGAGTATTGGTGCTAACGTTGAAGAAGCTTTGGCTGGACAGAGTAGAGCTGATTTTTTATCAAAAATGTCCATAGCTTCAAAAGAGGCACAGAAACAAACTATTGGCTTCGATTGCTTAAGGATAGTGGGATAATCCCCGAAACAGAAGTGTGGCCGCTTTTGGCAGAATCAGAATCAATTGCAAAGATGCTCACATCCATCGTAAAAACGACCTCGCAAAACAAAAACAACTCAAAACCTAAAATCTAAAACTCAACACTCTTTAAGGTATGAAGCGTATTTTTGATGTCATTGCGGCAATAGCTTTATTAGTGATTATTTCCATGCCGATGCTGGTCATTGCATTGATGGTCAAGTCGACTTCAAAAGGGTCGGTGTTACATTGGTCGGATAGGATAGGGAAAGGTAATGCTATTTTTAAGATGCCGAAATTCAGAACTATGAGGATCGATACACCTGCAGTTGCTACTCACCTATTGAAAAATCCTGGCAAATATCTCACGCCTGTGGGATCAATAATGAGAAGGTTCAGCCTGGATGAATTTCCCCAACTGTGGAGTGTGCTAAAGGGCGATATGAGCTTTGTGGGACCGAGACCGGCGTTGTACAATCAGGATGATTTGATTGAATTGAGAACAAAGAAGGGTGTGCACAAGTTGGTGCCAGGCATTACAGGTTGGGCACAGGTGAATGGGAGGGATGAATTACCAATACCTGTGAAGGTGGAATATGATGAGTTTTACTTAAAGAACAGGTCATTCTGGTTTGATATGAAGATATTATGGCTGACGTTCATAAAGGTGATTAAAAGAGAGGGGGTAAAGCATTAGGAGACAGATAAACGAGTTTTGAGTTCTGGGTTCTGAGTTTTGAGTTCAAGGTGGGGAGTTTGAGAAGGCAGGAGACAGAATACAGAAGACAGAAGACAGAATACAGAAGACAGAATACAGAATACAGGAGACAGAAGACAGCAAACGGCGGTCAGCGGTCAGCCGACAGGGGACAGGGGACAGGAGATGAGAGATAGAAGATGGATGGGATTAGTAAGAAAATTATCAGCGCAATGGATGGAAATAAATAGAAGTTTTACGTGTTACGTGTTAGGTTTTAGGTGTTAGGTTTTATTTTAAAGCCCCCTGATCACCATAATCATGCGATTTTAAGGATTATGAATCTTTATAATTGACAAATAATGGTCGTTTTTGTTATTTTAAAATTATGATTTTACCGAGAATTTATGACAATCTTAATTTGTTTTTAAAATCTGGCAAGGTTTTGG
>Ga0116142_10006310_pt1 | contig 10264 bp, 5 predicted proteins | sample AD_UKC033_MetaG_FD_89785 | JGI IMG/M metagenome (GOLD analysis project Ga0116142, IMG submission 89785) | Active sludge microbial communities of municipal wastewater-treating anaerobic digesters from USA - AD_UKC033_MetaG | ecosystem: Engineered > Bioreactor > Anaerobic > Digestate | place: USA... | reverse complement strand
GGGCCTTCGGCCCTAAATGCGGGAACTCCAGCGCGCGACGCGGACCTAGGGCAAGACACCCACACATCGAGTTCGCATATGTCCCGGAGTAATTATGCACATCGAAGCGGAATGCTCGTACTTCTTAGTGCGATTGCCCTGGGGCTAGCGTCCTGCGCTGTCGTTCGTGCATCATTCCTCGCGGGCTGTAAACATTGGCGTTCAGGACGGAAGGAGTGCCTCGTGCCGGAAGCGAAATTGCGGGACCTTCGTGCCCGATTCGGCGAGTATGCGGACGTGAAGGCGGCCATCGCGCTGTTGTCGTGGGACCAGGAGGTGTACATGCCGCCGAAAGGCGCGGCGGCGCGCGGGCAGCAACTGGCTACCTTGTCCGGGTTGGCGCACCGGCTGCTGACGAGTGGCGAGATGGGCGCGCTGCTCAAAGACCTTGGGGAGGCGGGCGACGGCCTCGGGCCGGATGACCGCGCGCTGGTGTTCGAGACGCTCCACGACTATACGCGCGCGACGCAATTGCCCGAGGCGTTTGTGCGGCGGTTTGCCGAGGAACAGAGCAAGGCGTACGAGGCGTGGGTGCGCGCGCGGCGCGCATCGGATTTCGCGATGTTCCGCCCACACCTCGAAACGATGGTGGACCTGCTCCGGCGGAAGGCGGATTATCACGGCTACGAGCAGACGCCTTACGACGCGCTGCTCGCGGACTACGAGCGCGGCATGACCACCGCGCGGTTGCGCGAAATCTTCGGCGAACTCGCGCCGAAGCAGCGGGACCTCGTAGCGCGCATCGCGGCGTCCGGCCCGCAGCGCGAACCCGCGTGGCTCGACCAGGAGTGGCCGGAACCGGCGCAAGAGGCGCTGACCGTGGATGTACTGCGCGCGATGGGCTACGACTTCGAGGCGGGCCGGCAGGACAAGTCGGCCCATCCTTTCACGACGAACTTCGGCATCCGGGACGTGCGCATCACGACACGGTTCAATCCGCGCGACCCCTTCTCGGCGCTCATGGGCTCGATGCACGAGGGCGGCCACGCCCTCTATGAGCAGGGGTTTCCGCCCGAGGACGAGCGCTCCGTGCTGGCCGAGGCGCCGTCTCTCGGCATCCACGAATCGCAGTCGCGCCTGTGGGAAAATCTCATCGGGCGCAGCCTGCCTTTCTGGCGTTGGTGTACGCCGCTGTTGCAGCGACATTTTCCCGATCAGGCGCGTGCGTTGAATCCCGAGGCCGCGTATCGCGCCCTGAACCGCGTCGCGCCATCGTTGATTCGCGTCGAGGCCGACGAATGCACGTACAACCTACACGTGATACTCCGTTTCGAGATCGAGGTCGCGCTCATTGAAGGGGAACTCGCCGTGGCCGACCTGCCCGATGTCTGGAACGGGAAGATCAAGGACTATCTCGGGTTGGATGTGCCGGACGACGCGCGGGGCTGTCTTCAGGACATCCACTGGTCGCACGGCGCGATGGGCTATTTCCCGACCTATGCGTTGGGCAACCTCTATGCCGCGCAACTCTTCGAAGAGATCGTCGAAGATATCCCGGCGCTCTGGACGCAGGTCGAGCACGGCGATTTCGCGCCGCTGCTCGCTTGGCTGCGGGAACACGTGCATCGCCACGGACGGCGGAAGAAAGCCGTCGAGATCGTGCGCGACGCCACGGGCCGCGAACCGGATGCGCAGGCATTTCTGCGGTATCTCGAATGTAAATTCGGCGGGAACCGGGAAGGGAGTTGAATGAATGGCCACGAACGCTACCGGGAAAGACTGTGCTGTCTTTCTCGCGGCGCTGCTCGTGCTGATTCCGCTTGTGGGCGGCGCGCAGCCGGAGGCGGCTGTCGCAACGCTGATCACGCGGGCGGGCAGCGCGGCGGAGGAGGGGGAGCGGCTGGAGTTTCTCAGGGAACTGCTGGCGGTCGAGGGATTGTCCGACACGTTTCGGGAACAGACGAAGCGATTGATCGACGGCATCGAGCGATGGTCGAACGACCGGAACCTGGGTTATTTCGGTGGCGAGGTGCGCAAGACGGACGACTTTGATTTCGGAATTCCCGAGGACTCGCCGCTGTATCCGCTCACGCTGCTGTATCGCGGGCGGATGTTGCTCTGGGCGGTGCTCGAATACGGCGGCTATGGCGGCCCGGAGCAGTTCGCGAAGGCGCGCGCGATGTTCCAGGCGTATGCCGCCGCGTTCCCCGAGAACCCGGTCGCGCGGATGTACCTTGGCAGCCCGATTCCGGCCGCGAAGCGCTTGGACGCGCCGGCGGAGGCGCCGGCGTGGGCTGTCCATCAGCGGGAGGCGCTCGAACGTCTTGCCGACGTCATCACGTGGTGGATCGAGAATCGCCAGCGCGAGGATGGCCAGTATGGGGGCGGCTGGGGCGACGACTGCGAGATGTGGCGGTGGTGGACGCCCGTCTTGATAGGATTCGAGGATCCGCGCATCAATGCGGCGCAGGCCCGGTTTTCCGAGGCGATTATGGCGCAGGAGCACATGCGCGGCGGATACACGTCCCACATGTACGACGTCGAGCACACGGCGGAAGACTCGGCGGACGCAATCACGCCGATGATGCATCTCGCGCCGGAAGACCCCGCGTGGTCCCGGCGCGCGCTGCGAATCGTCGACTTGATGGAAGAGCTGTGGACAGGAATCAACGAGCGGGGCCAGTTCCAGTTCAAGAGCACATACTTCGCAGCGAATCGCATCGACGAGACGCCGGAGCGGGCGTGCGATACGGTGTACCATCCGCGGGTCGTGCAGCCCGCGCTCCTGTACTGGCAGCGCACCCGGGACGAGCGCCTGACAAGACTCTTCTCGAAATGGATGGATACGTGGGTCGATGCGGCGGCCCGCGCGGAGCGGGGCAAACCGGCGGGCATCGTCCCTTCCGCGATTCACTGGCCCGAGGGCACGGTCGGCGGCGTCGGAGCGGACTGGTGGGACCCACGGAACCACGGCGAAGCGGGTCTGTATCGTTGGCCGAGCGCGATGAGCATGATGCTGAACACGATGCTGCTGACGTGGCATTTCACCGACGAGGGCCGCTACCTGGCGCCGTTGCGCAGCATGGCGGCTATTCGCCTGAAATGCTTGAGCGCGCCGCCGGTAGAATCGCCGGAATCGGGGTCCGAGGCGTGGTGCGCGACGAGTATGCGCTTCCTTTCCGGCGTCTTGGGCAAGTACCGTTTGCTTACTGGAGACACGGAGTTCGATGACCTGCTGCAACGCGACGCTTCGCCTTATCTCGCGTTTCGTTTGACGGGCGAACGCGAAGGGCTGACCGAGGCTTTACGCGCGACCGCCGCCGCGTTGTCCGTGAATTTCGCCGGGTACACCAGCGAAGTCCGCTACACCGACCGCGTATTACGGTTCCCCACGCTCTTCGGAGAGGGCCGCATGCCCGTTGCGCCCGGCGCGGAGATCGCCGTGCCCGACACGCAACTGCTGTACTCGTGCGTCACGGGCGACCCGGGCGACGCCGGCTATTTCCCGTTGAACGCGGTGCGGTGGCTGTTGCCGCCGCGCGACTTCGCGGCGCTTGTCGTCGAGGCGACGGACACGCGCTTTGTCGCGGAGGTCTACCACTTCAAGGCGGGGCCGCAACGCATCGGCGCGCGCTTCTTCTTGCTGCGACCGGGTCTCTATCGGCTCCGCGTCGCGTCCGCTGGTGCGGCGTCAAGGACCGTCGAGGTTACGCAGGGTATGCCGATCACCTTCGAGATTGTGGGACACGGCGCGCATGTGGTGGCGCTGACGTTGATCGAAGGACGGCAGTGAGCGGTCGGCGTCAAGCGTTCTGTCGGAAAATGGGAGCGGGGGCATCGCACATGGACTGAGCCGTCACCCCGACCCTCTCCCTCGGGGAGAGGGGACGTAACGTGGGGCGGGACGCCCCATCTCCTGAAAAGGATGTGGCTCGACACGCCGAGGCGTTCAGAACCATTCGGCGAGATCGATGCGCGTGAAGGGACGCCGCGTCGCGGTGACGGGCGGGTTGTTGCCCGCGTTCGCGACGTAGGCTGTCTTCGCGCGCGGGTCGAAGACCCACGCGTGCAGCGTGTCGTCGTTGAATACGGGGCCGTTCGCGAGCAATCGCAGCGCGAGCGTTACATCGATGGCGCCGGGATGGGCCTTTATCTGTTGGCCGAGCCAGTCGTAGCGCTGAAACGTGTTTATCGTCTTCACAAAGGGGAAGAGCAGCTTGAGTTCGTCCCAGGTCTTCACATTGATGCCATGCTCGGGACCCAGCGTCAGCGCCAGTTCGAGGAGGCGATCCTTGCCGACGGGGTGATTCGTGCGCCGCACCGCGTCCGCGAGCGATTCGTGCTCGGTCTCCGCGCCTTCCTTCGGATCAAGGGGCGCGTACACATCCGCGCCCCTCGCGTCCACTTCCATCGCGCGCCCGTCCGGGGCCGCGCCGTCGCCGATGATGTAATTCCAGCCGCGCGTGTGGGGGTTGTCGCGAATGACGGCGACCGCCTCCTCGACGTTCGTCGCCTTTTCGAGCACGCGCCGCATGGTCAGGAACAGCGGCAGGCCGTCGAACGTGCCGTTCGGCGACGGCAAGGTCATCTCGCCGATGGTGATGCCCTTGGCGTTCATGCCGCTCACGCTGCCGATGCCGCCCGCCCAGCCGACCATCATGAAGGGGATGCCGCCGCTTGGCCGCCACACGAGGATGACCGCGTCGTCCTGTGCGTCGCCCGAGACGTTCCAATCGAGATTTCTACCGTGCAGCAGCCTGCCGTCGGGCGTCCATTGTCCCCACACCGCGAAGTTGCTGCATCCGGGCGGCGCGTTCGGCTCGTAGTGGAGGATTTCCGGCTGCGTCACGCCCAGACGCACTTCCTCGTAGGTGACGTCGTCGACGCCGGCGGCGCGCAGGCCGTCGACCAATCCCCGCATTTCCTCGATGTACTCCGGCGCGAAATGGCGCTCCATTCGCTCCGACTGCGCCATGACGTATTCATGCGTGTAGCCCTCGTCCCAGAGGGCTTTTTTCGTGTAGCCGTCCTTGATGATATGGCGGATGTGTCGCGCAAGCAGCCGCCCGTGCTGAAAGCCCATCTCGGCGGGCGTTCCCTCCATGACGCATAGCAAGTGATCGCCGACACGGTAGAGTCTTCCCGCGTCCTCGGTGTCGAGCAGGGTCGTTTCCGGTTGCGCGATGATCTCCGGCGTATACCAGCCCGCGTCCTGCGCGGGAACGGCGCCGGTCCCGCCGAGTTGACACAGGGCAAGCAGAAACAGACAGCGGGAGAGATACGCACGACGCATATGCTGAGTCCTCATTACGGTTAATGCTCTGCGGACATGGGGGATTCGCCTGACGCGGCCCCCGATTCTCCCCTTGGACCGGCAACCGAAAGGCGGGGTTTCGCGTTGAGGAACGAGAACGAGAACGAGTACGAGTTGTCATGAAACCCTCCTGCGGCGGATTTCTCCCGCAGAAGATGAAAATGGATGCTAAAGTAGTACACAAGCGGCGCTGAAGCGCCCTTTGGCAGGCGAGACCTCATTACCCCCCGGCTGAAGCCGGGGGCAAAGAAGAGCCCGCTGAAGCGGGCTGACAAAGTGGGCCGGCGGGATGGCGCGCGTGCCCTGGCCCCGAAGGGGCCAAACGTGAGTAGCCGTAGGCGAAAGCCTACGGATAAGGGACGCCCATCCGCTTTTCCCGGCCCCGAAGGGGCCGAACGTGAATCGCCGTAGGCAAAACGCGATGCGATTTTCGGAGTAGTACGAGTGTGACTGCGAGTACGAGGACGAGGACGAGGACGGAACTCATCCTCTCGGGAGGGCGCTTAGCCGTCGTCGCTCCGCACGAACTCCGTGGCGCGTTGCGCGCCCGAATCGTCGGACCCGCGAGGCAGGAACACCGAGAACTTCGATCCCGCGCCCCGTTCGCTCTCGACCTCGATGTCGCCCCCGTGCTCGCGCACGATCTTGAAACTCACCGCAAGGCCGAGCCCGGTTCCCGCGGACCCCTTCGAACTTACAAACGCCTGACCGAGCCGCTCCATGATCTCCGGCGAAATCCCTTGGCCCGAGTCCTGCACTTCGATATAGCAGCCGTTCGGCTCCGTCCGGCAGGCGACCGTGACCGAGCCGCCGTCTTCCTCGCAGGCGTCGAGCGCGTTCGTGACGAGGTTCAACACCACCCGGTAGATTTGCTGCGCGTCCACGTGCGCGATACATTCGCCGACCGGATCGAACGCGATGGGAATCTTGTACTTCTCCGCCCGGCTCCGCACGACCTCGATCACGTCGCGCACCATTGAGTTCAGGTCCGTCCGCAGCCGCTCGGGCGCGCGGTCCCGCGAGAACGTCAGCAGGTTCATCACCAGCATGTCGATCCGCTGGATGGCGCGCGCCATGATCGGCCACGCCCGCTTCACGTAACTAATCTCTTCGTTCTTGATTGCCATGTCGACGTATTCGGCGCCGCCGCGGATGCCCGTCAGGATGTTCTTCATGCAATGGCCGAGCCCCGCCGTGGCCTGGCCGATGGCCGCGAGCTTTTCCTGCTCGATTTTCTCCTGGTATAGCCGCGCGTTCTCGACCGCCACGCCGACCACGTGCGCGACGGCCGTGAGCATCTCGAGGTCGCTTCCGGCGAAGCGTTTGCCGGTCGACCCGGAGTCCACGTAGATCGCGCCCGCCACGGATTCGCGCCCGCACAAGGGCGCGCACATCGCCGCGTGTATCTGGTGGCCCATCACGCTGATGGCCCCCTCGAAGCGGCTGTCGTCCTGCGCGTCGACCGTCATGATGCCCTGGCGCTCGCGCATCACGTGCTCGACGAGGGTGTGGCTTACCGGTGGGCCTTCGCCGCGACCTTCCCGCATGAGGCTTGCGCGGACGACCAGGTCCCGTGTGCGCGGTTCCTGGAGGAGAATAAAGCCGCGCCGCACGGGCAGCGCCTCGAAGATCAGCGCCAGTATCTTCTCGAGCAGTTCGTCCACTTCGAAGACCGACCCGAGGAGCCGCGCGGCCTTGTAGAGCACCGGCAGGCGCTCCGCCGCCTTGTCGTGCGTCAGGTCGTTGCAGAACTCCGCCGCTTCCTCGAAGCTGATCACCGTCTGGTCCATGGTCGAATCGGAGTAGCGCACCACGCGGAAGAGAAAATCCGCGATGCGTAACGTGTCCCCCGCCGCGAGCGCCGCCTCCCGCACACCCGCGCCATTTACCTCGATACCGTTGCGCGAGTCCAAGTCCTGGACCCGCGCCGTCTCGCCGTCCATCCAGACCCGCGCGTGGCGGCGCGAGACCAGTTGGTCGCTGAGCGTGATATCCGATTCGGGAGACCGCCCTATCAACAGCCCCCCGGGGGTAATCCGGTAGCGGCGGCTGACCGTGCCCTCGCGCTCGAGCACCAGTTCAAAGGCCTGCATAATGGAGACGCTCCCTGAGCGTAGCGGCGGTTTTCATGACTGGACCGCCCCCGATCCCGAGTTGTTATCTCCGATTCGACGTTCCGCGTCCCCATCATAAGCAAAGCGGCGTGGCCGCGCAAACTGTCGCTCGATGTTGCGCCGGGCGATTACTGATGATATATTCAGCGTTTCGGGGAGCCGCAAGCATGAACGTTGCCCAGATCATAGACCGCCTGCGCGCGGACAGGCAGTTCCAGGGTATTCCGTGGAAGGTGATTCCGGCGCGCCCGGCGCGGTTCGCCGGTTTTCCCGAGGCGCTGGACCCGCGCCTGATCGCCGGACTCGAGAAACGGGGCATCCACGACCTGTACACGCATCAGCGCGAGGCGATCGAGGCGGCCCTGCGCGGCGAGAACGTATGCGTCGTTACGCCGACGGCCTCGGGCAAGACGCTGTGCTACAACATCCCGGTTCTTGACCGGCTGCTTCGGAACCCGCAGGCCCGCGCGTTGTATGTCTTCCCGACCAAGGCGCTGTCGCAGGACCAGGTCCACGAACTGCAATCCGTGGTGGACACGCTCGAGGTCAAGATCGGCACGTACACGTTTGACGGCGACACACCCGGCTCGGCCCGCAAGGCCATTCGCAGCGCGGGGCATATCGTCGTGACCAATCCCGACATGCTCCACGCGGGCATCCTGCCGCACCACACCATCTGGATTCGCCTCTTCGAGAATCTCGAATTCGTCGTGATTGACGAGATTCACCACTATCGCGGCGTGTTCGGCAGTCATCTCGCCAACGTGTTGCGCCGCCTCAAGCGCGTCTGCGCGTTCTACGGCTCGTATCCGAAGTTCATTTGTTGCAGCGCGACCATTGCCAATCCCCAGGAGATTACGGAGAGAATCATCGAACAACCCGTTCGACTAGTCGACGACAACGGCGCACCCGCGGGCGAGAAGCATTTTCTCTTCTACAACCCGCCGGTCGTGAACGAGGAACTGGGCATCCGCCGATCGTCGGTGAAGGAAGCCACGCGCATCGCCATGCAGTTCCTCAACCGCGACGTGCAGTCCATTGTCTTCGCGCGCAGCCGCCTTCGTGTCGAGATTCTGACCACGTACTTGAAGGACGCGCTGCGCCGCCAACATAAGGACCCGAACCTCGTGCGAGGCTACCGCGGCGGCTACCTGCCCACCGAACGCCGCGAGATCGAGCGCGGCCTCCGCGAAGGCAAGGTCATGGCCGTCGTCAGCACCAACGCCCTCGAACTCGGCATCGACATCGGCAAGCTCGACGTGTGCATCATGACCGGCTACGCGGGCAGTGTCGCCAGCACGTGGCAGCAGGCCGGGCGCGCCGGGCGGCGCACCGACGTTTCGCTTGTGGTCCTCGTCGCGACCAGCGCGCCCCTCGACCAGTACATCATCAGCAACCCCGACTACTTCTTCGGCCAGGCGCAGGAGAGCGCAACCGTCGACCCGAACAACCTCATCATCGCGACAAGCCACCTCAAGTGCGCGGCGTTTGAACTGCCGTTCGTCGAGGGTGAAGGCTTCGGCTTTGATCCGGCCTCGACGGCCGAGATTCTCGACTATCTCGCCGAGCAGGGCGTGCTGCGCAAGGTGCGCAACAAGTGGCATTGGAGCGCCGACGCCTACCCCGCCGAGGACATCAGCCTGCGCACGGCCGCGCCCGGCAACGTCGTCATTCTGGACACCACGGACAACGGCCGCGTCATCGGCGAGGTGGACCTGTTCTCGGCGCCGGTCGAGGTGTATCAAAACGCGATATACATGCACGAGACGCAGCAGTACACGATTGAGAACCTCGACCTCGCGGACCGGAAGGCTTACGCGCGGCCCGTCGAGGTCGATTATTACACCGACGCCGAGATTAAGGTGGACCTGAAGGTGCTGGATGCCTTCGCGCAGACCCGCGTCGGCGAGGGCGAACGCTGCCACGGCGAACTCAGCGTCACGTGGTTGCCCACGATATACAAGAAGATCAAGTTCGGCACCCACGAAAACGTCGGCTGGGGCGAAATCCACCTACCCGAGTCCACCATGCACACGACGGGATACTGGATTCAGTTTCCCGAGGATATCGGCAAACGCTTCGACATCGAGCAGAAGGAATTGGGCGAGGCGCTCCACGCACTGGCGAACACGCTGCGCCAGGTCGCGCCGGTGCAGGTGTTGTGCGATCCGACGGACATCCGCGCGCAGGCCATGCTCCGCTCGCCCTTCTCGGAACTGCCCACGGTCTACCTGTACGAGACCTATCCCGGCGGCGTGGGATTCAGCGAAAAACTCTACACTCACCATCGCCGTCTGGTGGAGGCGGCCATATCCCTGCTTACCGGCTGCAAGTGCAAGGAGGGCTGCCCGAGCTGCGTCGGCCCGGTGCTCGAGATTGGATCCCACGGCAAGAACGGCGCGCTCCTGCTCGCGCGCGCGGCGTTGTGAACAATACTTACGCCCCGCGTTCCGCGCGCGCCTTTTTCATCGCGTGATGGAGGACGCGCGCCTTTTCCCTGGCCTTTTCGTGGTGGGGGTCAAGATCGAGAATGCGCATGATGCAGGCGTGCGCTTCTTCGTATTCGCGGCGGCGCGCATGGCCGGCCGCCAGGTTATATTCGGTCGCGATGAGTTTCTTGCGGATGCGATGGGACCGCGGCGCCAGATGCGTGATCCGGCGGTAATGTTCGAGCGCCCGGGCATAGTCGTGGTGAGCGAAGTAGAAATCGCCGCTGACTTCCTCCTTCGACATGCCGTCGTGCGAGTGATTCACGAGACAGGTGCGCAACTCCTCGCCCAGTTTCTCCTGGTAGGCTTCCGGAGAGTACACGCCCTCGAGCGCGGTATACTCCGCCAGCACCGCGAGATTGTTCGAG
>Ga0116142_10006308_pt1 | contig 10266 bp, 7 predicted proteins | sample AD_UKC033_MetaG_FD_89785 | JGI IMG/M metagenome (GOLD analysis project Ga0116142, IMG submission 89785) | Active sludge microbial communities of municipal wastewater-treating anaerobic digesters from USA - AD_UKC033_MetaG | ecosystem: Engineered > Bioreactor > Anaerobic > Digestate | place: USA... | reverse complement strand
TATACAAAGCACCTGTGCTCTCCTCACTCAATCTCACTCTATCTAAAAAATGGTTTAAGAGCAACTATATTTTATTAATCAAATAAAACAAACTCAAGACTGTGGTTTTTTTTTGTAATCGGTAATCAGTGGTCAGTGATAAGTAGTGGTCAGTGTCAGTGATCAGTGGCAAAAAAAACAAATAACTCTGCGACTCTCTGCGTCCAGTTCGGTTAAACTCACTGCATCGCTTTGTGGTTAAAGAAGAATCACGAAAACACAAAATCTCACGAAAACAAGAAAAAATTTAGTGTATCTTAGTGCCTTAGTGACAAAAATACAAAATCAATATTCGAAATCTTAAAACCGAACCGAGCCGCAGGCGAGCTCATGAGCGAAGCGAATAAACTCTTAAAGAAAACAATAAAGGTAATTATTTAGGTGGCATCTATTATTCGCTTTTGTAATAGTATTTGTACCCTACCCATACTCCTATAATTTGACAAATACATATTCCAAAAGCTATTGTTCCAGTTTGTTGAACCCCTACTTACAAGTCGGGGTTACTGACATTGAGCCCTGCGGGCTCAGAGTTATAAACCACCTAAATAATTACCAAAAAAGTTATAATCACATAGTTAAAAAACTACATACAATGTAGATATTTCATAACTAGTTTATAAATCTCATCATGTTTTCCAAAAAGCTTTTCGCTTAATCCTTTATCCTCGTAAGATTTCAATTTTTTTATTGTTGCATCTATAAGCCCGGGTTGAAAAACTCCGTTTTTCTCAAAATACGTCCTTTTGTTTTCAAGGACTTCAGCAGATTCGTAACATGATACAGGTAAAGCTTTTAATTGAGCCAGCTTATCTTTGTATTCTTCGCTAAAAATATTAACATTTACATAGAGTTTTTCAGCAAGTTTAAGTGAATCAGGCATTTCGAGTCCATGTTGAGCAGCTACAATAATTGCTGCCACATACAAGTATAAGTCAGCCGAGCCATCTCCACTTCTAATTTCAACAGTTTGTTTACTGTCAGTTTTTACCATTTTTGATTTTTCCTGTGGATTAGCATCATAAATCATATTCATGTCGCCATTCCATCCAAGAGGCACACGTATAAGAACACTACGATTTCTGTCACCCCAGCAAATATTTGTGGGAGCCTCCTGATGTGGAACTAATCTCAAATATGATGTTGGAATAGTGTTGCCAAAAGCAGTCAAAGCATCTGCCAAATCGCACAAACCGGCAATCATCTTTTTTGCATCATCACTCAGTTTATCGTTGGCTACCATCATGTTTTTACCGTCTTTTTCGAGCATCATGTGAATATGTAAACCACTTCCTGCTTTTCCAACAGTAATTTTAGGTGCTAAACTTACATTTACGCCATAATCATTGCATAACTTTCTTAAAATCCATTTTGCAATAAGCAATTGATCAACAGCAGATTCTGCTTCGCAAGGTAAAAACTCTATTTCCTGCTGCTCGTAATAATAATTTTCGTCTGTAAAATTACCAACTTCGGAATGTCCGTATTTAATTTTACCCCCACATTGTGCAATAAGGTGCATAGCTTCTTTTCGCAACCATTCGAAATTTGCAAATGGAGCAGATTCGTGATAACCTTTTTGGTCAACTGCCGGGAATAGGGTATTTTCTTCCTTATCAGCAATTATATAATATTCAAGTTCCCCAAGTGCTTTAAAAGTATATCCTGATGCTTTTTTTAGATTTTCATGTGCTTTTCGTAAAACATATTCAGGAGATGATTCTAAAGGTTTCCCTTCATTATTATAATAAGAACATAAAATATCCAAACTTGGCACATCCTCGAAAGGGTTTACAAAAGCAGTACTATAACGAGGCACTACATACAAATCACTCGAACCTGCACCAATAAATGAAAACAAACTAGAACCATCACATCTCTCACCTGTTGTCAGTACCTGATCAAGATGTTCAAGACTGTTGATTACAAAATTCAGAGATTTCAATCTTCCATCACCTGCGACATAACGAAAATTAAGCATCTCAATATTATTCCCGACAATATAATCAATAATGTCTTGTTTAGTAAATTCCTTACACGATTTTTTCAGATACTTTTCCAATAAATTTGGACTTAAATCAAATTCTGTTTTTGTCATGATATCTATATTTATTAATTTATTCTTATCAAATTTTGATAAAAATAAGTAATTTTGTTCAATTATTAACTCTTTGAATGCAAAATATATTTAATAACATTTAAATATGTTCTTTTTATTATCAAAAATATTCCAGTTTGTCTTTTCTCCTTTAACATGGATTTTGGTTTTATTCACAATAAGTTTTATTATCAGAAAAGAGCAAAAAACTGCCAAACATTTAAGAGTTATAGCATTTTCGTTACTACTGTTATTCAGCAATCCGTTTATTTTTTACGAATGTATGAGAGCCTGGGAACCTGAAGCAAAACAGAAGTCGGAAATAAAAGAATACTACGACTATGGAATTGTTTTAACCGGAATGATGACTTATGACGAAAAATATGACAGAATAAATTTTAATTCTTCAAACGACAGGTTATTACAAGCTGTTGAGCTATACAGAGAAAACAGAATAGGGAAAATTTTTATAACCGGAGGCTCTGGCGAAATATTCAACCAGTCGGCAAAAGAATCTGAGATTTTAAAAGATTATCTAGTTGTGTTGGGAATACCATCCGAAGATATTGAAATTGAGACAGTCTCGAGAAACACTTATGAAAATGCTGTTGAATCAGCAAAAATATTAAAACCTGATAGAAACTCACAAACATATCTGCTGATTACCTCTGCATTTCACATGAGACGTGCGGAAGGCTGTTTTAAAAAACAAGGTTTTATTTTCGATACTTACGTTACTGAAAGATATGCAGGCAAGAGAGTTTTTACCCCCGATATTTTCTTACCCAAATCTGAAATCTTTCAAAGCTGGGCATTGTTGATACATGAAATTGGAGGATACATTGTTTATGATATAACGGGAAAACTGTAAAGATTACCAAAGCAATACTCTCTAATAAAAACTTAAATTTTCTAAAATATTGGCTCATAGATTGACGGTTGCGTTTATCAGTCATTTATAAGCTCAAAGATAGTCATTATTTTAATTTTATCATTGCTTCTTTGTCATTTTGTCAGGGAGGTTGTGTGATAGCGTTTTAATTTTTTTTGAGAGGGGGAATAATTAAATAAAATACGGCTTTCGATGTGAGATGGTAGAAAAGCAAGCTCTTTTTGTTTTTTTGTTTTAAGGCAGGCATTGAGCGAAAAACAAAATGTGCTTGTCTTTTGCGATTTAGCAAGGTCGGCATGTGTGATTACTACGTGTTTAAATAAAAATAGAATCGGCTACCTTGACCAATATGACTTTCAAAACCAATTTTTCCGCCTTGTGCTTCAATAAATTCTTTACTGATTGCCAAACCTAATCCTGTACCGATTTTGCCACTGTCAGGCACTTGAAAATATTTATCAAATACCTTATTCTGATAACGTGATTCAATTCCAATTCCATTATCCTTTACAGAAAACAACACTTTATTTTCACTTTCCCTTACTTCAATATCAATATTGCTTTTGCTTTGTGAATACCTTATTGCATTTGATATTAAATTAATAAGTACCCACGCTGTCTTTTCTTTATCTGCCTTAATTTTTGGCAAATGCTCTGAGATTATCAAATTTATAACAATATTATTTTGCTCTGCCTGTAATTTAACTGTGTCGAGTGAATATTGCAATATTTCCGATGGGTCGCACTGTTGTAATGTTAGTTGAATATTTCCGGTTTCTACTTGTGTAAACTTTAGAAGTTCACTAATTATTTTCAATAATCGGTTGCAATCTTCATCAATGCCCTGTATCAGATTTTTTTGTTCTTCAGTAATCTGACATGCTTTTGTAGATTCTAATAAATGAGTACTCATTTTTATTGAAGAAACAGGGGTTTTCATTTCATGTGATACGGTTGCAATGAAATTTGTTTTTGCAATGTCCAGTTCTTTGAAAGCGGTAATGTTTTTTAGAATTATTACATCTCCGATATAGTTTGTAAAACGTTCATGAACTGATGAGTCAGTAATTCTGATTGATTCTTTTTCAAAATAATATTCTTTATTCTCTGAAAATATTTTAATTGGCTCACTCTTTTTGTCCTTTGTTTCTGTTTCAGATATATCGTGAATAATAGTTCTGATAAAATCATTCTTCAATGCAATATCTTTTGCCTGTTTTCCTATAATGTCAATATCTTTTAGCCCAGATATTGATTTTGCTTCGGCGTTCATAAAAATAATATTTAAGCAATCATCAAACCCAATAACAGGGTCGTGCATATTATTAATAATTGCATCAATTCTTTTTTTCTCGTGCAATATTTTCGCAATGTTTATTTTTTCATATTCTTCAAGCTTTTCCGCCATTATATTAAACGATTCTGAGAGTATTCCGAATTCATCTCTATTTTTATAATCAACCCTCAATGAATAATTTTTTGCCGCTATTTCTTTTACGCTATTTGTCAGAATTTCTACAGGATGAGCAATGCTTGATGGAAGATTAAAAAGTAAAATAAAGGATATTAATAAGAAAAAAGTACCTGTAACTGAAATCCAAATAATAGCTCTTTGCGAAGTAATCTTTGCTACTTCACTTTTGTGCGAAATGGCATTCATGTTTAGTAATGTAATTTCAGATATATCTTTCCTGATTCTCATTTCAATATTTTCATCTTCAAAGTTTAATTTGTATTCGGCAAAATGCTGAATTAATGAATTTGTCAAATCGGATTCGCCTGTTTCCGTAATATTAATTTGTTGTTTGTCAAGCCATGATTGAAATTCAAAAAAGTTTTTTTCATTACTTAATCCATTATCTAAAGCATTTAGCATATTTCTGCAATAATCGAGCGTACTATAATTTGCTTTCAGAATACTTTCTGTATCGCTTTTCATAGATTGTATTGAAACTGTTCCTACAATCGCCAAAACAAGAATAAGTAAGTTGAAAATACCTATTGCGAGATATAATTTTGTTTTAATTTTCATTTCAAATTGATTTAAACATAATGTCAAAATTAAGTAAGAAACGGCTTTGTACCAAAAAGAATTGTCCTGAACAGAACTAAAATAGGTATTATTTCAAGTCTCCCCAACCACATTTGAAACATATATGTAATTTCAATTAAAGGGGACATTTCGGGGTTGGTTATTCCAGCTGAAAGTCCTACAGTCCCAGATGCAGAGGCAGACTCAAAAAATGATGCTGCCAATGAATAATTGTGCCCTGAAAAGAAATAAGTTATTAATGCAGACATAAATACAATTACCAAATACATAAATGAAAATGTAGCCACAGATGCAAGTTCTTTATTCATTTCATCTGGCAAAATTCTTTTCCTATTCAATTCCACAACATGAACACTATTAGCAGACATGAAATATCGGTTAAGATTCCAATTAACTCCTTTTAAAATTGTAATAAATCTGTAAATTTTAATTCCTCCTACAGTTGCCCCTGAAGCTCCGCCAATAATCATCGGTAACAGAATAAAAGCAATTGAGGGACTATTCCAAATATTAACATCAGAAGTTTGCCAACCAGTAGTTGTAAGTGAGCTAATAAACTGAAAAACTCCTATTCTGAACGGTTCTGAAATATTGCCAGAAGACATAAGGAATAAAGACATTATAATACTTCCAAAAAAACATAATATTAAAATTGCTTTTGTCTGGCTGTCTTTCCAAATTAAGCTAAATTGTTTACCAATAATTACTTTTACGTAAAAAGGAATTGCTAGCGAACCTAATATCATAGGTAATAAATATAGGTTGTCCATTGCCATTGATTTATATCCTGCAATACTATCATCTAAGGTGCTGAAACCACCAGTTGACTGACCAGTCATTGCATGATTTACAGAATTAAAAATATTTTCAACAATGTTATAATCGGGTAAAATTATTAATGTTCCAATAATTAGATAAATTGTGCTGAAAAGAGTCAAGCCAAGATACATTTTCCAAATTGAACGTGCTGTATCAATAATAGTCGGTTTTAATCTTTCGCTGCTTGTTTCTGAGCTGAATAAAAACATTACAGACTTACCCCCAACCTGTTGAAAAACTGCTAAAGCAAGAACAATAAAACCAGCACCACCAACCCATTGAGCAAAAGAACGATAAAATAACAAACCCTTTCCAATAGAAGGTTCATGTATAGCCATTGTCAAACCAGTGGTTGTATATGCGCTCATGCTTTCAAATAAGCAATGAAGTGGATTTTTGAAGTATATAAGACTTGATATATATGTTTCCCCAACTGGAACAATTTGCTGTGCAATTTCGGCAGGTGTAATGTATGCAATTATTAAAAAAGGGAGTGAACCCATAACAGCAATCATTAACCAACCTAATGCTGCAATAATCAGTGCATGTCTAAGCAAGGGTTCGGGAGTATTTTTAAAACCTTTGTATAAAACATAGCCCAAAGTCAATGTTATTATTGATGAAATTAAAAACCCTGATGCAGAATAATATTCTCCAAAGAATAATGAAACAAGCATTGGAACACAAAATACAAATCCTAATACTATTTGTAAATGACCAACTTGTTTTAGAATAATTTTAAAAGTTCCGTTATTTGGCATTTTTACAAATATTTATTGAAACATTGATTGAACTTTCTTTACACTCTGAGGCAGGGAAAAAATAATTAATTTATCGTTTTCATTTAACTCGAAATCTCCAAGGGTAATGTATCCCTTTTCATTTCTCACAACACCTCCGATAATTGCATGTTCAGGAAAATTCAATTCTTTAATTTTACGTCCTTTGAATTCCGAATTTTGCTTTACATTAAATTCTAGTATCTCTGCATCAATGCCAATTAGGAAAGATAATTTATTGCCTTTGATAATATTTTTAAATAGAAAATTTGCTGCTGCGAGTTTTTTATTCAACAACGTATCTATTCCGAGATTTTGGGAATAATCAATGAGTCCAATATTTTCAATTAAGGCGATGGTTTTTGTAACATTGTGGTGTTTTGCCACAATACAACTTAATAGGTTGGTTTCAGAATTTCCGGTAACAGAAACAAACGCATTATAATTTCCGATACTTTCTTCTTCAAGAAGTTTAGTATTCGTACAATCTCCATGAACAACCTGAATTTGCTCTAAACGTAATGCAAGGTCGTTACACTTTGCTTGGTCTTTTTCAATGAGAGTTATTTTGAAATTTTTATTTAGCCTGTGGGTTAAATATTCGCCTGTTCTACTGCCACCAACAATCAATAAATTTTTAATTTCTATTTGTGGGTTTCCTGTAAATTCAAGAATTTGCCTTGCTGTTTTGTCGGCAGATATAAAGTACAAATAATCTCCTGTTTCAAGAATTGTTTTACCGTTTGGAATAATTGTTTTACCAAAGCGGTGTATTGCAGCAATTATAAATGAGTTTTCAAGATTAAATTTTGCAGATTCTGCTAAAGTCTTTCCTATTAATCTTGAATTGTCGTCAAGATGTAAACCAATTACTTTAAGTTTTCCGTCCTCAATTTCCGTGCTTTCTGTTAAAGATGGTTCTTTTAAAATTTGCTCAATCTCTCTTGCAGCCAAAAATTCAGGTGAAATAATATCATCAATACCATTGAATTTAAAATTCAACGTATCTTTATTTAGAATATATTCCATGTTGCTGATTCGAGCTACAGTGTGTTTCGCCCCCAATTTTTTTGCTAATATGCACGATAAAATATTTACAGACTCCGAAGATGTGAAGCCAATAAAATAATGACATGAAGCAACCCCTGCATCCATTAATGTTTTATAACTGGTGGAATCGCCCAGTATTGTTGCAATTCCAAGATTTGTTTCTACACTTTTTAAATTTTCTTTTTGAGAATCAATTAAAACAATATTTTTATATTCTTGTTCTAATAATTTTGCGAGATAAAAGCCAATATCCCCACCTCCAGCAATTACTATTTTCATAAACATTCACTTCTTAGTTTTCTAAAATGGTTTTCAAATACACTGCCCTGAGGCCTTTTGGCATCATATCAATATGCGTTTTTAATAGTGATGGCATTTCATCACAAACGAGAATAGCCAAAAATTCGTTTTCAATGGCGTTTCTGTCATGTAATGTACCATTACTATAAAGCAAATTGATAATTTTTAAATGCTCCTTACATTGTTCAATCTGATCTCTTCTAAGAAGGTCAAGGGTGAATTGAGCAAAGTAATTCAGCACCTCGTAGTCAGATGCTTCTTCAATGCCAGTAAAAGATGTAAAGGCATTGGGAAACCATTTTGTCAGCGTATTTTTAATTTTTGTTTCCATAAATATATTTTTTCATGGTATTGCCAAATTTTATACCTGACAGTAAGATTTAATTTAAAAAACAGAAAATGAATGAGTTAGAAGTATAAATGATAATTTATTAAGAAAATTATCTTAGTATATTGAAAGGGTTATAATAGCGTTTTGATATGTTTAATCAATTTTATATTCTTCTATTTTTCTGTATAGGGTTGTAACTGCAATATTTAAAAGCCGTGCCGTTTCGGCTTTATTTCCTTTTGTGTGATGTAGCACTTTTATTATGTGATTTTTCTCAATTACCGCAAGTTCTAATTGGTTAGTTTCATTAGTCCCATTATTGATTATAGCTAAATCAATTGGCAGTGTATCAACTGTTAATTCATCTCCATTTGCAAGAATAACGCTTCGTTCAATTATGTTTTTTAGTTCACGAATATTCCCTTGCCATTTATACTGCATAAGTTTTTTAATATATGCTTTATTAATAGAATTGATTTTCTTTTTGGTTTTCTCTGCAAACTGTTTTACAAAATACTCAGCAAGTGGTTCAATATCTTCTTTTCGCTCTCTTAATGGTGGTATTTCTATATGAAATGTACTAATTCTGTAAAATAAATCAGAACGAAAACGTTGTTCATCACATTCTTTTTTCAGGTTCTTGTTTGTGGCTGCAATCAAACGAAAATTAACAGAGATTATTTTTGTATCTCCTAATTTTATAAATTGATTGGTTTCAATAACCCGAAGTAATTTTGATTGTAATTCATAAGGCATATCACCAATTTCATCCAAAAACAGAGTGCCTTTATTTGCTTCCTCCAATAAACCTTTTTTATCTCTTATTGCACCGGTAAAAGCTCCTTGTTTGTAACCGAACAACTCGCTTTCTAGAACATCTTTATTAAAATTACTGCAATTTAAAGCAACAAAATTATTTTTTGAAAAAGGACTTTCGTTGTGTATTGATTGAGCAAAAACCTCTTTCCCTGTTCCTGTTTCACCAGTAAGTAAAACAGAAGTATCAGTATTTGCAACCTTTTTTGCAAATTCAATTGCTTGTTGAATATTCTTTGATTTGCAACTGATATTATCGAATGAATATTTTTCTTTAACTTTATTTTCAAGTGTTTCTATTCGCTTTAATAATTGCAGTTTTTCATTTGCTCTATGCAACAAAGGAATGATTTTATTATTGTCATCGCCTTTTACTATATAATCAAAAGCTCCGTTTTTTATTGCTTGTACTCCGTCAGGAATATTGCCGTAGGCAGTCAATAAAATTATTTCTGATTTTTTACTTTTTGTTTTTAGTTGTTTTATCAAATCAATACCATTACCATCTGGAAGTTTAACATCGCAAATGATAATATCATAATGAGAATTGTCAACTTTTTTCAAAGCAGTTTTACAGTCAGATGCTTCTGAAACCTCAAAACCTTCGAATTTTATAATCCTTGATAAAAGGTTTCTAAGTTTGTCTTCATCGTCTATGATTAAAACAGTTGTTATCATGGTAAACTTTATCAATAAAAATTAGTGCAAAAGTAGCAGATTTTGAAATGTATTAAAAAAATCGCAATTCAATTTGTACTCCGGTGGGGTGTAGGTTAAGCTCTTTTTGTTTTTTAAGGCATTTTTAGGGGTATTGTGCGAAAAAACAAAATGTGCTAAACGTGTAATGGCAAATTCTTTCTTCTTGTGGGTTGGCAAAAAAAAATTAAAACATGGGGTGGCTTGTGCATCGGCTGTCTTTGTCATAAATTCATAAATCAATTCTACCTTTTATTTTGAGCTTATCTGTCAGTCATCTTATTATATCGGAATCTTTGGTCGCATTGTAGGTAACTTGTTTATACCATCACCTTGTTGTGCAAAAAGGTACATAAAAACATACAAATTAAGTTGTATAAACACACCTTTTTT
>Ga0116142_10006299_pt1 | contig 10274 bp, 9 predicted proteins | sample AD_UKC033_MetaG_FD_89785 | JGI IMG/M metagenome (GOLD analysis project Ga0116142, IMG submission 89785) | Active sludge microbial communities of municipal wastewater-treating anaerobic digesters from USA - AD_UKC033_MetaG | ecosystem: Engineered > Bioreactor > Anaerobic > Digestate | place: USA... | reverse complement strand
GTTGGTTGACGTCACGTGTGGTTTTTCCCGCCATACCCCACCATTTTGGATCGGGCGCATCCCGACAGCCGACGAAAAATGCGCGGTCGAGCTGTGCCAGCCACCGAGCGCGCGCAGAACCGCTAGCGCTGTTTTTACCACAACGCGGCGGGGATAGGGTCACACTCACGCGGCTACGCCCTCCGCCGGCCAGAGGGTATCGAGTAATGCTAATGGCGCGGCTTGCCAAACGGGTAACGAGGTTTGGCGCACGATCGCGCGCTGCAGGTGGGCAAGGAACCGGGCCGCTTCGCGCAGATCGGCGCCGTCGGCAAGGAGCGTGATGCGATCGACCCCCAGATGGACGAGTTCGCGCGCCCGTTCGAGCGCCGCCCGCCACCCGCTGCCACTTACTTCCGCCAAGAGCCAATGGCGCGGGGTGGAGGTCAGCCACCACGACGCGTCGGCAACGCTTGCCCCACCGCCAAAGAGAACCACCACGTCGTAACGCCGCGCGTGGTGCTCGAATGCGGCAAAGAGCCGTTCGCGCTGGGTTTCGTCGAGAAGCGGAAGCGCCACTGCCGCGGCTTTCAGGTTGAGGTACCCCCACCCTTGACGCAAGGTGAGATCGAAGCGTTGTCGTGGGGATTGCGTCTGCAACACCAACAACAGGTCCGCGGGTCGCCCCACGCCGCGCGCTTCGGGTAGCGTCACCGAGCCGGTAGCCTCATCCGCGAGCAGCGCCCGGCCGCTCACCGTGACCAGTCGCGTCATGAACCGTTCCGTCATCCGGGCCCAGTCGCGCCCCGCGGCATAGAGGCTATGCATCGCCGGGGGTTCGCGGCGAAACCAGCGCCGTAGCGTCGCTGCTTGATCGTCATGTCGCCACATCCTGCACCTCCGTCATGCACTGGCCGCGTGCGCCAACCACAGTGCCGCATCGTCTGCCGCAACCCGCCACGGCGCCTCTTCGCCGCGATTCACGCGAAAGGCGCGGTCGAGCAGATAGGCGCGATTCGGCAGATGGAGATCTTCGGGTACCCGCTGGCCGTTGGCCACGTAATGCACCAGAAGGCGATGGCGCACGACCACGTCGAGCGCAGCGGCTAGTGAAACCGCTTCGTCCGTTTTGGTGATGATCGCGCCCGCCAACCCTTCCCCGCCGAACGCGCGCACTACATCATCGAGCGTATCGCCTCGGCTCGCTGCGTTGAGACAGAGCAACCGTTTGACGACACCGCCCCCGGAAAGCATCGCGATCTGTTGCGCGACCGCTTTGTCGCGCTGGCTCAGCCCCACCGTGTCGATCAAGACGATGTGTTTGGTCGCAAGCTCTTGGAGGGTCAACCGCAGGTCTTGCGCGTCGCGCACCGCGAAGACCGGCACCCCCAGAATGCGTCCGTAGATGCGCAACTGCTCTTGCGCTCCGATCCGAAAACCGTCGGTGGTGATCATCGCCACGCGCGCGGCACCGAGCTGCACCACGCAGCGCGCGGCGATCTTCGCAGTAGTGGTGGTCTTGCCGACCCCCGTCGGCCCCACGATCGCATAGACCCCGCCTTTGGCGATCAATTCGTCGTCGTCACCGACCACCGCCAAACGCGCGCCAAGCCGCGCTTTCGCGGCCTCCCGCGCCGCGTCGGCCTCGGCGTGCGCTTCGATCTTGTCGCAGATCGCGCGCGCCAACGCCGGGGAAAAACCGGCGTCGAGCATCTCACCCAACACACGCGCGCGCCCCGGCGCTTTGCGGATCGCTTCGTTCCACGCAAACCCTGCCAGCTGCTGCTCGATGAGCGCGCGCACCTGCTGCAATTCACGCGCGAGCAGCGCATTCTGTTCGTGCAACGTCTCGATCTGTTGCGTCACCGTCGGGGACACCGCTGCCGCCGACGGTGGTTCCGGCTCAGCGACACTCCGTCCCGCGTCGCGCCCGAGCCGCTTCTGCAACGCTTCGAGCCCTGCTTTGACCCGCGCCGCTTCGCCGGCAGCGGCAACATCCTCTTGCCGTGCCGCATAGTCCGCAGTGACGATGCGGGGCGGTTCGAACGGGCGGATCGTTTTGGGTTTCGGCGCGCTGCTTTGCTTGACCGATGCCGCGGGGGGAGGTGATGATGCGATTTCGCTTGCGGGCATCGCGATGATCTCGACGCCACCGGGCACCGAGCGGTTCGCGAGTACGATCGCGTCCTCCCCCAGTTCTGCTTTGACCAGTTTCAGGGCTTCGCGCGCGGTGGCAGCTCGAAACTTTTTCACGTTCATGGTGGTCGCACTCCTTCGCTTCGTGCGGTCTTACCGCCATTATCGCGGCGAAACCAGGAAATCGACGTGAAGAGAAGGCGGGGAAAACCGCCGCAATTTCGGCGCTATGCGGCCCCGATCATCTCGACGATCTCGATCCCGCGGTTGTCGGGCATTTCTGCGTGCGACAACACCCGAAGCATGGGAACCGACCGCTTGAGGAAGCGGGCCAGAAGCCAGCGCAATTGTGGCGGGACGAGGAGGATCGGCGCTTTGCCGCTCTGCTCCATCCGCTGCGCGGCTTCGGAAATCCGGCGCAGCAGCGTATCGGCAAGTCCCGGTTCGATCGCCCCTTGCGCCGCCCCGCTCACCGCTTGCGACAGCACCCGTTCGAGCCCCGGATCGAGCACCAGCACCGGCACTTTCTGCTGCCCCGGAACGAGCGACTGCACGATCGCGCGCCCGAGCGCCTCCCGCACCCGGCTGGTGAGTTCGTACGGATCTTGCGTCTTCGGCGCATGTTCGGCGAGCGTCTCCAGGATCGTGCGCAGGTCGCGGATCACCACCCCCTCTTCGAGCAGCAACTGCAGCACTTTGTGGAGCAGCGTCACCGTCACGAGCGTCGGCACCACGTCTTCGACCAGTTTCGGCGCCTCTTGCTTGAAGCGATCGAGAAGCGCCTGCACCTCTTCGCGCCCCAGCAACTCTGCCGCGTGGTCGACCAGAATCTGGTTGAGGTGGGTGGCAACCACGGTCGCGGCATCGACTACGGTGTACCCCAACGCGTACGCCCGTTCGCGTTGCGTGGCGTCGATCCATATCGCCGGCAAACCAAACGCCGGGTCGGTCGTTTCGCGTCCTGAGAGCGGCCCGGTCACCTGCCCCGGATTGATCGCGAGATATTGGCCTGGGAAGACTTCGGCGCTCGCGATTTCGACCCCTTTGACGATCACGCGGTAGACGTTCGGTTTGAGCTCCAGGTTGTCGCGAATGTGAACGGTGGGGGGCAAAAAGCCCACCTCTTGCGCAAAACGCTTGCGCAGCCCGCGAATCCGTTTGATCAGTTCGCCCCCTTGTTGCGGGTCGACGAGCGGGATCAGCCGATACCCCACCTCCAACCCCAACACATCCACGGGCTGCACGTCGTTCCATGTGGCCTCGACCGTCTCTTCGGTGGGCGGAGGCGGCGCGGTTCGCGCCGCTGCCGCGGCTTTCGCGACTTCGTGCTGCCAGCGCTTCCACGCCAGGAACCCGAGCCCGCCCGCGATGAGCAGAAAAACCAGATTCGGCATCCCCGGGATCGTCCCCAGGAGCCCGACGATCGCCGCCGCAATCATCAGGACCGGCGGTTTGCTGAAGAGCTGCCCCAAGAGCTGGCCACCCACGTCTTCCTCTTTCTCCTCTTCTGCGACGCGTGAGACCACCATCCCAGCGGCGATCGAGATCATCAGCGAAGGAATCTGCGCCACCAACCCGTCACCGATCGTCAGCAGCACATAGGTGTCGATCGCGCGGCCGAAATCCATACCGTGGCCGATCGTCCCCACCGCGAGTCCCCCCAGCACGTTGATCAGCGTGATGAGGATGCCTGCGACCGCGTCGCCGCGCACGAATTTCGACGCACCGTCCATCGCACCGTAGAATTCGGCCTCTTTCTGAATCTCGCGGCGGCGACGACGCGCCTCGGCTTCGTCGATCAGACCCGCGTTGAGGTCGGCGTCGATCGCCATCTGCTTTCCGGGCATCGCGTCCAACGTAAACCGCGCGCTCACCTCGGCGATCCGTCCGGCCCCTTTGGTGACCACGGCAAAGTTGATGATCACCAAAATCACGAAGACCACCACGCCGATTGCGGTGTTCCCACCCACCAGGAACTGTCCGAACGACTCGATCACCTTACCGGCGGCGTCGGGCCCGGTGTGCCCTTCCAAGAGCACCACGCGGGTAGACGCGACGTTGAGCGAAAGGCGCAAGAGTGTCGTCACCAACAGCACCGCCGGGAATGCCGCGAATTCAAGCGGACGCTGCACGTACATCCCCACCAGCAGCACCACGATGCTCATCGCGATGTTGAAGGTAAACATCACGTCGAGGAAGAACGGTGGCAGCGGCAGCACCATCATGGTGAGCACGAGGAAAATGAAGACCGGCGCTGCCAAGAGCTTGAGTTTCGTCGGCGTCAGGAAACGGCGCCAGTCGAGCGCGGCAAGGTTCATCGGGCTCGCCACTTAGCTTCTCCTCACGAAGGCTTCGGTTGCTTCCTCAGGGGGTGGTACATAGAGCGGTTCGGGAATCTCCAGCTCTGGCGGCAATTCCGGTTTCGGGCCGCCACGCGCCATCCATTGGTCGAGCTGATAGACATACGCCAACACTTCCGCTACCGCAAGATAGAGCCCGGCGGGAATCGCTTCCCCCACTTCGGTATGGACATAGAGCGAACGCGCGAGCGCTGGCGCCTCGACACGCGGCACTGCATGCGCTTCGGCCAATTCGCGGATTTTGAGCGCGACCGCGCCGCGCCCCTTCGCGACGACCACCGGTGCCGCCATCTTCTGCGGTTCGTAGCGCAACGCTACCGCGAAATGGGTCGGGTTGGTCACCACGACGGTCGCTTTCGGCACCTCGGCCATCATCCGCCGCCGCGCCATTTCACGCTGCACCGCACGGATACGCCCTTTGACCTGCGGATCCCCTTCCAGCTCTTTGTGTTCGCGCTTGACCTCCTCTTTCGTCATCCGCAGGTTCTTGGTGTAACTCCACAGCTGATACGGCACGTCGGCTGCGGCGATCAGCGCGATCGCACCCACCAACCACAGCGCATCCCAACCGATCGCGTCGACGAATTGGGCCGCGGCGTGTTCGAGCGGCATGCGGATGAGCGCGAGTACCCGGTCGGTTTCCGAAGTGAGCGTCCACCAGGCCACTACGCCCACCAGTACCGTCTTCGCCACCGCTTTGGCGAGTTCCACCAGCCCATTGAGCGAAAAGACCCGTTTGATCCCCTGCATCGGATTCAAGCGGCTCCATTTCGGCGCGAGCAGTTTGGGTACGAACAGAAACCCGCCGACCGCGACGTGCCCCGCCACGGCAGCAACCAGCAGAAAGAGAAAGAGCGGCGTCAACGCGAGCAACGTCTCTTTGACCACGTACGGCAACAGCGCAAGGAGCGTCGTCACCTCGAACGCGCGCTCGGTTCCGAACGACCACACGGCCTGGACCAAACGGGCGATGCGCTCCCCCATCCAGCTGCCGGTGACCATCAGCACCGAAACGCCTACCAGCAACACCAAGAAAGAGGCCAGTTCCCGCGACTGGGGAATTTGCCCCTCTTCCCGCGCCTGCTCGATCCTTCGCGCAGACGGCTGTTCGGTCTTTTCGAGGTCGCTCTCTTCGGCCATCGCGCCGCTCACCTGCTTCGACAGGCTCCATTATCACGGCGCCGCGCGTGTCGCATCACGGAGAAAACGAGGCAAAAAAGCGGCTATTTGTCGACCGCGTCGAGCCCGTGGATGCGCATACCGACGACGATACCCCGTTCCCGAAACCAGCCGCCGGGCATTTCGAGCGCCCAGCGTACCGGTTGTGCGGCGCAGTGGGGCGTCAGCGTATGGGGCGCCATCTCGGCGATATTGACGATGCGGCCAGCATCGTCGAGAAACGCCACCGCGAGCGGCAACGGGGTGTTTTTCATCCACATGCAGTGGCGGTCAGGAAACGGAAAGCGAAAGAGCATCCCGTGATTGGGCGGCAGTACTGTGCGAAACATCAACCCCTGTTCCCGTGCGCGTTGCGTCGCTGCCAATTCCGCAGTGATCTGATAGAGCCCAGCACGCAGCGTCACCAAGGGCAGAAGCGGCTCTGCGGCCACCGTACCGCGCCAGCCGCTCAACCAAACCAACACAGCACAACAGACTACCCATCCCGCGCGGCGCGCACGCGCTGCAAACCCCCAACCGAAAACCATCGCACCTCCTCGCGCCAACCTGCGCACCGTTTCATTCCAAGTTTATACTGCACGGCATGAACCCCACCGTCTCATCACCCCGAAACCGCCTTCGGGCTCGGTGGTACCGCATCCTTGAAAGTACTCAAAAGCGAATGCAAAGAAACACGCACGTGCCCGCACTGTGGCAAGCTCCTTACTGGGCGCACACCGCAGCAAGAGGTTTCGCCACCGCAATGACTCACAACCGCGAGCCGACTGCGCCCCGCTTCACAATGCGCCATTCGCCCGGCTGAAGCCGCAAGTTGCGCAGATCGTAAGGGCCGATTGCAATGCGGACGAGCCTGAGCGTCGGAAACCCCACCGCTGCGGTCATCCGCCGCACCTGGCGGTTACGCCCCTCGCGGAGCGTCAGTGCGATCCAACTCGTCGGCACGCTTTTGCGAAACCGCACCGGCGGCACACGCGGCCACAGATCCGGCGGCATGATTCGCACCGCGTGCGCGGGCAGGGTCACCCCATCCTTGAGGCGAACGCCGTGACGCAGTTGCGCGAGCGCCGCGTCACTCACCTCCCCTTCGACCTGGACCCAATAGGTCTTCGGCCATTTGAAACGGGGGTCACTGATCCGCGCCTGCCACGGGCCGTAATCGGTGAGCAGCAAAAGCCCCTCGCTCTCTTTGTCGAGCCGCCCGGCTGGATAGACGTTGGGAACGGGCACGTACGCCCGCAATGTCGCTTCCGGCGGTTCTCCGGAAAATTGGCTAAGCACCCCGTACGGTTTGTTGACCGCAATCAAAATCGGCACGATTTTTTTTGGCAACCAAGAAAGACGCGCAGTAGAATAACAAGAAACGACAATGGAATCCACGCGATGACGCCCCCAACTTCCCCCTGGCTTCGCCGCTTGCCCGGCAGCCGCAAAGCCCCCGCCGGTTTGGAATGGAAGCTATTCAAACGCCTGCCGCGCTGGTTTGCTGGAGGATTGCTGGCGTGTGCATTGCCACCACTCATCGCGCGGTGGTGGTATGCCGATCTGGGACCGGCCGCGGAAAAATACCTCAACACAGTGGATATCCTCACGCTCGCAGCACTGGTGCTCCACGTCATCATCGTCTTCACGGTGGGGTTCGGCTGCTTGGTGGTAATCATCATGAAAGGGCACGGCTATGTTGCCGATGGCATCGAGGTACCGTCGAGCCGCGAAGACGACCTTGCCGACTTGCGCGCACGCGAAGCGTTGAAACGGGACACCATCCTCCACAAACCACAAAACGGACGATGATCCCGGCCGAGTTCGTCACGCTGCTCTTTTCCGCAGCCAGCATCGAGCGCTGGAACGACCATCCACGCCCGATGCCTTTCACGGAGCTCGACAAGCAAGCGCACAAAGCGATCATCGCGTGGGTTTTGGCGCGCGCCGAGGAAGATGCGGGCAAATCGATCGACTGGGAAGCGCTCATCGGCGGCACCATCGCCGAGTGCCTCCACCGCATCGTCCTCACCGACCTGAAGCCGCCGATCTTTCACCGTTTGATGGCGGAAAAGGGGCAAGAATTGACCGAGTGGGCGCTCGAACGGCTGGCGCCCGCTGTTACCCCCATCGCGGACGGTGCGCTCTTTGCAGCGATTCGCACCCACCTCACCGCACCAGCGCCCACCCTCGAGCGCCGTATTCTCAAAGCGGCGCACTACTTAGCTACGCAGTGGGAGTTTCGCCTCATCTACCACACCGCCCCCTTCCTCTACGGCATCGAACAGACGAAAGCCGCGATCGAAGGGGAGATCGAAGCGCACTACGACCTCATCGGCGTACAAAAAATCGCGCTGGGAAAACGCCTCTTCGGTTTCGTCGACCTGGTCGGGCAGTTGCGTTTCCAACAGCGCTGGGCGCAGACGCCTCGGTTACCCAAAACCTCGGTGCTCGGGCATCTGCTGTTCGTCGCGATTTTGAGCTACTGCGGCGCACGGGAGCTGGGCGCAAAAAGCACGCAGCGCCGCTCTAACGCCTTTTACGGCGCGCTCTTTCACGATTTGCCGGAGGTGCTCACCCGCGATGTGATTTCGCCGATCAAACGCGAAGCGCCAGGCGTGGAAGCCCTTCTCAAAGCGGAAGAACGGCGGTTGATGGCCGAAGTGCTCCTGCCGCTCCTACCCGAAAACTGGCATGCGCAACTGCGCGCTTATACGGAAACGGAGTTCGCCTGCCGGGTGCGCGAAGACGGGCAATGGCGTATCCTGGCGGATGAAACGGTCCCGGAAGCGCTCGACCGTGATGCCTGCGACCCGATCGACGGCCCGCTCATCAAAGCGATGGACGAACTCGCGGCACTCACCGAGGCGGCGCAATCGCTTGCGCATGGCGTTCGGGCACCGGCGCTGGTGGAAGCGAACCGCCGCCTGCCCGAAAAGTACCACGGCAAACGGCTGGGGGCGCTCGATCTCGGCGCGCTTTTTGCAGCGCTGCGGATCGAAGGGTAGCGAAGGGAGAGTGAATCGCTGAAAATCATCGGATTGGAGGAATGACTATGACTGCCGTCACCGAACAGATTGCCGAAATCGCTAAGAGACTGCCCCCCAGCGAACGCGCCCGGCTGGTGGATGAACTGCTTGCCAGTCTGGATCAGCCAAACCAGACGTTGGATGAATTGTGGCGGCAAGAATGCCAAGCCCGTCTCAAAGCCCTGGAAAAAGGGGAGATGCCGTGGGAGGACTTCGACCAGGTGCTGACTGACCTACGCCAATCGTGAAAACCTACCTTGCTGCCGCGGCCCGCCAGGAACTGGAGGAAGCCTTTGCCTTCTACGAGCAGGAGCAACCCGGTCTGGGACGCCGGTTTCTCGATGAAGTGCAAGCCTGTCGTGACCTGATCAAACGTCTTCCAGAAGCTTGGCATCCGCTTGGAAATGGTCTGCGTCGCTGCCGATTACGGCATTTTCCGTATGGGCTGATATACCGAGTCCAGGGTGTGCGCCTGGAAATCATCGCCGTCGCTCACCTACACCGAGCACCGGAATATTGGTGTGATCGCGCTAAGTAAGTCATCCCATGCGCCCTAAATCCCTCATCATCAACACCCCTTACGACCGTCCCACCCGCAACTGGCAGCAAGCCCAGAACGGCACGCTGACCCTTGTGTAAGACCGCAGAACACGGTGCGTGGGTACTATTTCTTGCTTCCTTCGTTTCGCCCAAACCCCACTTCCCACGCCGCATTGGCCATCACCGCCTCTTCGTTGGTCGCCACCACCGCCACCGCGACGCGGCTTGCTGCCGCTTCGATGCGTCGATAGCCATCAGGTAGCCTTCCCACCGCCGCTGCATTCGCTGCGTCGTCGATCACCACGCCAAGCCACGCGGCGTATTGGGCGATGCGGGCACGCACGGGCGCTGCGTGTTCGCCGATCCCGCCGGTAAACACCAGCGCATCCAACCCTTGCAGCGCGGCAGCCAGCGACCCCAACTCCCGCGCCACCCGGTAACAGAAAAGTTCGACCGCTTCGCGCGCTTTCGGGTCGTCGCTTGCCAGGAGCGTGCGCATGTCGGAACTGAGTTCGGAAACGCCGAGCAACCCGGATTCGCTGTAGAGGATGTGTTCGATCGCGCTCGCGTCACGTTTTTCGTGTTGCAACAAATAAAGCACAACCCCCGCATCGATCGTCCCGCAGCGGGTACCCATCATCAAACCATCGAGCGCGGTGAACCCCATCGTCGAAGCGACGCTCTTGCCCCTGTAAAGCGCGCACATCGACGCACCGTTGCCCAGGTGGGCCACCACCACACGCCCCGCCGCGCGCTCCGGTCCCAGAACTTCCGGCAAGCGCCCGGCCACATAGGCGTAAGAGAGACCATGGAATCCGTAGCGTCGCACCCCCGCCTCCCAGTAACGGCGCGGCAAGGGCATCATCTGCGCCTGCCACGGCTGCGAGCGATGAAACGCGGTGTCGAAACAGGCCACCTGGAGCCAATCAGGGTGGCGGGCGCGCAACAACCGGATCGGCCGCAGATTGTGTGGCTGATGAAGCGGCGCCAGCGGAATCAACGCTTGGAGTTGCGTCAAGACCCCATCGTCGATCGCCACCGGCGCAGCGAACTCGTGCCCGCCATGCACCAC
>Ga0116142_10006297_pt1 | contig 10275 bp, 5 predicted proteins | sample AD_UKC033_MetaG_FD_89785 | JGI IMG/M metagenome (GOLD analysis project Ga0116142, IMG submission 89785) | Active sludge microbial communities of municipal wastewater-treating anaerobic digesters from USA - AD_UKC033_MetaG | ecosystem: Engineered > Bioreactor > Anaerobic > Digestate | place: USA... | reverse complement strand
GCCTTCACCAGCTCGCGATTGAAGGCCGGGATGTCCTCCACCACGCGGCCCCAGACCTGGTTGCCGTCGCGCAGAGCGGGCGCGTCGACCCAGATGGCGCCGGCGTTGACCAGGTCGTCCTTGATGCCCAAGGAACCGGCGGCGCGCCGGCCGGCGACGATCTTCGCCGAGATGCCCACCAGGCCGGCATGGCAGATCATGCCGACGATCTTGCCCTGGTCATGGATGCCCTTGACCAGGGAGGTCACGGCCTCGTAGCGGCGGATCTTGTCGGGCGCCCAGCCGCCGGGGATGACAACCGCGTCGAACTGGTCGGGCGTCACGTCGGCCGCGGCCACCTCAGCCTTGGCGCTCAGCCCGCCGCTCTTGCTGGCATAAACCTCGCCCGCCTTCAGGCCGACCACCGTCACCCGTGCGCCTTCCTCGACCAGACGCATGTAGACCGCCCAGAACTCCAGATCCTCGAAGCCGGGGCCGGCCAGGAAGGCGATGTGTTTGTGCTGTAGTTTCATGGAGAACCTTTCGGGGCGATTGGATGACCGGATGATCGGTCAGGCAATCGCCCAATCACCCTAACGCCACATCCAAGACCATCATCACGGTGAAGCCCAGCAGGGTGCCGGCGGTGGCGATGTCGGTGTTCTTGCCAAGCTGTGATTCGGGGATCAGCTCCTCGACGACGACGAAGATCATGGCGCCGGCGGCAAAGGCCAGGGCATAGGGCAGCAGCGCCGTGACGTAGGTGACGGCCAGCGCGCCCAGCACGCCGGCGATGGGCTCGACCAGGCCTGAGGCTTGGCCATAGAGAAAGGCGCGCGAGCGGGAAAAGCCCTCGCGGCGCAGCGGCACTGACACCGACGTGCCTTCGGGAAAGTTCTGCAGGCCGATGCCAATGGCCAGGGCCACGGCTGCACCGATGGTCGCGCCCGGCACGCCGGCCGCCACTGCGCCGAAGGCCACGCCCACGGCCAGCCCTTCGGGGAAGTTGTGCAGCGTGATGGCCAACACCAGCAGCACGCTGCGCCGCCAGCGGGTGGTCACACCCTCGGCCTCCTCGCGCGGAAAGCCGATGTGCAGGTGGGGCAGCAGCTTGTCGATCCCGGCCAACGTCACGCCGCCCAACAAAAAGCCGACCGCGGCCGGAAACCAGCCGGTCTTGCCGTTGGCCTCGGCCATCTCGATGGCCGGCGCCAACAGCGACCAGAAGCTGGCCGCAATCATGACGCCGGCCGCGAAGCCCATCATGGCGTCCAGCAGCTTCTGATTGATGGTCTTGAAAAAGAAGACCACGGCCGCGCCCAGCGCGGTGACAAACCAGGTGAAGCAAGTGGCCAGAAAAGCCTGGGGCACGGCGCCCAGCGCAACAAACCAATCAGCCATGGTAGGTGTTTGTGTGAGGAGTGACGAGTGACGAGTAATGCGTAACGAGTAATGCGTGACGAGTAATGCGTGACGAGTAATGCGTAACGAGTAATGCGTGACGAGTAATGCGTAACGAGTAATGCGTAACGAGTAATGCGTGACGAGTGATGCGTGACGAGTGATGCGTAACGAGTAATGCGTAACGAGTAATGCGTAACGAGTAATGAGTGATGAGTGATGAGTGACGAGTGACGAGTGACGAGTAATGCGTAACGAGTAATGCGTAACGAGTAATGCGTGACGAGTAACGAGTAATGAGTAACGAGCGACGAGCGACGAGTAACGAGCAACTCGTGACCCGTAACCCGCGCCCCATGACTCAAAACCGCCTCCCGCAATTCCGGTTACGCATTACGCATTACGCATTACGCATCACGCATCACGAAACCTCAACCACAAGCACACACTTCACACGCCAACTCAGTGTTCCTTGACCAGGCCGCTGCGATAGGCGTCCAGCAGTGCGCGCAGGTCGTCGATCTGGCGCTGGATGTTCTTGCCCAGGTCGGTGTCGCGCACGCGGATGCGCGTGGTGTTGGTCTCCAGGATTTCGGTCCGGGAATGGGGCCCACGGCCGCCATCCAGCAGCTTGTCCACCGACTCGAAGGTCTGGTGGGCCGCCAGCAGCAAGCCATAGGAGTTGGAGATCAGCGTGTAGCCGGCGATGCCGGTCTGGCCCTGATAGGCCTTGGAAAAGCCGCCATCGATCACCAGCAGCCGGCCGCCAGCCTTGACGGGATTTTCACCCTTGCGCACTTTGACCGGCACGTGGCCGTTGATGATGTGCGAGCGCTGGGGATCCAGGCCGAACTCCTCCAGGATGCGGCCGACGGTCTCTGGCCGATCGCGGCAGTCGTAGTAGGGATCGCGCTTCTCGGCGTGGGGCGTCTTGTCGTCGATGAAGTAGCGCTCGAAGGTGGCCATCTTCTGTTTGCCGAAGAGGGGGGACTGCGCGCCCGTCCAGAGATACCACATCATGTCGTGGCCGTACTGTTTCTGCGCGGCCTGGGTGGCGAAATAAGCCTGGCGCACCAGCCGGTCGATGTGATCCAGCAAAGCGCGGCCGCGATAGCTTTCGCCGTCGATCTCGAAGGAGGAAAACGAGCCGTCCTCCTCCATGGGGATGCAGCCATGGTAGAGCAGGTTGCCGTTGTAGACCCGGTACATGCTGCCCACCGCGTAGAGGAAGCGCACATGCTGCTGCAACTTTTCGTTGTCCTGAAAGCCGTAGACCAACCGCTGCACCACGCTGCGTTCCTCCTCGGTCAGCGCGTAGGGATCGGCCGGGTCCACCGTGGGGAAGAGGGTGTCGTTGAGTGGATAGGATTGGCCGTCGACCAACACCGTGCCCGCGTCCCAGTCGATCTTGTCCAGCAGCAGGCGATCGGCCATCTTGAACTCCGGCCGGCGCTGGATGATGGCCGCCTCCAGCTTGAATTGAATGATGGAGATGGCCTTCTGCATGCGCGCCATCAGCAACAGCTCGTTCGGCGTGTACTCCTCGCCCGACGGCGGGACCTTGACCTGGAACTGAAGGCAGGGGTCGTTGCCGTAGACCTCCATGGCCAGCGTGGCCAGCGGCAGCAGGCTGATGCCATAGCCCCCCTCCAACGTCTCCAGGTTGGCATAGCGCAGGCAGATGCGGATCACATTGGCGATGCAGGCCTCGCTGCCGGTGGCCGCGCCCATCCAGACGATATCATGGTTGCCCCATTGAAAATCGACCGAATGGTAGGCCATCAGCGTGTCCATGATGATGTGCGCGCCTGGGCCGCGGTCGTAGACATCGCCGATGATGTGCAGATGGTCAATGGTCAGCCGCTGAATCAGCTCGGCCATGGCCACGATGAAGGCCCGCGCCCGGCCGGTGCTGATGATGGTGTCGATGATGCTCTGGTAGTACTCGTGCTTGTTCTCGATGCTCTCCTGCTCGTGCAGCAGCTCTTCGATGATGTAGGCGAAGGCGGGCGGCAAGGCCTTGCGCACCTTGGAGCGGGTGTACTTGGAGGACATGACGCGACAGACCTGCACCAGGCGGAAAAGGGTGACGCGGTACCAGTCCTCGGCTGCTGTGCCGCTGAGCTGGCCCAGCCGGCGGTTCAACATCCGCTCGGGATAGTAGATCAGCGTGGCCAGCTCGCGGCGTTCCTGCTCCAACAGCGTGCTCTGGAACATCTCCTCGATGCGCCGCGAGAGCGTGCCCGACCCATTGCGCAACACATGCAGAAAAGGCTCGTGCTCGCCGTGGATATCGGAAAGGAAGTGCTCGGTCCCTTTGGCAGGTGCAGAATCGCACTCAGGTTGATGATTTCAGTCGAAGCGGCCTGGATGCTGGGATACTGGCGGGCCAGCAGCTCCAGGTAGCGCAGATCGTTGGTTTCCGTCTCCAAAGCGTTCAACTCCCTTCACGTGATGTCCAGCCACCTGGCGCCTCAGTCGCCAACAGCGGCCTCCGCCTCAGCCCAGATGCGCGCCAGATTCTACGCACACTGATGCGTCCAATCAAGAACGGCTCGCGCAGGCGCAGGCGTCAAACCAACCCGTACTCACGCTGTCATGCTGAACGGCTCCAACGGCCACGGACGTTGGCGCACACACCGTGCTCTTGCGGTCAACGAACTTGAGCGCTGCGCCGTCAGTGAAGCATCCCGGCGCTCCATGAGCAGTCGTGATGCTTCACTGACGGCGCGTCCTGCCATGCGGATCGGCCGTTCGGCCAGGCGTCTCTGCTCACCAGCCGGCTGCACGACCCGTTCAGCATGACACACGCCGTGCAGGCTCCGACCCAAGCGGAGATTCAGCTACTCCTTCGTCAGCTTCCGCTTCTCCAGATCATACAGCCCATAGGCCGCGGCCAGCACCTCGATGGGATGGCGGCAGGGCAGCTTGGTGGCCGACTCGATGTGCCAGCGGCAGGTCTCGGAGGTGCAGGCAGTCATGGTCACCGGTCGCTGTTCATCGACCCAGGTGAAGAGCTCCTGGCCCACATCCATGGCGATCTGGTACTTTTCCTTCTTGTAGACATAGGTGCCGGCGCCGCCGCAGCAGCGCGCGTGGCTCTCGCGCACGTCAAGGCCAGGGATCAGCGGCAGGATGTCCATCACCGGCGAGCCGATGTGGTGGGCGCGGTATTGGCAGGGGGGATGGTAGGGCAGCACCATGTCGATGGGCTGGAAGTCGGTCTTCATCTGGCCTTGGGCGTGCAACTCGCGCAGCCACTCGAAGATGTCCCACACCGCCAGGGCCAGATCGCGCGCCTCGGGGGTGTGGATGTCCAGCATGTCGGGCGCCTCTTCCTTGAGCGTCAAGGTGCAACTGGTGCTGGTGCCGACGATCTGATAGCCCTGGCGCGCGTAGGGGGTCAGCCATTCCAGGTTGTGGTGATGGTATTTCTCAGCTGCCGGGAATTCGGCGTTGTTGAGCAGCGGCAGGCCGCAGCAGCCCTGCTCCGGCACCACGACCTCGAAGCCGTTGTGCTCGAAGACCGCCATGGCCGCCTTGCCCACGTAAGGCTCATAGTACATGGTCGAGCAGCCGTGATAATAGACCACCTTGCGCTCTGACCTGAGCCGGTTGGGCGCGCTGCGCTTCAGCCAGGAGGCGAAGGTGCCCTCGCGGCTCCAGGTGGGCATCTGGGCGTGCTTCGAGATGCCCAACACCCCTTCGGCGATGGAGCGGGCAAAGCCCTGCCGCATGCCCCAGTTGGCCAGGCCGGGGGCGATCATGCCCAGCTTGCCCAGCATGTCGCTGCGGCCCAGCAGCCGGTTGCGCAGCGGGATGCCATGCTCGGCCGCGGCCTGGGCGCGCGCCCGCGCGTTGATCTCGGCGATGCGCACGCCGGTGGGGCAGACCTCGTTGCAGACGCGACAGCCGGAGCAGTAGTCCACCGAATGGTCGGGCGACTGCGGCTGGCCATTCTCGCGGAAGCGCTGGGCCTGCGGGCCGGAGTACTTGGGGCCGTGAAACTTGTCGGTCACCTCGGCCACCGGGCAGTAGCTGGTGCAGATGTTGCACTTGATGCACTCGTCGAGCGATGGCCCGACCGATTCCCAGGATTGTGTATGCATTGGCATGAGTGTATCCTCCAGCTATTGCGCCAGGGCGCGCACGATGGCCTGGCCGGCTGCCCAGCCGGTGGCGATGGCGAGGCCCTCCAGGCTGTGCTGTTGAATGGGATCCGCGCCGGCCAGCGCGCCGCCGGCGGCCCACAGATTGGCGTAGAGCACCTGGCCATCGGCGCCCACCGGCTGCATGGCCGCGTTGACCGCCACGCCGCCGTTGAAGACCGGATGGCCGGCCGGGTCCATGAAGGCGGGGCGGAACCATTGGTGACGCGCCTGGGGAATGGTCAGCGGCAGGTCGAAGACCGTCTCCCAGATGCGGCCGGTGTGATCGCTGTCGAAGCCGCCGCCCAGAATGCCGCCGGTGGCCAGCAGATAGGCCTTGGCCCGATGCTTCAGCGGCCGGCTGGTGGTGGTGGCCGTCTCGACCCACTGCACGCGGCCGGCTGTGCCGTTGGCCGCGATGACGTTGGCGCCGATGCCCTCCAGCCCCACATCGATGCGCACCCCCATGCGCCACAGCCTGGCGCGCAGGGCCTTGTAGAGCCGCATGCCCGGCACGCTGGGGGGCAGGGTGGGGATCTCGAAGATCGGCGCGCCGGCTGCCGCGCTCAGGTCGGCCAGGGCCGCGGCGTGGTCGTCCAGGCCCAGCAGCGCCGGCAGGCCGATGCGCTCGCCCGCCCTGGCCAGCCGCTTCAGCTCGCCGCCCAGCTTGAGGCGCCGCGCCTGCAGGTCCAGCGCCTGGGCCAGGTGTACGTTGTTGCGGTCGGCCTGCTCGGTCAGCAGGCTGAGCGGCAGGAAGGCCGCGCGGGCCTGGAAGCCCTGCTTGGCCAGGTTCTCGGCGATCAACTCCGGGTAGAAGTCGCGCAGGCCGGTGAAGCCAACGATCAGCAGCGGCTCCGGCCGGGCCATGTCGCCGGCCAACTGCGCGCTGGGGGCCAGGAAGGCTGGCCGCAGCGCGCCCACAGCCGATGGCAGCAGCAGATTGTCGCCGCTGGTTGAGTGGGCCAATGCGCCGAAGCCGCCCGCGCCGCCGTAGGGCAGGCCCAACTCGGCCATCAACGCCGTGAACTCCTCCAGCGCGACCTGCACCTGATGGCTGCCCAGCAACACGTAGGGATGCTCAGGGTGAGAGTGGGCGAGCGCCTGGATGGCCTCCAGCGGCCGCTGGACGGGGCGGCTCAGCTCCTCGGGGGTGTAGCCCATGACATCCACCGTGCCGGCTGCCCAGTGCATGGAGCCCAGGCCTTTGGTCACGACCTGCACCCGCAGGCCGGCTCTGGCCGCGGTGTAGGCCGCCATCAACCCGCTCAGGCCGGCGCCAATGACAAACAGATCGCTCATGGGTGCACCTCATGTTCATTGGGCGTGGTGTCGAAAAGGTAGAAATCGGTCATGGCGCTGGCCAGTTGATCATCGGGCAGGTGGTCAGCGTTCATCACGTTGAGATAGATCAGTTCATCCAGCCGCTCCTGCTTGAGCTGCCGGCCCCACAGGATCGGCGCCACCCCCTTCCAGCGCTCCTGCAAGAAGTCGCGCAGCAGCAGATTCGGGTTGAACAACGGCGGCGTCTGTCCCGCCCGTTGCTGTGGCCGGTCGCCCTGCTGCTGTGGCCGGTCACCTTGCTGCTGTGGCCGGTCTCCGACCGAGCCACCCTGCTGCTGTGGCCGGTCTCCGACCGAGCCGCCCTGCTGCTGTGGCCGGTCTCCGACCGAGCCGCCCTGCTGCTGTGGCCGGTCTCCGACCGAGCCGCTCCCATTCACATTGCGCGCCGGCGACTGAATATAGGCCACATCCCACTCCTCGGCCGCGTGGGTCTGATGACCGGCATCCCCTTCCCACACCCCCGCCTTGCCCATCTCGTGGATGATGCCGACGGCGCGGTAGGTGCAGAAGCCGCCCTGGCAGGGGCCCATGCCCAGCCGCACATCGCGGCGCAGGTCGTCCAGGGTCAGCAGCGGGTTCTGTTTGGCGGCGTTTTCCAGCATCGCCCGCGTCACCAGCTCGCATTCGCAGATCAACTGCCCTTGCAGCTTCTGCTCCTCGATCTCGTGCAGGCGATGGCCCAGCCAGTAGTTGCCCTGGTCCGCGCCCGGCACGGCGGTGGTGGCCGTGATGCATGGCTTGCGCGCGCCCAGGTGGCTGGCGGCCAGGTCCACGGTCTTCTCGGCCATCAGGCGGAAGGTGGTCCACTTGCCGCCGGTGATGGTGATGAAGCCATCGATGCCGTGGCGCTCCTTGTGATCGAGGAGAGCAAACTTGCGCGTCGCATCGCGGCTGGCGCCGGCGTAGTCCTCCTGGTAGAGGGGGCGCACACCGGCCCAGGCGCGCACGACCCGCGCCTTGCTCAGATTGGGCACCAGCTTGTCCCCCTCCTCCAGCATCAGGTTGACCTCCCACGGCTCGATGCGCAGGTTTTCCGGGTCGGTCACGCGCTCGTCGGTGGTGCCGATGATGGCCACGGTGTGGACGGGGACGATGATATCGCCGTCGGCCGGCATCTTGCAGCGGTTGACCACGGTGTTGAGCGCCCGGTGGTTCATGGCCACCATGACTCCCTTGCCCGGCACCACGCTGATGGCGACGCCGGCCATCTGCGTCACCATGCCAGCCCAGGCGCCGGTGGCGTTGATGACCATCTGGGCGCGGATCTCCACGTCCATGCCTTTGGCCACATCGCGCACCTTGGCGCCCACCACCCGGCGATTGCCGTCGCCCCCTTCGATGATCAGCCCCATCAGTTCATGGTAGGTCAGGATCTGTGCGCCGGCGTGGCGCGCGGCCTGGACTGTGGCATGGGTCGCCAGGAAGCTGTCGGCTGTGCCGTCGGGCACCTCGAAGACGCGGCTGATGCGCGGGTTGAGCAGCGGCTCGCGCCGCAGCGCATCGGCGACGGAGATTTCGGCGCAGTCGACGCCGGTGGCGCGGCAGCCCTCCAGGAACTTATCGGGGTAAGGCCCTTCATCCTCCGGTGTGACGGCGAAAAAACCGCTGGTGTTCTCGATGCAATGGGCATGGGTTTTGCGCAGGATGCGGTTCTCATGGATGCACTCGGTGGCGCTGACCGGGTCCTTGACCACATAGCGACCGCCGCTGTGCAACAGGCCGTGGTAGCGCCCCGTGGTGCCATGGGTCAGGTCACGCTTTTCGATCAGCGTCACTTTGAAGCCCCGCAGCGCCGCATCCCAGGCGATCCCCGTGCCCGTAGCGCCTCCGCCGACGACCAAGATCTCGGTCTCGATGCGTTTCATGGTGTGTACCTCGTTGAAGAGCGAGGACTGACAGTCCTGGCTGACGCGCAGGGTTGCTGCTGCGCACAACAGCACTTCCAGGCAACGGCAGGGCTGTCAGTCATGGTGCGTAAAAAAAGGGAACCGCGCAGACGCGACGGACGCAAAGTGCTGTCGTTCGCTCTCCTTTGCGCGCTTTGCGTCTTCGCGGCCCAAAAAGCAGTCGGCGAAGGCAAATGCAGGCTTTTTTTCTAAGATTCTTTGCTTCTAGCCAGACCCTAAGGGTTTTGGGAAACCCTTAGGGTCTGGTGGGGTAGGCCTTAGTCCTCGACCCAGTTCATCGAGCGCTGGACAGCCTTGAGCCAGCCCTTGTAGAGCTTGGCGCGGGTGGCCTCGTCCATCTTCGGCTCGTAGGTCTTGTCGATCTGCCAGTTCTGGCGCAGGTCTTCCAGGTTATCCCAGTAGCCCACGGCCAGGCCGGCGGCGTAGGCCGCGCCCAGCGCCGTGGTCTCAGCCACCACCGGGCGCACCACCGGCACGCCCAGGATGTCGGACTGGAACTGCATCAGGGTGTCGTTGTAGACCATGCCGCCGTCGACCTTGAGCGCGGTCAGCTTGACGCCGGAGTCCTTCTCCATGGCATCGAGCACCTCGCGGGTCTGGTAGGCGGTGGCCTCCAACGCGGCGCGGCACATGTGGTACTTGTTGATGAAGCGGGTCAGGCCGACGATCACGCCGCGCGCATCAGACTGCCAGTAGGGGGCGAAGAGGCCGGAGAAGGCGGGCACGAAGTAGATGCCGCCGCTGTCCGGAACCTGCCGGGCATAGTCCTCGATATGCTTGGAGAAATCGAAGAAGTCCATGTTGTCGCGCAGCCACTGCACCAGCGCGCCGGTGATGGCGATGGAGCCTTCGAGGCAGTAGACCGCCGGGGCGTCGCCCATCTTGTAGCCCAACGTGGTGAGCAGGCCGCTCTTGCTGGGCACGATCTCGGCGCCGGTGTTGATCAGCATGAAGCAGCCAGTGCCATAGGTATTCTTGGCCTCGCCAGCGCCGTAGCAGGTCTGGCCCACCAGGGCGGCCTGCTGGTCGCCCAGGTCGCCGCAGACCGGCACGCCCTGCCAGTAGCCGTAGATCTTGGGATCGCTGGAGGGGCGAATCTCCGGCAGCATCTGTCGGGGGATGCCCATGATGCCCAGGATCTCATCGTCCCAGTCCAGGGTCTCCAGGTTCATCAGCATGGTGCGGCTGGCGTTGGAGACGTCGGTCACGTGCGCGCCGCCGTTGACGCCGCCGGTGATGTTCCAGATCACCCAGGTATCCATGTTGCCAAAGACGGCGTCGCCGCGCTCAGCCGCCGAGCGGACCCCTTCGACATTTTCCAGGATCCACTTGATCTTGGGGCCGGAGAAATAGGTGGCCAGAGGGAGGCCGACCTGGGCGCGGAAGCGATCCTGTCCGCCGTTCTTGGCCAGCTCATTGCAGATCTTGTCGGTGCGGGTATCCTGCCAGACGATGGCGTTGAAGTAGGGCTTGCCCGTGTTTTTGTTCCACACCACCGT
>Ga0116142_10006296_pt1 | contig 10275 bp, 11 predicted proteins | sample AD_UKC033_MetaG_FD_89785 | JGI IMG/M metagenome (GOLD analysis project Ga0116142, IMG submission 89785) | Active sludge microbial communities of municipal wastewater-treating anaerobic digesters from USA - AD_UKC033_MetaG | ecosystem: Engineered > Bioreactor > Anaerobic > Digestate | place: USA... | reverse complement strand
GAGAAGCAGGGCGGCTCGGACGTGCGGGCGAACGACACGCGCGCGGTGCCCGTCGGCGCGGAAGGCCCCGGCCAGGAATACCTGCTCACCGGGCACAAGTGGTTCGTCTCGGGAATCATGGCCGACGCCTTTCTCGCCACCGCGCACACGGACAACGGCCTCACCTGCTTCTTTGTCCCGAAGTTCCTGCCGGACGGCACGAAGAACCGGTTCTTCATGCTGCGGCTCAAGGACAAGGTGGGCAATCGCTCGAACGCGACCGGCGAAGTCGAGTTGCTCGACACGTGGGCGCGCATGGTCGGCGAGGAGGGGCGCGGTGTGCCCACCATCATCGAGATGGTCAACCACACGCGGCTCGATTGCGCCATCGGCATGGCGTCCGTCATGCGCCAGGCGGTCTCCCAGGCCATGCACTACTGCGCCCATCGCGCCGCCTTCGGTAACACACTGATCGATCAGCCGCTCATGCAGAACGTGCTCGCGGATCTCGCCCTCGAGTCCGAGGCCGCCACGACGCTCATGATGCGCATGGCCCAGGCCTACGACGAGGTCCGCGAGGACCCGGAGGCGCGCCACTTCGCGCGCATGGTCACGGCGGTGGGCAAGTACTGGACCTGCAAGCGCGCGCCGCATTTCGTCTTCGAGTGCATGGAATGCCTCGGGGGCGGCGGCTACGTCGAGGAGTGCAATATGCCGCGCCTCTATCGCGAGGCGCCCGTCTGCGCTATCTGGGAAGGCTCGGGCAACGTCATCAGCCTCGACATGCTCCGCGCGCTGCATAAAGACCCGCAGACGCTGCCCGCGTTCCTCGCCGAACTCGACCATGCCCGCGGCGGCGACAAGCGGCTCGACGCGTTCCTGGATAAGCTGCCGGGCGAATTCGCCGGCCTCGACGGCATCGAGACCCGCGCGCGGCGCATTATGGAGAAGCTGGCCCTCGCGTTGCAGGCGACGCTCCTCATGCGCTTCGCGCCCGACTACGTGGCCGACGCCTTCATCGCGTCCCGTATCGCCGGGGATCACGGCCACGAATACGGGACGTTGCCGAAGAATACAGCGTTCCGCGACATTATTGACCGCGTTCGACCGAAGACGGACTGAATGCGGAATGCGGAATGCGGAGTGCGGAGTGCGGAGTGCGGAGTGCGGAATGGCAAGCTAGGGGAGGTCGGTATGAGGGAAAAGGACGACCTCAAGAGACGGACGCGGGCGTTTGCGTTGCGAATCATCCGCTTGTGCGAGTCATTGCCGGCGGGTCGAACCGGCGAAGTGATTGGGAAACAGCTCTTGCGTTGTGGCACGTCGGTCGGCGCGAATTATCGCGCGGCATGCCGTGGCAGATCGATCGCCGAATTTATCGCCAAGCTCGGGATCGTCGAGGAGGAATGCGATGAATCCATCTTCTGGATGGAAATACTGGCTGATTCCGGACTGATAAAGAAAGACCTTCTTGAACCTCTCATGCGGGAAGCCGACGAAATTCTCTCGATAACTGTCGCCTCGATCAAGACCGCGCGGAGGCGCTCCTGATGGCCATTCCGTGTTCCGAAATCCGCATTCCGCACTTGACATCCGCAGACTAGGACAACGTAGAATCGAATCATGCGCCGGGGAGTCACGCCTTGCGCTACGGATGCTGAGGGGCGGGTGAAGCGCCGCCCGGACGAAATCAACCGGGCGCAGGGCCTTCCCGTGACTACGATATGTACGCCAGAGGAAATGTTCTATGAAAGTGGCGAAGTGGCCTGACCCCGTTGTCGCCGAAACGCGGAAATGGCGCGAGGGACTATTGGCCGAAGCCGATTACGACTTGGGACGTCTCGCGGCGCGACTTATGGAAAGCCAGCTCCGCCACGGCGACAAACTCGTGAGTTTCGAACCCGAGACGCCTGACGAGAAGGGTTCGGCGTAGACGAAGCGCGAGCGCGTGTCGGGCGGCGGCGAATCGCGCTAAGGGCCGTGAGAACCGCAAGCATGCCGCGACAAGCCATCATCATCGGCGCGGGTCCCGCGGGGATCACGGCGGCCTATGAACTCGTGACGCGCACGGATATCGTTCCAATAGTCCTCGAACGGAGCGGTTACGTAGGCGGTCTGGCGCGAACGCACGAGTTTCGGGGCAACCGCATCGACATGGGCGGGCACCGCTTCTTCTCGAAATCGGACCGCGTGCTCGACTGGTGGTTCAACATCCTGCCGTTGCAGCGCTGCGCGGAAGACGCGGTCACGCTGCGGTATCAAAATCGCTCGCGGCACGTGCAGGGCGCGCTCGACGGTCCCGACCCGGATGTCGAGGACCGCGTCATGCTGCTGCGCACGCGCAAGTCGAGCATCCTTTTCGACCGCAAGCTGTTTCCCTACCCGCTGCGCTTGACGCCCGCCGTGCTGCGGCGGCTCGGCGCGCGGCGCATGACGCGGATCGGGCTGAGCTACCTCTGGCGCGTGGCCGCGCCGGTGCGGCCCGTCGAAAACCTCGAGCATTTCCTCATCAATCGTTTCGGCGACGAACTGTACCGCACGTTCTTCGAGTCGTACACCGAAAAGGTCTGGGGGATGCCCTGCCGCGAGATCAGCGCCGAATGGGGCGCGCAGCGCATCAAGGACCTGTCCGTCGCGAAGACGCTCGCCCATTGGCTGCGCTCGCGGCTGGGTCTTGCGCCGCGGGACACGCCCGAAACCAGCACGTCCCTTGTCGAGAAGTTTCTCTACCCGAAACTCGGTCCGGGGCAACTCTGGGAAGAGGCCGCGCGACAGGTCTGCGAGCGGGGCGGGGTCCTGCTGCACCACCGCCGCGTCGTCGGGCTGACCCGCGCCGGCAACCGGATTTCGGAGGTCCGCGCCGTCGATGAAACCACCGGCGAGACGGAGACGTATCCGGCTGATTACGTCTTCTCGTCGATGCCGGTCTCGGAACTGGCGGCGGCGTTCGACGCGGCCCCGCCGGATGCCGTGCGCGACGTGGCCGCGGGCCTGTGCTACCGCGATTTCATCACGGTGGGCCTGCTGGTGCGGGAACTGCGGCTGCGCGACCCCGCCGCGCGCGGCCCGCTCACGGATAGTTGGCTCTACGTGCAGGAGCCGGACGTAAGGTTGGGCCGGCTTCAAATCTACAACAACTGGAGCCGCTACATGGTGGCGGACCCGCGGCAGGTCTGGCTCGGGCTCGAATACTTCTGCATGAAGGACGACCACCTCTGGCGGCTCCCTGACGACGCCATGCTTGCCCTGGCCGCGGAGGAACTGGCGCGTATCGGGGCCGGCGCGCCGGGAGACGTGATCGACGGCGTCGTGGTGCGCGTCGAGAAAGCCTACCCCGCCTATTGGGGGACCTATGGGCGCTTCGACGCGATTCGCGCGTATCTGGACCCGATCGAGAACCTGTTCCCGGTCGGACGCAACGGTATGCACAAGTACAACAACCAGGATCACTCGATGCTCACGGCCATGAAAGCCGTGGATAACATCATCGCGGGGGTCACGGACAAGTCGAGCGTCTGGAACGTCAACACCGAAGGCGAATACCTCGAGGAACTCGGCGAAGGCGATGCGTAGCGAGGGAAAGGCTTGGGGTGAGGGTGTATGGAGACCCTCGGTCGGGGCGGTGGCGCGGTCCCGCCTTCGCTGAAGCTACGGTGGGCACGCAGGAGACCGGCCACAACGACGCCACTTCAATGCAGCAGCCGCTCGTAGGCGCGCATAGTTTCCTCGACCATGCGTTCAACGCTGAAGCGTTCGAGGACGAGCGCCCTGCCGCGCGCGGCCATGGCCCGGGCCTGCTCGCGATGACGCAGGCTCGAGACGATGCCGTCCGCCAGCGCCTCGGGATCGCGACACGGCACGAGCCAGCCCGTCTCGCCGGGGAGGACCATTTCCGCCGCGCCGCCGGCCATAGTGGCCACGACGGGCGTGCCGCCGGCGAGCGCCTCGAGGATCGAGGTGCCCAGTCCCTCGGACCAACTGGAGGACACGTAGACGTCCGCCGCGCGAATGATGCGGGGGGCGTCCTCGCGCCGGCCCAGCAGCGTGATGCGGTCCCGCAGGCCGAGGGCGGCGGTCTTCGTTTCGAGCCGGCGGCGTAGGCGTCCCTCTCCCGCGATGACCAGCCGCGCGTCCGGGAATTGGGCCAGCACGAGCGGCATCGCGTCCACGAGGTTGTTGTGGTCCTTGTGGCCCACAAGCGCGCCCGCCGTCGCAAGGAGCGGCGCGTCTTCGGGGACGCCGAGTTCCCGGCGGGGCAGCGGGTCCGCCTCGGCGCGCGGGATATCGACGGCGCTGTGCACGACGGCGCGCTTAGCCGCGGGCATGCCGTAGGCCGCGAGCACCTCGTCCACCTTGCGAGAGACGGAGAGGAACAAGTCCGGCGCGAGGTATTTCCACCGATTGAGCGGGCCGCGTCGTGGGGGAAAGCTCACGCGGCGGGACACCACGACCTTGCCGCGCCTCGCAAAGCGCCGCGCGAGGCACGCGATCATGTGGGCGTGGCTCGTGTGCGCGTGCAGGATGTCGACGCCGCGATCGCGCACGATGCGCGCAAGACGCCCCGCGGACCACAGGTCCCATTCCGCGCGCAGGGGGAGCGCAAGACGCTCGACGGGCGCGCCGCCGTGATCGGATTCGAGGAAAGCACAACCCGGTTTCCCCGCCACGATGACCGTGTGTCCGGCCTTCGCCAGACCTTGGATCAGCCAACTGGCCTGTTGCTCGCCGCCGCGCCAGTCTTGTTGTTCATCAAGGTGCAGGACAATCACCGCTCTTTTACCCCGCGTACTTCGTGTATGGCCAGCGCGCGACGATACGCCTCGAGCGTGCGCGCGGCGAAGACTTCGACCGTGAATTCGCGCAATACCCTGGCTCGGCCCGCCGCGCCCATGCGCCGCCGTTCGGCTTCCGAGTCCAGCATCCGCAACAACGCGTCGGCGAGCGGGTCAACCGTCCCCGCCGGGACGATGTACCCTTCGACGCCGTCCGTGAGGATTTCCGTGAGGCCGCCGTAGTCCGAAGCGATCACGGGAACCTCGGCAGCCATCTGCTCCTTCAGGCTGAACGACGAGGTGTCGCAGTCGATGGACGGCTGCGCGCCCGCGTCGAACGCCTGCACGCAATGGGCCATATCGTCGCGGAAGCCCGTCCATGTGACAACGTCGGCGATGCGCAAGTCGCACGCGAGTTGTCGCAGGCGCGATTCGAGGTCGCCTTGCCCCAGAACCAGCATCCGGACTTGGGGATGCGTCTGCCGTACCTTTGCGACCGCGCGGAACAGGAACTCGTGACCCTTCGCCGGCACCAGCCGCGCCGCAATCCCGCACACGAAGTCATGCTCTCCATAGCCGAACTCGGCGCGGGCGCGCGCCCGCGCGCCGGGATCGGGCCGGAACCGCGCCGCGTCCACGCCGTTATGGATCGAGCACATGCGGTCGCCGTCGAAGGCGCGTTGCGCGGCCAAGGTGCGGCGCACCACGTCGCACACGACAATCTGATAATCCGTCCACGCCCGATTCAGCACCCGGTTGGCGAGATGGTCCCGCACGGGGTACGTATTGTGGCGTGTTCGGACAAGGCATGCGGGCCGTCCGAGGGCGCGAGTGGCGAGCGCGCACACCCAGTGGTCCTGGGAACCGCTCACGTGAATGAGGTCCGGTTTGGCCGATCGGATGAATGCGGCCGCCTGGCGCAGGTCGTGCATCCAGACGCGCGGCCGCAGCCCGCCCTTGAAGAAGAACGTGTCGCACACCGCCGCATTGGCCTCAGCCGCCCGCGCGACCAGCACGCTGCCCGGCTTGCAGCCGATGGTCACGCGCTGCCCGAGCCGCCCGAGTTCGCGCGCCAAGTTCGCGACATAGCGGACCTGTCCCCCGCCCGCGAGGTGCGGGTCCGTCATGAAGATATGCAGTGAATCACCGGCCACGGACGCCCTTCGCCCCCCGCCTCGCCCATTTTCCACGTCGCACTCGAATCCAGAGCGGGGCGGCTTAACGCGACAAATCTCTTCCGACCACGACGGTGCATTCGTAATCTCGAGCCCTAAGTTAGAGACAACTAATCTTCGCTCACGCTTACTTCCTCGCCCGATGCGTTCGATGCGGGGGGGCCGGGGGCGGCAACGGGCATATCAGGCTCCGGGACCGCTTGAAGCAGCGAGTTTACGCGGTCATTCACCGAATCCAGCAGCGCCATCGCCTCGGCGAGTTCCTGATCGACCGCCTCAAAATCCTCGGATCGGACCAAAGATACTTTGTCTTTCTTGGACATCTTGAATCGAATTCCTCAACAGGTTCAACGTCTCGTAACCGCCGGCTCAAAGCGGCAGTTCGGGCGCCTCGAGGGCATCCTTTGCGAAGCGCGCCAACACTTCGAGCCGCTGATCCGGCGGCAACGGCTTCTTCGCCGAGTCCAGGGCTTCCCAGGCCTCGGCGTCCTGCAACGACTTGATGTTCCGGTTATCCTCCGCCTCGAAATCATCGCGCGCCGCCAGCTTCGCCACACGAATAACGGCGGTTAGTTTCGGGTCAACCGCGCCGCTGATCGGCCGTTCCGGATTCGGGTATTGATGCCATAAGGCATCGGCCAGGGCCTGCGGCAGGTTCCAACGTCGGGCAAGCGCCATGGCCACGTCCGCGTTGGTGAAGCCGAACTCCTCCAGCTCGACCGTGTACAGCGTTTGTTGATCGTTCTTATATTCCTCATAGAAGCGCGCATAATCATCCCCCAACTGGCACAGCAGCACCATCTTGCCGATGTCGTGCAGTAGCCCCGTGATGAATTCCTCGCCCTGGAGCCCGAGGCCCATCTCCGTGCCGAGATTCTTCGCGATGGCGCCGACCCGCAGCGAATGAGCCCAAATCTCTTGGCCAATGCGCACGTCGGCGCCCTTGGCGCGCAACGTCTCGAACACGGAAATCCCGAGGACGATATTGCGAATCTCACGCACCCCGAGGATTACCAGCGCCAGCTTCAACGTGCCCACATATTGCTTCATGCCGTAATACGAGGAGTTTGCCACGCGCAGAATCTTCGCGGTCAACGCCGGGTCCGACTGAATCTTCTGGCTTACCTGCGACATCTCGGAGGCCGGGTCTTCCGTGATACGCAGGACATCCGACACCACCGCCGGCATGGCGGGCAGGTCCCCCACGGATGCTATAACAAGTTCGACGGACTTTTCCGCGTTCATGGTTCTGCCTTCCTAAGTCCTCACACAGAGGAGTACACCGCCGTCACTTCCTCCCAATTCCCCACACGCGAAGCCGGCGTACCTCATTACCCGGCTCTTCAGCCAACGCGGGCCTGCGCCGCGCAATCGCTATCGGGTCAGTAGCGCCGGGCACGGGGCGTGATGAATGACGTAGTTCGTCGTACTGCCCAGCACGAGTTCGTGCATCTTGCTGTGCCCGTAAGCGCCCATTATCAATAAATCCGCCCCGCATGCGCCCGCATAGGCTACGATCTCCTCGCGCGGATCGCCCGGGCGAAGTTCCCATTGTCCCGCGACCCCATGTGCCTGCAAGTACTGTCGTGCGCCGGCGAGCGCGTCCTCTTGCACTTCCTCGCCGACCACCAGCACGTGCAAGGCCGCGCCCCAATTCGTCGCCAATTCGGCGGCCACCTGGAGCGCGCGATCCGCATATGCACTCCCATCGTAGGCCGCCAGCAAGCGTTGATCGCCGAGTTGATCGACGCCCGTCACCAGAACGGGCCTGGAAGACCGACGGATGACCGACCTTGTGGTCGAGCCCAGCATGCCCTCGAGCCATGCGCTGTGCTCACCGCCGCGTCCCATTACCACCAGGTCGGCGAGGCTGCTGTGCTCGACAATCTCCCGTGCCACAATCCCCGTAGCCTGTGCCGTTTCGCAGGGCGCGCCCGCCTCTTCGCACACGCTTTGGAAGGCCGACAGCGCCGCGCGGCCCCGTTCCTCGAGCAGCAACGTGATGTTTCCCTGGTAATTTACGTAGGGCGCGGTCCCGAGCGACGCTGACAGGTCGCGCAGAAAGGGCCCCTCGAGCAGCTTCACATCGACCACGTGCAGGCCGCACAACGTCGCCCCACACCTGCGCGCCAGCGCGACGGCATATCGGACGCCGACCATCGCGGCGTCGCTGCCGTCCGTGGGTACAAGAATACGCTTAATCATCGGCCCTCCTCGACGAGTTCCGCGAAGGCGCGCAGGATCGAAATGCCCGCACCCTGACTCTTTTCCGGGTGGAACTGGACCGCTAAGACGTTATCGCGTCCGACGATGGCGGGGAACTCGACACCGTGTTCCGACGTGGCGAGTACGAGGCTTGGGTCCGCGGGCTGCGCATAGTAGCTGTGCACGAAATACGCATAGGGCGCCGCACCGTTGCGGATCAGCGGGCAGGCGCCCGGCGCGACGGGGCGCACGCGGTTCCAACCCATGTGCGGTACTTTGAGTCCTCGGGGCCGCAGGTCGGGAAACCGCACCACGCGCCCGGAGAACACGCCGAGGCCGCGAGAGCCCTCGCCTTCGTCGCTCCCCTCGAAAAGGAGCTGCAAACCGACGCAGATGCCGAGAAACGGCCGCCCGCTCGCGGCCGCGTCAAGCACCGGATCGACGAGGCCCCGCGAGGCGAGGCCGTCGTAGCAGTCCTTGAATGCGCCCACGCCCGGCAACACGACGGCGTCCGCAGCGGCGATCCGGGCCGGATCATCGGTGATCACGGCGTCCGCGCCGGCTTTTTCGAGGCCTTTCTGCGCGCTGCGCAGATTGCCCAGTCCATAGTCCACAATCGCGATCACGCCTCAAGAATTCCTTTGGTCGATGGGATGTCCTTCACCCGCGGATCGAGGCATACCGCCTCGCGCAATGCGCGCGCGAATGCCTTGAACAACGCCTCGATGCAGTGATGCGCGTTCCTGCCGTGCCGCAGCAGCAGGTGCAGCGTCGTCTTGCTGTGGGTGGCGAAGGCGCGGAAGAACTCCTCCGTCAATTCCACGTCGAACTCGCCGACCTGCGACGTCGCGAACGCGGCGTCGAATACGAGGAACGGCCTACCGCAGAAATCGATCGCCGCCTCGGCCAGCGCGTCATCCATCGGAACCACCGCGTGTCCGAAACGGGTCAGCCCGACCGGCGCGCCCACCGCCTCGTGGAACGCTTTGCCAAGGCAGATGCCCACGTCTTCCACCGTGTGGTGCGCATCGGTCTCGAGGTCGCCCTTGGCGGCGACAGTGAGGTCAAAGAGGCCGTGGCGCGCCACGTGCGTCAACATGTGGTCGAGAAACCCGACGCCGGTACGGGCCTCGATCTTGCCTTCGCCGTCGAGCTTGAGGACGACCGAAATCGTCGTTTCGGCCGTACTGCGCGAAATATTTGCCTGCCGCATAGTTCAAGGCCTCACTGTTATCGGCCCAAGGTCAATCGTTCGGCCAGAAACGGGGGCAGCCCCGCCTCGACCACGCGTGCGTACGCTTGGTCGACCGGATAGCTGACCCGAATCTGCTCGTACTCGGTCTTTTCCGTGTCCAACAAACCGAAAGCCGCCCGGGGGTCGCCGTCGCGCGGCTGCCCTACCGAGCCCGGATTGATGAAGAACGCCTTATCGCCCACCAACGAAAACTTGCTGTCGTCATCCACGGTATATACACCGTCCGCCGAGTAGATCCCCGGCGTATGCGTATGCCCGAACAAACACAGCCGGCAGCCGCTTTCCTCGAGAAACGGCAGGTGCGCGATAATATCTTCCCAACCAAAGAGGTACATGTCCCGGTCGCCGGGGGCGCCATGCACCGCCATAAAGTGCTCCGTCTGGATCTGTCCCGGCAATCCTTGCAGCCATTCCAGATTCTCCGGCGAAAGCTGCTCGCGCGTCCAGAGCGCGGCCGCCAACGCCACCTGGTTGAAGCCCCAGGGCTCCTCCAGGAGGCAGGCCACCGCGTCGTGATTGCCCATGATGGTGGGTATCCCGCGCTCACGTACGATGTTGGCGCACTCATTTGGGCTGGCATTGTAGCCCACCACGTCGCCGAGACAGACGGTCCGGTCCACGCCCAATGCGTCAATGCGGGCCAGCACGGCCTCGAGGGCCTCGAGATTCGCGTGGATGTCCGAGATTACCGCGTACCTCAAACGTAGCACCTCCTCCGCGCACCGGCGCAGTCCGCATCGCATAAGCGTCCAGCGGGGCTCTCACAGGACCGAAATACATTCTCGCCGCGCACCGCATCATCCCAAGCCGTACAGTCTCAAGTCGGTCAAAAGCAACCGGCCTCCGGGACCCGTATTCTGCCTGCAAGCCCCCGATGGATTCAAGATAT
>Ga0116142_10006284_pt1 | contig 10282 bp, 10 predicted proteins | sample AD_UKC033_MetaG_FD_89785 | JGI IMG/M metagenome (GOLD analysis project Ga0116142, IMG submission 89785) | Active sludge microbial communities of municipal wastewater-treating anaerobic digesters from USA - AD_UKC033_MetaG | ecosystem: Engineered > Bioreactor > Anaerobic > Digestate | place: USA... | reverse complement strand
GCCGAGTTCGTCGTTCACTTTGCAGGCGCGTTCCAGCAGGCGGGAGTGAATATAGAAAACGTCACCCGGATACGCTTCGCGGCCCGGCGGACGGCGCAGCAGCAGGGAAACCTGACGGTAGCCCCAAGCCTGCTTGGTCAAGTCGTCATAAATGATCAGGGCGTCTTGGCCGCGATCGCGGAAGTACTCGCCCATCGTGCAGCCGGCGTACGGAGCCAGGTACTGCAGCGCAGCGGATTCGGAAGCCGAAGCGGCGACGACGATGGTGTATTCCATTGCGCCATGTTCTTCCAGCTTGCGAACAACGTTGGCGATGGTGGAAGCCTTCTGGCCGACAGCAACATAGACGCAGAAGAGGTTCTTGCCCTTCTGGTTGATGATGGCGTCGACAGCGACGGCGGTCTTGCCGGTCTGACGGTCGCCAATGATCAGTTCGCGCTGGCCGCGGCCGACCGGAACCATGGAGTCAACGCACTTCAGACCGGTTTGGACGGGCTGAGAAACGGATTGACGCCAGATAACGCCCGGAGCGACCTTTTCGATCTTGTCGGTCAGCTTGGCATTGATCGGACCCTTGCCGTCGATCGGCTGGCCCAGGGAGTTAACGACGCGGCCGAGCAGTTCCGGGCCGACCGGCACTTCGAGAATGCGGCCGGTGGTCTTGACGGTGTCGCCTTCGGAGATGTGCTCGTATTCACCGAGAACCACAGCGCCGACGGAGTCGCGTTCGAGGTTGAGCGCCATGCCGAAGGTGTTGCCCGGGAATTCGAGCATTTCACCCTGCATGACATCCTGCAAGCCATGCACGCGGCAGATACCGTCGGTGACGGAAACCACGGTGCCCTGCGTACGCACTTCCGATGCGCCCTGCAGGTTCTGGATCTTGCTCTTGATCAGTTCAGAAATTTCGGAAGGATTCAACTGCATGAAATTCTCCTAGTTGTTCAGTGCCACGGCCATGGCATCGAGTTTGCCGCGGACTGAAGCATCCAGCACCTGGTCACCCACGGCGACCCGCACACCACCAATCAGGCTCGGGTCGACTTCGACGCGGGCGTTGAGGCGGGTACCGAAGCGGGCTTCCAGCTCCTTGAGCAAGGCGGCCACTTGAGTGTCGTCAATGGGGAATGCGGAATGCACCACCGCCTCCTTGACCCCTTCTTCCTGGCTCTTGGCCAGATCGAAAAGCCGGGAGATCTCCGGCAGGAGTGCGAGACGCCGGTTTTCTGCGAGGGTACGAACGAAGTTGCCCAAAACGGTATCGTTATCGTCGCACAGCGAGATGACGAGATTGGCAACCTGTTCAGCGGAGAGCTGGGGATTGCCCATGACCGAAGCCATGTCCCCATTCTGGGCGATCAGCGCCAGCTTTTGCAGGCGCTGCGACCAGATGCCCTGCGCCCCGGTTTCCTTGGCCACGCGATAGGCAGCTTCGGCGTAGGGGCGAGCGATGGTGACGGATTCAGCCATAAGCTTTACAGATCCTGTTTGATCGTAGCCAGAATGTCGGCATGAGCCTGGGTATTGATCTCGCGACGCAGAATCTTTTCTGCACCGGAAACGACCAGGGACGCCACTTGTTCGCGCAACTGCTCCTTGGCGCGGACAGCTTCCTGATCAATTTCAGCCTTGGCACCGGCAACGATGCGGTCGGCTTCGGCCTTGGCGTTAACCTTGGCTTCTTCGATCAGTTGAGCGGCGCGCTTTTCAGCATTGCCAATCAGTTCGGCGGCCTTTTCCTTGCCTTCACGGAGTGCTTCCGTGGAGCGCTTGGTAGCCAGTTCGAGATCCTGCTTGCCACGTTCGGCAGCAGCCAGACCATCCGCGATCTTCTTCGCACGCTCGTCGAGCGCCTTCACAATGGGCGGCCACACGAATTGCATCGTGAACCACGCCAGAATGAAGAACACAACGAGCTGTGCAAACAGCGTTGCGTTCAGATTCACGGTCTATTCCTCTTCTAAAAGGTTGATGGGAAGAGGATCGATTAGACCAGCTTGAACGGGTTGGCGAAGGCGAACATCATGGCGATACCAACACCGATCAGGAAGGCGGCGTCGATCAGACCGGCCAGCAGGAACATCTTGGTCTGCAGGGCGTTCATCAGTTCAGGTTGGCGGGCGGAAGCTTCGATGTACTTGCCACCCATCAGACCGATACCGATACAGGCACCGATAGCGCCCAGACCAATGATCAGGCCGGCAGCCAGAGCAACAAAACCGAGAACGTGTTCCATGACAACTCCTTGCTAAGGTTAAAGTAGGTAAAACAAAAAGAAACTACAAAAATAAACCGGGTACTGCTTAGTGTGCTTCGTGGGCCTGGCCGATATACACCAGCGTCAGCATCATGAAGATGAAAGCTTGCAGGGCAACGATCAGGATGTGGAAGATTGCCCAGATCGAGCCAGCGATGACGTGACCTGCGAACAGGAAGACACCGGTGGCGGTGCCGGCCCAGGCTGCGCCCATCAGCGCGATCAGCATGAACACCAGTTCGCCGGCGTACATGTTGCCGAACAGTCGCATGCCGTGCGAAACGGTCTTGGCCAGGAATTCGATCATTTGCATGGCAAAGTTGATCGGATAGAGCAACGGGTGGCTACCGAACGGAGCGGTGAACAACTCGTGCATCCAGCCGCCGAAGCCCTTGATCTTGATGTTGTAGTAGAGACAGACGAGCAGGACGCCGATGGACATGCCGAGGGTGCCGTTCAGATCGGCGGTCGGTACGATACGCAGATAGGCGTGGTGGTCACCGGTAACGGTTTGCCAGATGGTCGGCAGAAGATCGAGCGGCAGGAAGTCCATCGAGTTCATCAGGAAGATCCAGACGAATACGGTCAGGGCCAACGGACCGACGGCCTTGCGGGATTCGGCGCTATGCACGATACCCTTGGCCTGTTCATTGACCATCTCGAGGACGAGTTCGACGGCAGCCTGCATACGGCCCGGGACGCCCGAGGTGGCGCTCTTGGCGACGCGCCACATGACGAATAAACCGAGGATGCCCATGAGCAGGGAGAAGACCAGGGTGTCGACGTTCAGGACAGTGAAGTCGATGATGTCCTTCTGGGCGTGTCCCGTCGTGTTGAGGTGGGTGAGGTGGTGAACGATATATTCGCCGGCGGTCGGCGCGTTCGCTGCTGCTTCGTGGCCTGCTGTAGACATGGTCAGGATTTCTTCCAAAACGCTAAAAAACCAGCATGTAACACAATCGCAAGCCCGATCAGCAAGCTGGGCCAGTGCATCCCGGGATAGCCCGTGATGGCGATTGCCAAAATTCCTATTGTGGCCGCGATCTTCAGGAACTCACCGATGAAGAAATTCGCCGCGTACGATGCGCCGGGGCGGTTGTTCACCATGGACAGACGGATGGCAAAGAATAAATTGGGAAGAATGGCAGCCAATGCTGCAAACCCAACCGAAACGAGCCCCCGCGTTCCTACGACTGCACCTGCCCCGAGCGCTGTTATTACTGCCGCACCAAATTGCAGAAGAATTGCCTTGTACATTTGGTGCCTTGCGTTCGTTGACCGGCTTTGCCACACAGACCTAAATCATACAAGACTAGTCGGCGCTACGTCAATGAAAACTAGGGGTTTTCCCGTAGATGTCGTATCCGGTCAACGACTTAGCGCAATCTTCCGAGAATTCCCTCCAGCTGATCCAGGTCGCCGAATTCGATGGTGATCTTGCCAGAACCCTTCTTGCTGCTGCGAATGGCGACAGCGGCACCCAGTCGGTCGGAGATTTCTTCCTGCAAGCGCAGCAAGTCACGGTCGACGGGCTGCTCTGCTGCCGGCTTTGGTGGTTGGATGATCTGCTGGACCAGACGCTCGGCTTCGCGCACCGATAGCCCATGCTGGACGACGCGCTGGGCGACGGCTACCTGTTGGGCGCCGTTGAGGGGCAACAGGGCGCGGGCATGGCCCATGTCCAGTTTGCCGGTCATCAGCAGTTCCTGCACTGGTGCGCTCAGTTGCAACAGGCGCAACAGGTTGGAAGCGGCGGGGCGTGAGCGGCCGACCGCATCGGCGGCCTGCTGGTGCGTCAGCCCGAATTCGTCGATCAGGCGTAGCAGCCCCTGGGCTTCTTCAAGCGGGTTGAGATTTTCGCGCTGGATGTTCTCGATGAGTGCCATTTCCAGCGCTTGCTCGTCGGGAATGCGACGTACCAGCACGGGAACTTCGCTCAGGCCGGCCAGTTGTGCAGCGCGCCAGCGCCGCTCGCCCGCGACGATCTCGTAGCGCTCGGCCCCGGGCGTGCTGTCGATGGCGCGGACAAGGATGGGCTGCATCACGCCCTGCGCCTTGATCGACGCAGCGAGTTCGGCGAGCGACGCCTGATCCATATGGGTGCGCGGCTGGTATTTGCCGGGCTTCAGGCGGTCGACGGGCAGGTTGCGCAGTTCGTCTTCGGCCCTGGCGTCGCTACCGGCCAGCAGCGCATCGAGGCCGCGGCCGAGTCCTTTCATCTTGATCATGCTGCGGTCCTTTCGAGGATTTCCCTGGCAAGGGCGCTGTAGGACTGGGCGCCCTTCGAATTCCGGTCGAAGGCGATCACCGGCTTGCCGTAGGAAGGCGCTTCGGCCAGGCGAACGTTGCGCGGGATGATGGTCTGGTAGACCTTGTTGCCAAAGTGGCTTTCGAGTTCGTTCGACACCTGCTGGGTCAGCGTACTCTGGCCGTTGTACATGGTGCGCAGCAGGCCCTCGATTTCCAGCCGGGAATTCAGGTGGTGGCGCACCTTGCGCAGGGTTTCGACGAGATCGGACAGGCCTTCCAGCGCGTAATACTCGCACTGCATCGGGATCAGCACCGAGTCCGCGGCAACCAGCGCATTGACGGTGAGCATGTTGAGGGCCGGCGGGCAGTCGATGAGGACGAAGTCGTATTCATCGTGGTTCTGCTGCAGGGCCTGTTTGAGGCGATATTCGCGCTGCTCGAGTTCGATCAGCTCGACCTCGGCGCCGGCCAGTTCGCGATTGGCCGGCAGGATGTCGAAGGCGAAGTCGGTCTTGATGCATACCTCGACCAGGGTGGCTGCACCGATCAGCAACTGATACACCGTCGGCAGGGCTTCCTTCTTGGTGATCCCCGCGCCGGTGGTGGCGTTTCCTTGCGGGTCCATGTCGATGAGCAGGACGCGCTTGCCTTCGGCGCCGAGCGACGCGGCCAGGTTGACGGCAGTGGTGGTCTTGCCGACGCCGCCCTTCTGGTTGGTGATGGCGAGTACTTTCATGAGCCCGCTTTCAGGATGATGAGGTGGCGTTCGGCGTCAAGGCCGGGAACGTGCAGCGGAATGATCTGCTCGACGATGATGTCGGCCGGCAAGACGGCAATTTCGGCCTCCGGGCGCATGCCCTTCATGGCCAGCCAGCGGCCGCCGGGTGCCAGCAGGTGGCGGGTCAGGTCGGTGAACAGCTTGAGCTCGGCGAAGGCGCGCGAACTGATCTGGGCGTACTGGCCGCTCATTTGCTCGACACGGGCATGGTGGGCGACCACGTTATTCAGGCCGAGCTGGATGGCTGCCTGCTGCAGGAAGGTGGCCTTCTTCTGCACGGTATCGACCATGCTGATCGATAGTTCGGGGCGGGCGATGGCCAGTGGAATGCCGGGCAGGCCGCCACCCGATCCGACATCGAGCAAGGGGCCGCTGCCGATATGCGGCAGGATGGCCAGCGAGTCGAGCAGGTGGTGCGAAACAGCCTGTTCCGGGTCGCGCAAGGCGGTCAGGTTGTAGGTCTTGTTCCACTTGAGCAGCAGGTCGCGGAAGGCGAGCAGCTTGTCCTGCTGGTCGGCAGAAAGATCGAGACCAAGCTGCTGCAGGCCGGATGGGAGGTTGATCGCGCTCATGCTGCCTGCGACAGGTTGAAACGCTTGAGATGGATAAGCAGCAGCGAAATGGCGGCCGGCGTGATGCCCTGGATGCGCGAGGCCTGGCCGATGGTCTGCGGCTTGTGCTGGGCCAGCTTCTGCTTGACCTCGTTGGATAGACCGGCCACCGTGGCGTAGTCGAGGTCGGCCGGTAGCACGGTGCTCTCGTAGCTGGCGGACTTGGCGACTTCTTCGGCCTGGCGGTCGATGTAGCCCTGGTATTTGGCGGATATTTCAAGCTGTTCGACGACCAGCGGATCGCGTTGCCCCTCGCCTGCGCCGGGCAGGGTGAGCAGGCTGGCGTAGGAGACCTCCGGGCGACGCAGCAGTTCGAACAGGTTGTATTCATGTTCGATGGCCTTGCCGAGCACGCGGACGCAATCCTCGGCCGGCGTGATCTTGGGATTGACCCAGGTCGATTTCAGGCGCTCCTGCTCCATCGCGATGGCATCGCGCTTACGGCAGAAGGCCTCCCAGCGCACATCGTCGACCAGGCCAAGGGCACGGCCCTGCTCGGTCAGGCGCAGGTCGGCGTTGTCCTCGCGCAGGCTCAGGCGGTATTCAGCGCGGCTGGTGAACATCCGGTAGGGGTCGGAGACACCACGGGTGATCAGGTCGTCGACCAGCACGCCGAGATAGGCCTCATTGCGCTTCGGGCACCAGCCGGCTTCGCCCCTCACATGGCGCACGGCATTGATGCCGGCAAGCAGCCCCTGTGCCGCGGCCTCTTCATAACCGGTGGTGCCGTTGATCTGGCCGGCGAAGAACAGGCCGTGGATGGCCTTGGTTTCCAGCGTGTCCTTCAGGCCGCGCGGGTCATAGAAATCGTATTCGATGGCGTAGCCGGGGCGCAGGATGTGCACGTTTTCCATGCCGCGGATTGAGCGCACCAGAGCCAGCTGAATGTCGAAGGGCAGGCTGGTCGACACGCCGTTCGGGTAGATCTCGTGCGTCGTCAGGCCTTCCGGCTCGAGGAAGACGTTGTGCTGGTTCTTGTCGGCGAAGCGGTGGATCTTGTCTTCGATCGACGGGCAATAGCGCGGGCCGACGCCTTCGATGACGCCGGTGTACATCGGCGAACGGTCGAGGCCGCTGCGGATGATGTCGTGGGTACGCTCGTTGGTTTCGGTGATCCAGCACGGCAACTGCTTCGGGTGCTGCGCGGCGTTGCCGAGGAAGGAGAAGACCGGCATCGGGTCGTCCGAGTGCTGCTCTTCCATCACTGAGAAATCGATGGTCTTGCCGTCCAGACGCGGCGGGGTGCCGGTCTTCAGGCGGCCTTGCGGCAGGTTCAGTTCCTTCAGCCGGGCGGCCAGCGACACGGAAGGGGGATCGCCCATGCGGCCGCCGGTGTAATGCTCCAGCCCGACGTGGATCTTGCCGTTGAGGAAAGTGCCGGCGGTCAGTACCACGGCCTCGGCCATGAAGCGGATGCCGAGCTGGGTGACGGCGCCGCACACCTTGTCGCCCTCGACGATCAGGTCGTCGCAGGCTTGCGCGAAGATCGTCAGATTGGGCTGGTTTTCCAGGCGCATCCGGATCGCCTGCTTGTACAACACCCGGTCGGCCTGGGCACGGGTGGCGCGGACGGCCGGGCCTTTCGAGGCGTTCAGGATGCGGAACTGGATGCCGGACTCGTCGGTGGCCGCCGCCATGGCGCCGCCCAGCGCATCGACCTCGCGCACCAGGTGGCCCTTGCCGATGCCGCCGATCGACGGATTGCAGCTCATTGCCCCGAGCGTGTCGAGGTTGTGGGTCAGCAACAGCGTATTCGCACCCGCCCGGGCTGCGGCAAGCGCGGCCTCGGTGCCGGCGTGGCCGCCGCCGACGACAATGACATCGAAACGGGTGGGATAGAGCATGGGAGGGGGCTTTGTTGCGGTGCAGTATCGGACCGCGAATTTTACGTCAGGTCGCTGAAAAATCACAGAATTGCCGGCGCCTGTCCGGTGCCGGAAAGTGCCTTCGCCGGGGTGGGCAAAGGGGGTGGCGAGTGCGCCGCTGATCACGGCTGGTTGCCGGCCCCGGCGATCTCAAGTAATTTGCTGCCATGAGCACAAACCAAGCCAGGGGGGGCACGGCCCTCGACAATGACGAGATGCTGCTGGTGTTACAGCAGTCCTTGTCCAAGAAACGCGTCCTGATCGTCGACCGTCATCCGCCGGCGCGCGATTCGCTGCGCCTGATGCTCGGGGCGCTGGGCGTGACGGCAGTGCATGGGGCGGGCAATTCGGCCGAGGTCATTCGCCAGGTCAAGAGCAACCGTTTCGACATCATCGTCTCCGATTTCGTGCTCGACGACGGCCGTGACGGGCAGCAGTTGCTGGAAGAGCTGCGCCATGCCCACCTGATTCCCTTGTCCACGGTGTACATGATCATCACCAGCGAGCGCAGCTACACCAATGTGGTGGCGCTGGCCGAGCTGGCGCCGGATGACTACCTGATCAAGCCCTTCACTGCCGAGCAGTTGCAGAGCCGGCTGGTCAAGGTGATCTACAAGAAACACGTGCTGCGCCACATCTACGAGCAGGTCGAGCGGGGCGCCCTGCAGGAGGCAATTGCCGCCTGCGACCGGGTGATCCAGCAGCAGCCGGCCTACATGTACGATGCCTTGCGTTTCAAGGGCGAGTTGTTGCATCAGCTGGGGCGGACGGGCGAAGCCGAGGAGGTATTCCGGCGGGTACTGGAAGGCCGTGTCGTCCCCTGGGCCAAGATGGGCCTGGCCATGGCCCTGCGCGACCGCGGAGCGCTCGATGAGGCCGAACTGCTGGCCGAGCAGGTCACCCAGGAGGCGCCGGATTTCCTGTCGGCCTACGATTTTCTGGCCTCCGTGCATGAAGCGCAGGGACGGCTGGACGATGCCCAGCATGCCTTGCAGCGGGCTGCCGATGCATCGCCGCACAATACCGTGCGCCAGCGCATGGTGGGTGATGTGGCCATGCGCAACAAGGACATGCTGACCGCCGAGAAGGCCTACGGCAAGGTGATCGAGCGCAGCAAGGGCTCCAGCCTGCGGACGGTGGACGACTTTGCCAACCTGTCGCGCGTGCTGGTCGAGCGCGGTCATATCGACGCCTCGCGCAAGATCGCTGCCGACATGAAACGCGAATGGCGAGGCGACAAGCAGGCCGAACTGGCTGCCCTGGTGACGGAAAGCCTGTGCCTGCATGCCGAAGGCGCCGAGGAGAAGGCTCGCGGCTTGGTCGATCAGGCACTGGCCTTGCAGCAGCAGGCCCGGGAGGAAGCGGCAGCCAAGGGCCGGCAACTGTCGCAGCGGCTGACTGTCGATCTCGCGCATGCCTGTTACGCGGCAGGCAAGGAGGATGCCGCGAACGGGATCATGCGCCAGATGGCCGCCGAGAACCATGAAGACCCGCATCTGATCAATCACATCACCAGCGTATTCGAGCGTACCGGCCAGGCGGCGGCAGGCAAGGCCATCCTCGATCAGGTCGGCAAGGAAATTGTCGATCTCAACAACCGTGGCGTCATGGCTGCCCGGAGCGGCGATCTGGAAGGCGCGGTCAAACTGCTGATCCAGGCGGCCGAGCAGGTGCCCAACCTGCAGTTCCTGGTCAATGCCGCCAAGGCCATCTATACGCTGATGGATCAGAAGGGCTGGGACGCCGAGCTGGCGGCGCGGGCGCTCGACTACCTGCAGCGCGCCCAGCGCAAGGACCGCAAGAGTCCGAAGGTGGCTTCGGCTCGCCACCTGTATGTCACGGTGGCGAAGAAGTACGGCATCACGACTGACAATGCCTGATGCCGCTCGGGCGGGGGCCGCGTTGGCCCCTTTTGGAGTTCAGTGCTTGTGGCCGAGGCCGAGGTAGGCTTCGATGACGCGCGGGTCGGCGGCCAGCTCGGCGCTCCGTCCGGCCAGCTTGACCTCGCCGGTTTCCAGCACGTAGCCGTAGTTGGACACCTGTAGTGCGGCACGGGCGTTCTGTTCGACGAGCAGGATGGCGACGCCGGTTTCCTTGAGCGCCGAAATGGTGCGGAAGATTTCCTTGATCACCAGTGGTGCCAGCCCGAGGCTGGGCTCGTCGAGCATGAGCAGCTTGGGCTTGGCCATCAGGGCACGGCCCATGGCCAGCATCTGGCGCTCGCCGCCGGACAGGGTGCCGGCCAGCTGGGCGCGGCGCTCCTCGAGGCGGGGGAACAGCTCGAACACCTCGTCCATCGTTTCCATCTCGTCGCGATGGCCGGTGCGGTAGCGGTCGAAGGCGCCGAGCAGCAGGTTGTCCTCGACGCTCATCTCGGCGAACAGTTCGCGCTTTTCCGGCACCAGCGTCATGCCGTGGCGGACCAGATGCTCGACCGAGCGCTCGTGCTTCTGTAACTGGCCCATGTAAACAATGTCGCCATTCGAAGGCAGCAGACCCATCAGGGCCGAGAGCAGGGTTG
>Ga0116142_10006283_pt1 | contig 10283 bp, 7 predicted proteins | sample AD_UKC033_MetaG_FD_89785 | JGI IMG/M metagenome (GOLD analysis project Ga0116142, IMG submission 89785) | Active sludge microbial communities of municipal wastewater-treating anaerobic digesters from USA - AD_UKC033_MetaG | ecosystem: Engineered > Bioreactor > Anaerobic > Digestate | place: USA... | reverse complement strand
CGCGCTCGTTAGAAACTCGCTCGCAACGACCAGCCTCTTTCCTCATGTTCCCTGCGGGTCGACGTGGCAATCTCCTAAACCCTCTTCTCCGCGTGCTCTGCGTCCCTGCGCGAGGTCAAGTTTAATACGAGAAGTGAAAAGTTAGAGGATGGGTCAGGAATCGAGGAGTAGCAGGCAATTGCGGATGACGAGTTGCAGGTTGTGAGTTCTGATCTGAAGACAGATACGTAACCTGTATCTCGTATCAGATAGCGTGCTTCTCTCTCCTTACTCCTTACTTCTCACTCTTACTTCTTACTGTTCCCGGAGCGGCACTCAAAGATCGATTTTATACTGCTGGGCCAGGCGGTAAATAGTCCTTCGGTTAATGCCGAGAATTGCAGCTGCTTTGACTTTGTTTCCGCCGGTCTTTGTGAGGATTTTTCGGATGTATTCGATTTCCAGTTCTTTGAGGGTCAAATTTTCCGGAAGCTCGGGAACCTGTACTGATTCATGAGCAGCATTGGCCAGATGCGACGGCAGGTCTTCGGGCTTGATGATCTCGTGACGGCCCAGGGTTACCGCCCGCTCAATGCAATTTTCCAATTCGCGCACGTTCCCCGGCCACTCATAATCCATAAGGATACGCAGGGCTTCTTTGGACAACTGTTTTTCCCCGACGCCGTATTCATGGGAGTACTTATTCAGGAAGTGCTGGATGAGCAGGGGGATATCTTCGGGACGGTCTCTCAGGGAGGGCAAATTGATATGGACAACATTCAACCGGTAGTAGAGATCGTCACGAAACTGACCCTTGCGAACCTCTTCATACAGATCGACATTGGTGGCAGCAATCAGCCGAACATCAACCTTGATATTTTCTGCTCCTCCGAGGCGCCGAATTTCTCTTTCCTGCAGAACCCGCAACAGCTTTACCTGAATGGAGGGGGGTATATTACCTACTTCATCGAGAAAGACCGACCCGCGTTCAGCTTCCTCAAAAAGACCCTTACGGGAAGAAATCGCACCGGTAAAGGCGCCCTGCACATGGCCGAAGAGTTCGCTTTCCAGCAGTGTTTCAGGAATTGCGCTGCAGTTGACCACCACAAAGGGAAAATCGCTGCGGGGGCTGTTATAGTGAATTGCCTTAGCTACCAATTCCTTGCCGGTTCCACTCTGGCCGGTGATAAGAACAGTAGTCTTATGAAAAGCCACCCGTTTAATCAGCGTATAGACTTCCTGCATCGGTTGGCTTTTTCCGATGATATTACCGAAGCTGTATTTGTGCTGTACTTCGGCCCGCAGGGTTTTCACTTCCTGGCGAAGCTTCTGCTCTTCCAACGCCTTGCGCACAAGGATGACGAACTCATCCATCTTAAAAGGCTTCGTAATGTAGTCGTAGGCGCCCTGCTTCATCGAGGCGACTGCAGAATCAACTGAACCAAAAGCAGTCATGAGAATAACATAGGTATCTGGGCTGAGACTGCGAATGCTTTTCAGCAGATCCAGTCCCGTCATTCCCGGCATGCGGATATCGCTGATCACCAGGTCATAGACATCCTGGCCAGCTTTCTCCAGCGCTTCCCATCCCCGTGTGCAGGTGGTGACCGAAAACCCATGACGGGCAAGGACCTTCCTGAGCAGGCCCAGCATTTTGTCGTCGTCTTCGACGATGAGGATTTTTTCGTTATTGCTGCTCGCAGGCACTTGTGCCATCTTTCATAATCGGAAGTTTAGTGGTAACGACACTCCCATGGTTGACAGTGCTTCCCACGGTGATGACGCCGCCATGATTGCGAATGATACGAAGGCTCGCCGTGAGGCCCAAACCAGTGCTTTTTCCTCCCGGCTCGGTTGTGAAAAAAGGATCGAAAATCCTTTCTGCATTCTCATCGGAGATACCACAGCCGGTATCGGCGATAGTGACTTCGATCCAGCCTCCCTCATCCTTTTTATTTCTTGTCCGGATGAAAACGCTCCCCGATCCTGGCAGAGACTGGATAGCGTTAAGCAGAATATTCAAGAACGCGTGAGTGAGTTGATTTCCATCTCCGGCAAGAGGTGGAATGTTCTCTTCAAAGTCAGTTGACATCTGGCAATTGTACTTGCAGATATGGTGGTCCATGAGGGCGAGTACCCGGCCGATGAGGTGATTGATGTCTAGCGGCTTCTTTTCCGGTCGAGAGGAACGGGAGAAGGTGAGCAACCGGTCCATGAGCTGAGTAATTCTGTTCGCCTGAGAGAGAATAGTCTCAAAGTCCTGACGACGGGGATCAGCCTCGTCCAGATCCATCAACAAGTATTCGGCAGTGCCCTGGATAACCGTAAGGGGGGTTCCGATCTCATGAGCCAAACCGGCTGCCAGCTCGCCGACCATGGCCATCTTATCGCAGCGCTGCATCTGCTCTTCGAGCAGACTGACGTCAGCACTGTTTTTCCCTGTGCTGAATGGCTGCACTGTCGCGATCTGCTCATATTCTTTCATGCCAGCACCGGGAACATCCGTGGTTGTGCTGGTGATGCCACCCGGATTCCTGCTGCCTGGCTCTGGTACCGCAATAGGCGATAGTGTATTCCGACGGTGTTTGCCGTGATGTGGATCATTTTTCATCTGGTGCTTTTTGTGCGGATAATCGTTTTCGTTCATGGCTTTGATGTTAGGCGTACTTCCACAGACCGGGCGTGAGCTTCCAGACCTTCCAGCCGAGCGAGTCGGACAATGTGTTCAGCCAAGGACTGAAGATGCGGCCGGTCAAAGTGGGTGATGCTGAAACACTTCACGAAATCGTAAACGCCGAGAGGCGAAGAAAACCGGGCTGTTCCCGAAGTTGGCAGGACATGGTTAGGTCCGGCGAGGTAGTCCCCTGCTGCCACTGGAGAAAAATGCCCGAGAAATACCGACCCGGCATGTCGAATCGATCCGAGCAAGGTGAACGGCTCCTGCACTGCCAGCAGCAGATGTTCAGGAGCGAACCGGTTTGAAATCTGTACTGCGTGAAGGAGATCACGAGTGATGATGATGCACCCGTAATCGTCGAGGCTGGCGGTAAGAATGTCCTGTCGGGGAAGAAACCGCAGCTGTCTTTCCAACTCTTGGTTAACGGCCTGGGCAACCGAAACGGAGCTTGTGACGAGAATCGCCTTAGCCTGCTCATCATGTTCGGCTTGTGAGAGCAGGTCATAAGCGATGCATTCCGGGTTCGCGCTCTCGTCGGCAATCACCAGAATCTCGCTGGGGCCGGCAATCATGTCGATTCCGACTTCGCCGGATACCAGCTTCTTGGCGGTGGCAACGAACAGATTGCCTGGCCCGACGATCTTGTCCACTGCCGGGACGGTGCCGGTACCGTACGCGAGGGCGGCTACTGCCTGGGCACCGCCGATTTGAAACACCCGCTTGATACCACAGGCTTGGGCAGCAGCAAGCGTGAGCGGGTTTAAACCCTGGCGGGATGGCGGGGTTACCATGATGATTTCTGTAACTCCAGCAACCCGGGCCGGCAGTGCATTCATGAGCACTGATGAAGGATACGCAGCTTTCCCGCCGGGGACATAAATTCCGACGCGATCGAGTGGAACCACTACCTGGCCGAGAACTTCTCCGGGCGTTGAAGTGCTCATCCAGGAGCGAATTTTTCCCTCACAATGAAATGCTTCGATTCGATCGCGGGCAAGAAAAAGGCTCTCGCGGACAGGAGCGGAAAGGCTGTTTAAGGCTTTTTCCAGGTCAGTCTCTGGAACCTGGAAATCACGAGCAGCAAGCTGCACGCCGTCGAAGCGACTGGTATACTCAGCTACTGCCTCATCGCCCCGGGATCGCACCTGGTCAACTACTTCACGAACCGCTTCTTCCACGCTGGTCTTGGTCTCGTGAGAACGACTCAGCAGTGTTTCCAACGCTTCCAGCGAGTCTTTTTCCCACATGTTCAGAATCTTCATACTGCCCCCACCCGATGAAGCGGCCCGACCGCCGGTTATCTATTAGGCACCTCACGATATCAGAATCGTTTGATGCTCGATAGAGTTCTTTCCACTCGTGAGCGCCAGGAAGGCATTAGATGTCCCGCGCCACAGGGGATTACTTCGTCATCTCTTAGACGACTTTTTGCGAGTCCATCAAGGTTATTCTTTTACCCGTTCGATGTGTGCTCCCAAACTCTGAAGCTTGGCTTCAATAGTTTCATACCCTCGATCGATATGATAGACGCGAGAGATCTCGGTAGTCCCTCGAGCTGCCAACCCGGCCAGGACAAGCGAAGCACTTGCGCGCAGATCACTTGCCATTACCGAAGCACCGGTCAGCTCTTTTACTCCATGGACGATAGCGGTGTTTCCTTTGATTTCGATATTGGCGCCCATGCGCTGGAGCTCGGCTACGTGAATGAAACGATTTTCAAAAATGGTCTCAGTGATTAAACTCGCGCCTTCAGCCAGGCAGAGGAGGACCATGAACTGGGCCTGCATATCAGTGGCAAAGCCAGGGTACGGCTGGGTTGTGATATTGAGTGGTCTGATCGAGTTCTCACCCTTCACGGTTATAGTATCGGCAGCGACGTCGATCTTGATGCCAGCCTCTTCGATTTTCTGAAGTAAGGCGCCGAGATGAGCGGGAATGCATGGACCTACTTCCACTGTACCGCCAGTAAGAGCGCCAGCGAGAAGGTAGGTGCCTGCTTCGATTCGATCGGGCATAACTGAATGAGTCACTGGCTTGAGAGAGGCAACGCCCTCGATGGTTATAGTATCAGTACCCGCTCCTTCAATATGGGCACCCATAGCGGTAAGCACTGCTGCCAGCTCTTCCACTTCAGGCTCTTGAGCAGCGTTGTGCAGCACAGTGGTCCCCTTGGCAAGAGATGCCGCCATGAGAAGGTTCTCTGTGCCCGTTACTGTATTGACATCGAAATAGATGGTAGCGCCCTTCAGCCCGCGAGTGCGGGCATGGATGTAACCGTGTTTGATTTCGATGGCCGCGCCCATGAGCTCCAGGCCTTTGAGATGCTGGTCAACCGGCCGGGCTCCGATAGCGCAGCCTCCGGGAAGAGAAACCTTGACCTGTTTCATGCGCGTCAGCACCGGGCCAAGCACGAGAATTGATGCGCGCATGGTTCTTACGAGGTCATAGGGAGCTGTGTTTCCATTGAGCCCTTGAGCGTTGAGTCGAAGGGTATCACCTTCCCACCTCACATCTACACCCAGTTCATCAAGGACAGCTTGGGCGGTACGGATATCTCGCAACCGAGGCACGTTAGTAAAGGTATTCCAGCCTTCGGTAAGAAGCGCTGCCGTCATCAGCGGTAATGCGGCGTTTTTTGCCCCCCCGATGCGCACTTTTCCTGATAATTTCCTGCTCTTATGAATAACGATCTTGTCCATGGAGAAACGTGGAACGCGTAAATCGTGAATACGTGCTGGTATTGAAACCTGTTTATAGTCTAGATTTCATTAGTTTTCAAGGATTATGTGAATGCTGAATCGCTTTCAATGCCCTGCTAAATCACCTTGTTAAGCGGATACTCAATAATCCCTTCAGCTCCGGCCTTTTGGAGACGTGGGATAAGGTCTCTGGCCATGGACTCGGCGATTACAGTCTCTACCGAGTACCAGTCCGAGTTGTACAGGCTGGCAACTGTGGGAGATGTGAGGCTCGGCAAAATGGTAATGAGGTGTGAAAGCTTAGCCTGAGGAACATTCATTTTCAGACCGACCATTGCTTCAGCCTGCAAAGCACCTTTCAGCAGAAGGGCAATCTGCTCGATCTTGTTTCGCTTCCAGGGATCCTCCCACGCTTCCTTGCTCGCAATCAGCTGAGGGTTTGTGCTCATCAACTCACAGATGATTTTCAAGTTGTGAGCCTTGATGGTACTGCCGGTCTCAGTTACTTCAACAATGGCATCGACCAATCCATCGACCACCTTGGCTTCAGTTGCACCCCAGGAGAACTCCACATTCACATCGATGCTGCGTTCAGCGAAGTACCGCCTGGTGAAATTGACCAGTTCGGTGGAAATTTTTCTTCCTTCCAGGTCTTCGATTCGCGTCACTGGAGAATCATCCCGCACTACGAGCACCCAGCGGGCGGGCCGCAACGTTGATTTGGAGTAAACCAGATCTTGCACGACCACCACATTCGATCCGTTTTCCCTGATCCAGTCCACACCGGTAATGCCCAGATCGATAATGCCGCCTTCTACGTGCCAGGACATTTCCTGAGCACGAATCAGACGGCAGGAAAGTTCTTCGTCATCGATGGACGGAAAATAGCTTCGAGCATCAGTAGCGATGCGCCATCCCGATTTGCGAAAGAGCTCAATAGTCGCTTTTTCCAAGCTTCCTTTGGGGATGCCCAGTTTTAATACGGTATTCATCATCAACCTCACGATACTAAGGGATCAGAACTCATGAATCGGGCATCTGCTCCAGTTAGTAAAAAACACGGGTCTGAAATGCTGCCACAGCAGTATGTCGTTCGGCCTGAGAAGGCTTGGTGTCCAGAGCCTGTGGCAAGGAGATTGAACCCAATCTAACTTCAATTGCTCAGGAATTCTCCTCTATCCGGTCATCGTCATCCGGAGAAAACGCTTCGCTGCTGCTTTTTTCTTTTGCGGAAAACGGGCGGATTATCCTGTTGATAAATGGATGTCGCTTCTCAAAGCGATACAGATCTGCAGTGTGTTCGATATCATGCCGCAGCCTGCTGATAACATCCTTTTCGACATACTCGCGGGCAACCCGGATAGCGTTCATGAACGCCAGATCGTCAGAGGTGCCGTGAGCAAATACAACGGGCTTGTCTACACCGAGGAGCAGAGCGCCGCCGTATTCCCGGTAGTCGAATCTTTTTTTGAAAGCACGAAAAGCTGTCCGGGACATAAGGTATCCGATGCGGGCAAAAAAGCTGCGACTGATCTCGCTCTTCAGCACGGAAATGAAATTCTGGGCTACTCCTTCGGCGGTTTTGATAACGATGTTTCCGGTAAAACCATCGCAGACTACCACATCCACTTTTCCGGCAAAGACATCTCGTCCTTCCACGTAGCCGATGTAATTGAGCTTGGTTTTTTTCAATTGCTCGTGAGTATCGCGAGTGAGATCAGTGCCTTTGCTGTCCTCTTCGCCGTTGCTGAGCACGCCGACGCGGGGCTCGGGAATTTCGAAAACATGCTGAAAATACCCGGAGCCCATGACAGCAAACTCAATCAGGTTCTCCGGCTTGCAGATTGCATTTGCACCAGCATCGATAATGACTACCGTGCCGCTGGCTGAGGGCATCCGCGCAGCAATGCCCGGACGAATAACATGCTTTAATCGTTTGAGTACAAACAAAGCACCATACAGTACTGCTCCGGAATTGCCGGCACTGACAATAGCATGGGCTTCATCATTTCGTACGAGGTCAAAAGCCACTCGTAGCGATGATCTTTTCTTTTTTCGAATCATGTGGTGCGGCTTTTCACCCATTTCGATTACTTCCGGGGCGTGACGCACCTCTAGGGAAAGTCCTTGGTACTTGTGTTTTTCCAGCTCTCGCCAGAGAATATTCTCATCACCCACAAGTATAAGTGTGATGTCGAACGCGCGTGCGGCCCTAAGTGCTCCCTTTATCGCCATAGCCGGAGCAAAATCCCCTCCCATGGCGTCGAGGGCAATTCTTATCGGTGCTCGGTAACTCGTTCTGTCTTGCATACGTTGATATTTCCCTCTGTAAGAACTGGCAATTTCCGGGAAAACGATGCGAATGCATCGAACTGGTCAAATACCGCCGAACGTGTGCAGTTTCGCTGAGCGGAGTATAAGAAGCGATGCTAATGGTTAAAAGATCGATCTCCGTTACGGGCCTTGTTTCCAATGCACCTTATTCTTTATCGGCCTTATCCCGCATCTGCTGATCCAGCATTTTTTCGATTCGCTGTAGTCTGCCGTTGAGTTCGTTGATTCGTTGATGCAGTTCAGTGTTCTCCTGCTGTGCTCGTGCATTCCTGGTAAGAGCACGCAAATGAGCAGTTATTGCACTTACATACATCGGATTGTCAGAATCGAATAATTCTTTCAACATTCGGACGGCATGGCCGAATGCATCAGCTGAATAACTGTCTGATTGATCACTGACCGAAGATAGTGATTCTTCCCGACCAAGCACGTCATACTCCTCCGATCCGCATGCTTCTGGGAATTCTTTGCGAGCACCGGGGTATGGCTCGCCAATCCCAAGGAAGAACCATCTCAAGCTGAAATTAAATGCCTCAGAAAACGCGACGAGAAAAGAACCCTTGGGCTCAGCAAGCATCTGCCGGTAATTATTAATAGTACCGACGCCCACAGCGAGTCGTTCAGCAAGCTTCACATTAGAGAGGTTTTCTTTCTCTATGATATAATTTATGGCCCATTTGGTACGTTTTTTTATTTCATCTGAGATCATTTCTGATCTTTCTCTTGGGTATCACATTCGCCGGAACATGTAAAGCAATGCGTAAGCGGAAAGGAGCAATTAAAATTAATAGAAATCAACAAAACAAAATACAGGATCCAGGATGGATTAAAAATGCACAGATACCATAAAAATTATCTTGACATGCTATATTTTATGTTCTATTTTGGTTATCAAACATACGCCAAGCAGAGATAACCTGATGCGATGAAATAACACTAAATACTTCCGGGCCAATTCAGCATCCAGGTTGAGCTCGGAAGCAGGCCATTCCAAAACACAGTGCCCCACGGAGCCTGTCCGATGCTGTCGTTCTGAGGCGAGAGCCGAAAAATTTCAGGATGACGAAAATCTCCCTCAGAGGTTATCGGACAGGCAATACCTCTGGTTGTCTCGTGCGTACTGGTACCCCATACATCCGCTTATTTGCTTGTGGGAGGATGTTGCATTACACTGCTTTCTTCAACACTCTGGTAGAGCTGGTCGTATGCCATTGGTCAGGAAGAGCAAACCTGTGCTTATTGCGAGCACTGAGACTTCCTGCGATCGACCAGGCTCTTTGATTATCCAATCCATTCTGCAGGCGATAGCTAGATGAAGGCATTCTGTGTCAGCAGCCATGTCTGCTGCCGATACCCGTTTACTGCAGTTGGAAATGTACAGTGTAGCCCAGAAGTGAGGCATTATGCAAGAGCAACCTATAACCATCATCGGCGGTGGCTTGGCCGGGTGTGAAGCAGCCTGGCAGGCGGTTCGGGCCGGAAAGCGTGTTGTCCTATGGGAGATGAAACCGAAGCGGTTTTCCCCTGCTCATCACTCGGCTTTTCTGGCGGAACTTGTGTGCAGTAATTCCTTGCGGGCGGAATCGTTAGAGAACGCGGTCGGACTCCTGAAGGAAGAAATGCGGGAAATGTTTGCTCTTTTTATGGATGCCGCAGACAACAGCCGAATTCCTGCCGGAGGAGCTTTGGCGGTCGATCGTGAGTATTTTTCCGCTCGCATCACTGCTACGCTGATAACACATCCCGGCGTTACCCTGGTTCGCGAGGAAGTGAAAGAGATCCCCGCAGACCGGCCGCTCATCATTGCTTCGGGGCCGTTAACTGCGGACGCCCTGGCTCATTCGATTCAACAGTTGATCGGCGAACCCTACCTTTCTTTTTTTGATGCTATTTCGCCAGTGGTAGGAGCAGATTCGATTAATATGGCAAAAGTTTTTTGGGGATCGCGATATAATCGCGGTGATTCGGATTATCTGAACTGTCCGCTGACCCGGGAAGAATACTATCATCTAGTCGACGAAATCATCCAGGCGGATCAGGCGCCAGGCCATGATTTCGATGAATCTCCTTACTTTGAGGGTTGCCTTCCGGTCGAAGAGATGGCAAGCCGGGGAAAAGAAACCCTTGCTTACGGGCCGATGAAACCCGTTGGTCTGATTGACCCACGCAGCGGAAAAACGCCTTTTGCCGTGGTTCAGCTGCGAGCCGAAAATAAAGAGCGCACGCTGTTCAATCTGGTGGGCTTTCAGACTCGCATGCGCTGGAATGAGCAGAAAAGAGTCTTTCGGCTCATCCCCGGATTGGAAAACGCAGAGTTTGTTCGTTTGGGAAGCTGCCATCGCAACAGCTTTCTGCATGCGCCGCGAGTGCTTCGACCCACGCTGCAATTCCTTCGTGATCCGGGTATATTCTTTGCGGGCCAGATTACTGGCGTTGAAGGGTATGTGGAATCTGCTGCTACGGGAATGGTGGCCGGTATCAATGCCAGCCGCATGCTGGACGGAAAGCCGCTCCTCTCGCCGCCGCAAACCACTGCCATCGGCAGCCTTCTGCACCATCTTTCGAGCAGCAATCCCGACCAATTTCAGCCTATG
>Ga0116142_10006282_pt1 | contig 10286 bp, 8 predicted proteins | sample AD_UKC033_MetaG_FD_89785 | JGI IMG/M metagenome (GOLD analysis project Ga0116142, IMG submission 89785) | Active sludge microbial communities of municipal wastewater-treating anaerobic digesters from USA - AD_UKC033_MetaG | ecosystem: Engineered > Bioreactor > Anaerobic > Digestate | place: USA... | reverse complement strand
TGTTGTCTGAGCCGACAAGCTCAATTTTGCCGTTGCGGTCGAGACGATAAGTGTACCCTTCTGGCGGGTTCATCGCCATCCAGTCTTCTTCGGTCATGAATTTGTTATCGATCAAGAACCTGACGGTCTGCTCATTCAGGTCGGCAATACGTTGTTTCTGGGCGAGAAGGGCGCGATTGGCCGAGTCAAGAGCGCTCTGCAGGCGTTTTACTTTTTCTTCGGTTGACCATTGTGGCAGCTGGCTTACTTTGTCTGCTGACACCGAAGAGTCTTTTTCGACCTTGGTATCAGGTGTTTTAACTTCAGGTTCTTTTTCTTCTGGTTTTTGCTCGGGAGCAGGTGTTACTTCTTTTTCGACCGGCACTTCGAGTACCCAGCCGGCGTAAATAAGGTCGGGGTTTTTTTCGAGGGAGGGATATTTGGCTTTGTTGGCTTCAATTATTTCGCGATAACGGTTGCCGTCACCAAGCAGTTTTTGGGCGATGCGCCAGAGGCTGTCTCCGGCTGCTACGGTGTGGACCTTTATTTCTGTGACTGTTTCTGGTTTGGCTTCTTCTACTGGTGCTTCTTCGGGGGCGGCGGCGGCCTCTTCTTTTTCTTTTTCTGCCGCTTCTTTATTTACAGCTGCTTCTACACCGCTCTGAACGGAAAAAGGGTCGGCGGTGGCAGCCATGACAGAGTTCGCTGCCGGGTTAGACAGAATCAGCGACAATAATAAACTCACAAATAACACAGAGCGTTTCATAGCATTCACCTCACGAAAAGATAACTTCATCTCTAGAATTATACATAATTTACGTATGTACAGTAACCCAATTTTTTTACATGTCGTTCAAAAAAATGCGGCCGGTTGTCTGTAGTGATTTTATCTGGTGTTTATCAAAAGGTTAAACTGTGATATTCTTGAAAAAAATCAATTGAACTTAAACTGGAGGAAGAAATATATGTGGCCAAGATGGATTAGAGCTCTCGCGACTCTGTGGGTTGCCTGGGATAGCCGCCAGCGCCAAAGTCTCGACTGGTTCTGGGTGCTGGTCATTCTTTTGCTCGGCCCTTTGCTTCTGCCTTTTTACCTTGCCACCAGACCTTTGCTGAAGGGCGAACACCGGGCGGGGGGATTTTTATGGAATCTGCTGGTGAGCTGTGAGAGCCTTGTATCATGGCTGGTCGGTCTGGCCGCCGCCGCTGTGCTTGTCGAAAATATCTCGATGCCCTATGACAAAAGCCTTGCTGAAGTTAAAAGAGCCGAGATTAAGGCTGGCAGCATTATTGGCGCAATTCTTCTCATTGTTTTTGCCGGTCTTGAAAAGATGGGTTTTGAACTGTTCAGAGAAATCATCGAAAAGAAATATCTCAAAAGATAAACACGGATGAACACAGAAATGCGGGCCACGGATAGACGCAGATAGGCGCAGAAATACGGGCCACGGATAGACACGGATAGACACGGATAGACGCAGATTAGAAACGTAGGATGGGGTTTGATTTTGCAGTTTATTTGTAAATCATGTTTTGAAATAACTGTTTTGCGCGTTCTACTGGTGTTTTTGCTTGTAGTCGCCTCGTGCAGCGCCGGCGAACCACCAGCGGGGCCTGTGCAGAGTATGCTTGGCCCCGGTGGGCGGCTCTATCGTCATGGCGGTTTCTCCGTCTGGGAAATGGGTGTTGGACACGAGCGTTATCAGGTTTTTGAGCCATCGAAGCCTGAAGTTGCCCGCGCCGGGGTGGTTGTACTGCTTCATGACTGGATGACTGGCAATTCTGGTTACTACCTCGGTCAGATAAGGCACCTGTGCCGCAATGGCTGGATTGTCGTTTTCCCTTACTATCAGGCAGGTGGCCAGATCCCCAGATTTTTTCACGCCAATGTTGCCCGTTCTGTTAAAGATTTTTTGCAGCAGGCTTTCATCAGGCAAAAAGTCGAGGTGGATCGTGAACGGTTTGCCATCATCGGTCATGGTGCCGGTGCGGTTATGGCGGCCAATATTGCCGCGAGCAGTGACTATTTCGGTTTGCCGGTTCCCAAAGTTCTTCTGCTAGCAACTCCGCACCCACGTTCTCTCAAATTGCTCGATCTGACCGGCATCAGCCGTCAAACGCGCCTGCTTGTTCTAAGCGGCGACAATGTTCAGGAGGAAGTCGCTCTGGCAGCCCGCGAAATTTTTTATGCCGCTGATCGGGTCAAAACTGAAAACAAGGTTTTTGTTACGGTGCTTTCAGATTTTTATGGGCAACCGCCTCTGCTTGCCGACGAATACGCGCCGCTTTCACCTGAACTGCCAGAATTTGCCCGTTTTGTGGTCGAAAATCGTCATGATTTCGTGGCTCTTTTTCGAGAACGCTTTCACACAAAATCTCTTCGCATAAACCATATCGACGCCTACGACTGGAACGCCTCTTTTCGACTGTTCGACGCACTCTCTCATGCAACTTTTACGCAGAATACCGACCTGACAGCTTTTAAAAAGTCTCCCGAACTGCGTTTTATGGGTTACTGGAGCGATGGCAAAAAATTAAAGGGGCTGATCGTCAGCGATCGCCCCTGATAAACTGATGTAATTTTCTTTGCCCTGTCAGGCAACCGCCGCAAGAGACTCCTGCTTGTCCTGGTATCTTTCGATGGCCAGTTCTACAAGCTTGTCGACAAGTTCGGGGTAACTGATGCCCGTTGCTTCCCAGAGTTTGGGATACATGCTTATACTGGTAAAACCAGGAATCGTATTGATTTCATTGATGACAAGCCGACCCGTTTTGCGTTCGAGAAAAAAGTCTACCCGGGCCATCCCGGCGCAGTCGAGAGCTCGATAGGCTTTGATCGCTGTTTCTCTTATGGTTGCAATCATTTCGGCGGGCAGATCAGCGGGAATTTTCAGCTCCGAGCGGTCGTCAACATATTTGGCGGTGTAATCGTAAAATTCATTGCAGGGAACTATTTCGCCCGGCAAAGAGGCAATTGGCTCATCATTGCCAAGCACCGAAACCTCGATTTCGCGACCGTCGATATGAGCCTCAACAAGAATTTTGCGGTCGTAACGCGCTGCCAGATCCATGGCTTCAACCAGAGAATCACGGTTTTTGACTTTGCTTATACCCACTGAAGAGCCTGAATTAACAGGTTTGATGAAACATGGATAGCCAAGAGAACTTTCAATGGCTTCAATAACCCGTTCCCGGTCTTTGCGCCAGGCACTGCGCAAAAATTCACGATATGGCGCTATAGCGATGCCTGCTTCATGAAAGAGTTTTTTAGAAAATGTTTTGTCCATGCCGACTGCTGACGCGAGAACGCCGCAGCCCACATAAGGCAGATCCGCCAGTTCCAGCATGCCCTGCAGTGTTCCGTCTTCGCCATAGGTGCCATGAATGATCGGAAACAGAACGTCAATCTTGACCTGTTCACCGGATTTTTGCTGGTCGAGCAGCATCAGACCTTTGTTTGAAGGGTCGCAGTTCAGGCTGGCTTTGCCGCTGTTGGCTCCGGCGAACGTCAGGCATCCGCCTGCCCGGGTTTTACTGTATTCAAGCATGGCATCAGGCTTGACTCCGACCATCCATGAACCCTGGCGGGTTATCCCGACTGGAATGACTTCATATTTATCGGGGTTGAGAGCCTTCATTATAGAATTGGCAGACACCAGCGAAACTTCGTGTTCGCCTGACCTGCCGCCGAAAATGACCCCTACTTTAAGTTTATTGCCTGATACTGCCATGCTGCGCTCCTTGAAAACAGATTTTCTCAGGGCAACCCGACGACCTGCCCGGGGTAGCCAAGAATTTGCTGCTGCAGGTTTTGAGTCACCTCATTCTGTTATCGGCAAAAACCTTTAAGCATTTAAGGGGCTTCAGAATGAGCCTTGAAAGCTCCTTTGCCAATTTGTACCGGCATCTGACGGCGCAGGCTGTTGCGTGTCATCTTGCTGAGGCGTGGGTGGCTCTGGCCAAGCTCGTTGGGCTTGCCAAAAAGATGGCGGGTCAGCAGATACTGGTCGTTTTCGCTGAGGGTCGGCCCTGAAACGAGAATAGCATTGATTTCGACCGCAGAGATCTCGTCTGTCTGACCTGGATACTGGTTCGGCGCTATGGTTGACGGGTAATAAAAAGAGTAGTTGCTTACCAGTTTTTGCACCAGTTCGGGTTCGATCGGCACGATAGTTATTTCAACTTTTTTGGCCAGCTCAATAATAGACGGGTTCGGCAGGCCGCTGGTGAAGATGAAGCCATCGAGTCGACCTTCCTGAACTTCTTTCATCGCTTCGGTGGCTCCGATATACTGCTGGTCAATGTTTTCCCAGACCCCGGCAAGTGTGAGAATCTGCTGGGCGTTGTAGTAAGTGCCGCTGTTTTTACCGCCAACCGCAATTTTGCGCCCGGCCATATCTTTGAGCGAGCTGATGCCTGTTTCTTTTCTTACTATGAATTGCACAACTTCAGGGAAAAGCGTGGCGATGCCGCTGAAATTGCTTATTTTGCCGCTGCTGAACATGGCTTCGCCTTCTGACGCATAAAAAGCTATATCATTCTGGACCAGAGCCATGTCTACTTTGCCATCTTTCAGCATCTGCATGTTTTCGACACTTCCGGCTGTTTCTATGATCTTCAACTCAACGTTTGGGTAGTCTACTTTAAGTATTGCGGCAAGGGTTTCACCAATTGGGTAATAAACGCCTGACTTGGATCCTGTGGCAATAGTGTATTCACTGCGGCTCAAACTGCTGCCGCCGCAGCCGGCCAGTATCAGAACAGTCAGCAGTACGGTCGCAACAGACAAATATTTTTTCATACAACTCTCCCTCATAATTACCGTTTGGTTACATGATAACACCATACAGCCGCATTCGCCACGCTCATTGTTGCCACAACTGTAACGAAACTGCGCTCGCCGCTACCCGCTACTAACTATCCACTAAGCACTAAAATTCAGCTGATAATGCTGGCAAGAAACAGCATCGAATGTTAGTATCGTTGAAAATGATATCAGGGTTGGTAATTTGAAAATTCGCGATCTTAAAGTCGTTACTGAGTGCGGAATGTTGCTGGCGACCGCTTTGGCATTGGCTAACTTTAAAATATTCCAGATGCCGGGCGGTGGTTCGGTATCTTTGGGTGGGTTGCCGGTGCTGCTTATTGCTGCGCGCCATGGCGTTGTCACCGGTATGATCAGTGGCACTTTGCTTGGCCTGCTGCTTCTTGGAGTGAGACCTTTTATCGTTCACCCGGTGCAGTTTCTTCTTGATTACCCGCTTGCATACGCTTCGCTTGGGCTGGCAGGCGTCATTGCCTGGGTAACGCCTCTAAAAGCCGCAACGGCAACAACGGTCGCAAACTTAGTTCGTTTGCACTTTCACGTTGTTGCCGGCGCTGTGTTCTTTTTGAGTGACCAGAACACGATATTGCAGGCGCTGAGTGCCAGCTATGCCTACAATTTAGGCCACATGATCCCTGAAAGTATTCTTTTTGCAGCTCTGACAGGTTACTTCGCCAGATTTCAGCCGGCATTGTGCGCCCGGCAGAGCTGCAGATAAGAAACTTTCGCTTAAGCTGCTGCTACTTTATCACTGCCAAGGCAGCGGGTGCATACATAACCGCGTACGCGGGTACCGTTCAGTATAACCCGTTTCCTCTGGAGGTTGATGCTCCAGCGCCTTTTGGTGCGATGATGAGAGTGGCTCAGCTTGAAGCCAACTTGTGGTCCACGATTGCAAACCATACAGATTCTAGACATTTTCAAACCTCCAAAATAGAGCCGATGTGAAAGTCCACTATAGCAGAAACCTTTTTTTGAATCAAGCCAAAAAAATAATTTTCCAGTGTTATTTTCTTCTTTTCCTTGTTTCGTAAAGAGAATGGCTTGGTTTTTGTTGTACATAACCAGATCAGACAACTTGGTAAATTAAAGCCGTAATGACAATATAATCGTTAAAATTTTCCCGAAGAGATCCGATAGGACGAGCAGTCGGAGGTGTTTTATGAAAACACGCAAACTATTTTCCCGGATGATTTTTCTGGCTGCCTGCATATGGCTGATCGTGACCTTTGCCGGCTGTTCCAGCTCCAATTCGATAAATTCGCTCAATCCAGCGGCTTCTGACCCGGAATCGTCGATTTCCCGGGGCACTGACACCGTAGCAGATACTGAGATATCTCTCGCCCCGGTGGTCAATATTTTCGCCTCGCGAACGACAGTAGGGCCACAGGCTGAAATAGACCTGCGTGCCGAAGCTGTTGACCCTGCTGGCGGCCAGGTTGCAATAACCTGGGAAGCGGCAAATGGCACGATAATAACTGCTAACGGCAGTAATGCCGTCTGGAAAGCCCCTTCGCAGACTTCTACCAGTAAAATTGCCTGCATCGCCACAGATGTTCGCGGCACTTCCACCCGTGCCGAAATCAGCGTCGAGGTAATCGGAAACTCTGTCTATCGACTGGTCGTTAACGCCGATCGTTCATCGGTGCTGACCAGCAGAATCACTTCTGATCCGGCCAGCCCTTTTGTTCCGGTTGCCGGCGCCAGAGTTTCAATTGAGGGTTTTGGTGATTCTGCCGTGACCGACTCGTCGGGGGCGGTTGAATTCAGTCTTGACCAGGGCGATGTGGTGGCCTCGAGTGCGGTAGTTTCGGTCAGTTACTACGACTGGGAAGCATCTTACGTAGCCGCCCTGATTGCTCCAGACGGTTCTAGAATCGTTGACAGTCTGACATTTTACCCAGGCTACGACAGCGTTAGCGTGGCCATTGCCCGTGGTGATTCTTTTCAGCTGAAACGTGGCATGCTCGAAGTGACAACGTTTGAAAACGCCGCCGGAGCAATGCAGCCGATAGCTGAAGTGCTCGTCAATGCTGGTGCTGCGCAGGCTGTCTCTGACCGAGAAGCTGGCAGGGCCCTCGTTCTTTCCAGTTCGGCTGGCAACGCAGCTGTAAACATCAGTTTGACCAGAAACGGGTATCAGACTATCGAGGGCTATCAGGTACCGGTCGCCATAGACGGAGTCACGCTGGTACGTGCCAGACTCTCCCGTTCAGGCGTCATGACCGACTCTGCAGCAGTGATTTCTTATACCAGTCCATACAATGGCCAACGGTCGTTTCCCGTTACCGGCACCTTCGTTGTCGGCTTTGGCCAGCCCATGGAAAAAAGCACTATTTTTGACAGTTTCAATATGATGGTCGAAAATAAAATTACCGGCGTTTTGACGGCTATTTCCGGAGCCGAAATCAAAAAACGCTTCAGAATCGAATGGGTTGGCGATACTGTGCTTAAGCTGCACCCACTTTCAAACCTGGCTCCCATGGCCAGATTCAGTTATCTGATCAACAACTGGGATGCCCGCGCGGCTGATGGCCGCATTCTTAAAAGCTATTCCGGCATGTATGGTGAATTCTTTACCGACGATGACCCAGAACCTGTCATTTTATCGACCAGCCCAAGAAACGGCGATGTCGGAGTCGGTCGCAGCGGCCCTTTTAGTATTACTTTTAACAGCAGTATGGTTCCCGATTCTCTTTACAACGATCTGGAAATAGAGATTTCCAGCCTGGATTCCGGTTCGCGGCTTGTCGTCGATGGTCAGAGTCTTCGCAGCCACTTTTCCGTAACCTGGAAAGATAATTATCGGGTGGTTGAGCTGGTTCCCTACCGGATGTTGCGTGCCAACGCCTCTTATCTGATTCGTCTCAGGAGCAGCGCTATGGTTTCTGCTTCCGGAAAAAAAGTCTCAGGGCTCGCCAATCTCTGGGGGCAGTTCAAAACCGCTGATCTTTGAAGCTTTGCCGGGCACCATCTTTCAGAGATTTTTCAGATGCCGGTTCGAAAAACAGCGGCTGGCACCGTATCGATGATTATTATCAGGTCGAGCAGTGGCGACATGTTTTCGATGTAGAAAAGGTCGTATTCGATATGATGGTGAATGGGCATATTCTCAGAACGGGCATAGACCTGCCATAGCCCGGTTATGCCGGGTTTTACCTTGAATCTTTGCCGCTCCAGGGCTGTGTATTTTTCTGTGATGAATGGCATTTCCGGGCGCGGCCCTACAAGGCTCATTTCTCCCTTTATGACGTTCAACAGCTGCGGTAGCTCGTCCAGGCCGGTTGAGCGCAGCCATCGACCAACTCTGGTTATGCGGGCGTCTGATTTGTCGCGCGGCGTTTCTTCGTAGGCCGGGGTGTCAGAGTGCATGGTGCGAAACTTGATGATGGCGAATTCTTCGCCGTTCAGCCCATTTCGTCGTTGCCTGAAGAGAATCGGGCCACTTGAATCAAGTTTGATGAGCAGGGCGACGCTAAAAAACAGCGGCGACAGGAGCAGCAGCCCGATCATGGCGCCCAGAAAGTCGAACAACCTTTTCCCAACCAGAACTGCTTTGCGGGCCGCCGGCGAATTCATGCTCAACATCACCATGCCGTCGAAAAAGAACCCTTGCAGATTGCGCAGGTAGAGGTTGGCAAAAGAAGGAACCAGGTGGATAGTCATGCCTGGATTCTTAGAGGCCTCGCGCAGTCGCCAGATAAAGGCATACTCAGCCCGGTCTTCGAAAAGAAAAAGGTCGTCGATGCTGTTCTCTGTCAGAAACTGCAGTAACTCGCCTTCGTTACGAGCAGGGCAGTCGATCAGTCTGATACCGCAGCCAGGATTTCCGGATATGCGTTGTTGCAGAAAAGCTTTACTTTCAGAGGTGCCGAAGAGGCAGGCGACCTGGTTGCCGATTCCGCTTGCGTAAAGACGGTTTAAAAGCTGGTGAGCCATCTGTCTGAAAAAATTGCCCGTCAGAATGAGAAGCCCACCGGTAAAAAAGACGATTAGTCTCGAATAATCATACTGACGATAGAGGAAAGTTGCAGACATGACCATAAATACAAGAAAAATCGAAGCTTTGTAATGAAACAGCAGCTCGTCGATCCTGAAAATGGCTGGTTTGCGCCGATATGCCCCGGCGGCTGCTGCAGAAATATGCCATAGAATAAGCGCAGTGCCGAGTAGCAGCCAGTATTGAGGCGGGTTCTGGATGTAGTCATCTACCGTAAAAAAACTGGAAACCCTTAACTGATAAGCCAGGATGCCGGAGATGATTATTGCCAGACTGTCTGCTGTTCCAAAAAACAGCAGCGGAAGCAAGCTTTTCATGATATTTGTTGCCGATCAGATGCAAATATTCGGATTCCAGGCGCTGGTTGCCTCTGGGGGCGGTTGTCATTCATGCTTTGTGCTTTTCCAACCGGCCAGCATCATAAAAAACTTATACCAGATAAAGGCCACCAGCAACGAAATCAGGGTTGCCAGAACAACGTAAACGGGGTTGAACTCGCTCTCGCCGGTTGCTGCAGTCAGCACTTCTTCAGAATTGACTTTAGCTGATGGTGCCGGTTTGACGATTTTTACGTCTGGCATGCCGACTGCCTTGTCGACAGTTGCTGCGGGTTTTGCCGTATCGACACTGTTTGTAAAAACTTTTTCGGTCGGGGCGGTCTGCGTCGCCGTTTCTTTTAGTGCCGGCGCTGGTTTGTCGGCATGTCTGATGGCGGTGGCTGCGTGTTTGAGATTGTTTGTGTCGATTGTTCGTGGCTGTTTTGCTGCCAGCGAATCGGTTGTTTCGCCCAGGTTCTCTGGCTGTCGAAGCGGCGGAGCATAAGTTTTTATACCCGAGCTCGTTTCTTTTTTAAAGTTAATGTAGTCGGCAAGATCTTCACAGAAATCTTCGAGTTCATCTAGTTTCTCGACCCCGAAATTGAGTCTGGAAACTTTGCTGGTATTTTTTTTAGGAACAAAAGTCAGCTGAACTCCGCTTGGGCGCTGGAAATATTCGATTTCGCCGATTTCTTTGCGGGGCAAAAGGGCTACCAGCGGCTCTTTGCCAGACTCGCGGGTGTGAAAGATTACCGAGTTGTCGGTTAGAATGAGCCAGACCTGCCCTGTTGGGCTCGAATTGCCGGCGAACGGCGATAGAGCCTTCTGAATTTTTTCATCAGGGGCAAGGTAGATGCCTACGTCGTTACGGATGCTTTCTGGCAGGCCTGATGGCGCGTTCATTGCTTATTCCTCCAGATCCTCGATTTCTTCTGCGCCAGCTTCGTCCTGGTTTAAAAACATGTCTGTCTGAAAGAGCAGATTTTGTACAAAAGCGCCAAAATCGTCGGGCGAAAATGCTTCGAAAGGTAACCGCGTCTGAATGATCAGCATGTCGCGCATTTCGGGTTCTTCGTCTGTGTCGTCATCATAGATGAGATCTTCGCCTTCATCTACAAAAACCGGTTCAGAATCTTCACTGTCAGGCTTGACCGGAAACTTGACC
>Ga0116142_10006280_pt1 | contig 10288 bp, 7 predicted proteins | sample AD_UKC033_MetaG_FD_89785 | JGI IMG/M metagenome (GOLD analysis project Ga0116142, IMG submission 89785) | Active sludge microbial communities of municipal wastewater-treating anaerobic digesters from USA - AD_UKC033_MetaG | ecosystem: Engineered > Bioreactor > Anaerobic > Digestate | place: USA... | reverse complement strand
TGATAGAATAAAGTATCGCAGCGATATCGGCAAAGAAAGCTGATACTGATAAAGATTTGCTGGCAGGGTGCCCAGTGGCTATCGCCGGCAGATGGATTCTACTGCAATAAAAAAGGTTGCCACATTGGCAGCCTTTTTTATTGTTCCAGCGAGCTTAAATAAGCTTTCGGAAAATTGTGAATTTAGACAGGGTTTTGAGCAACCAGAAGTTTTTGCCCTGCAGATCATCGGGCCCGAATACCGATTCGACTTCACCTCTGTCATTGACGTCGAACTGGTATTGTTCCGAGACAGAGACGTCGCTGAGGATCTCGCTGCGCAGCTGCTTGGAAAATTCTTCTGATTTAATAGCGACCACGACCTCAGAGTTAACCTGTTCGCTCAGATAGTCGAGGTTGTAGGTGCCTACAACGCCAATTTTTTTGTCGAACACCCAGTTTTTGGCGTGCAGTTTGTTTGAGCCTTTGTAAACATATATTCTGATGCCGGGTATTTCTTTGAAGATGCGTTTCCAGTCGGCGTAGAACATGGCCTGGGTTGCAAGGCTGTCGGTCGAGGCGGGGCTGTTGGTGTGCAGAACTATCGGAACGCCTCTCTGCCCGGCGCGTTTGAGAGCGTTGAACATGCGTTCGGTAAGGACGACGTAGGGGTTCTGCAGCATAATCTCGCGTTTGCAACCGTCAATGTATCTGATCATCTGGTCGGTGATATCGTCTCTTGGCCCGCCGAGGGAATGTTTGTCGATGATCTTGGCCGGGGCTTCGACCGAGTTTGCAAACGGGTCGAAACCATTGAAAGCACGCAGATTTTTGTAACCGGAAAGCTCTTTGTTGAATTTGTCAGCCGCTGCCAGATATTTTTTGTTGGCGCCACGCGGGGCTGCAAAGCGTTCGTTGAGCATGTGGCTTTTCATGGCGTCATAGGCGGCGTTGAGGGTATCGCTCATGACATCGACGTTGCCCCATAGTTCTTTGGTGATGTTATAAGTTTTCAGCTTGGCAAATTCTTCATCGAAGGCGTAGGCGAGCTGGCCGGCGACTTCGTGGCTGTTGACAATCACATCTGAATCACGGTAAGCACCCGGGTGGTCTTCTGGTTCCAGGAAGTAGTCCATGGAAACGTTACGTCCGCCGATGATAGCGATCTCTTCGTCGATCACGATGATTTTATCGTGATTCGAAGCGATCAGTTTGCGGGGGTCTCTGAATACGCTCAGCAGATTGGTGTGTACGGGGTTGAACACCTTCACTTCAACGTTGGGGAATTCGGTCAACTCCTGGAGGAAATCCTGGCCGAGGAGTTTGCGGGTGAGTTGTTTGGTGCCGCGGGCATCGAGCAACAATCTGATTTTAACACCCTGCTGGGCTTTTTTGAGGAGCGTGCCAAGCAGTGAATAGCCGAAGATGTCCTTTTCCATGATGAAATACTGAACATCTATAGATTTGCGCGCTTCTTCAAGAGATTTCCAGCGAGAATACCAGGCTTTGGAATTGCTGTAATGCAGACTTACTTCTCTGGTTTCGCTGCTGGTGCCATGAGCGACCTTGAATTTGTCGAAAGTTATTTCTACGGGCGGTGCGAATTTTGAGCCGGCTTCTTCATACCAGACCTGAAACTTTTCGAAGTCTCTCTGATTTTTGTTAAAATCGGTCATTTTGCCGGCATAGCCGAACCATCTGGTAACTTTTACCGGAAAAGCGAGCCATGAGGTATTGCGATATTTTTCGTAGCTGGTCTGTGATACCCCGTAAGACGAATTGAGGGCGTTTTTCCATTGAGTGTATTTCTGTCCGGCGTTCAGATAATTGATGCGCTCTCTGGCCAGATGGGCGAGTTTTGAATTGGGATCGCTGCGGCCAACCTGTGCGAGAAGAGCGGCTGCACTTTTTGCATCGTCTTTGAGCAATTCGTAGGCTTTGGCGAGTTCGTAGCGTGCTACATCGGCGTATTTGGTGGAGGCGCTCGATTCTATGTAATTAGCCAGAAGCTTCATTGCCTGATCAGGGTTTTTACGGCCTTTTTCGGACCACAGCTGTTCCAGGATGCGTTGCAGGCCTGTTGGTAACTGCTTTTGAGCCGCTGCCGGTGATTTCTGGGCATCGCCGGTAGCAACATATACCGCAGCTTCAGAAATAGCTTCGTTATCTGGGTTTGCAGCAGCCTGCAAAATCTCGGTGTTGTCGGCGGGGCGGTTGAGAGAACCTTCATAGGCTGCTTTGGCAGCCTGATAAGAGCTGAGAAGTTTCATTACTTCGTCAACCGGCTTGCCTTCATTCACTGCATTACGATAAGCATTGTAAGCAGCTACATAACTTTCGTAGTCAGATCTGGCATCTGCCGATACCGGGCTGGTGTTCGACAAAAACAGCATCGTCAGCATCAGTAGCAACGCAAACAGTCGTTTCATAATTCGGCCTCCACAATTAGCTTAACATAAACATTATACTCATGTGAGCCACAGGTGTGAAGGGTACCCCGAAAAATAGCGATGTTATTTTTCGGAGTGCAGCAAACTTGATGAAGAGGCGAAGATGATGTTTTTTCAATTCACAACATCTGTCCAGGAGTATTTTGACAGCTGCTTCGATGCCTCTGAAAACTCGATGATTGAACAGTGCAGGCGGTTATTTCTTGATTATCTGGATGGTGAGCAGTTAGAATTACTGTCGAGACTAATTCAGAATGTGGGAAGGCAAATGAATAACAACCCGCTCGCTGCCCTGGCCGGCAGCATGGATCTTTTAAAGAAAATTCTCGAAACTACCCAGGATGTCTACTGGGTGATCGACAAAACCGGGCGTTTCGTCTACGTCAGTCCTTCGGTAATACAGCAAAGGGGTTACACCCCCGAAGAGGTTATGAATATGCCGGCCCTTGATTCAATATATGAGTCAGACCGGCAGACCGCACAACAGACATTTTCTCTAGGGCTTGAAATGATCGACAAGGGTCTGACCAGACTGCCGGCGGGCAAGGTTCGTCTAAGACAGACCCACAAAAATGGCAGTTTTGTCTGGACAGAGGTTGTCAGCGAATTCTTCTTCAATGAAGAACGCGAGTTTATGTTCGTTATTGGTGTCAGCTGTAATATCAACGATCTGGTGGCTGCCGAACAGCGCCTCAAGGTTTAAAAGGTTACAAAATTAATTGTTGTTACCAATACGGATTCTCGTTCGTTTATAAAATAAAAAAGAGTACATTTCGAAGGAACATTCAGGAGGGAAGTATAAAAATACTGAAAAAGTTCTCTGTAATAATGCTGCTCTTGGGCGCGATTTTCATGACCGGTTGTGATGCGAGCCAGATCATCGACATCATTTCAAAAGTTGCCGAAGGCGTTCAGAAAGCAATTCCCGCCATAAAAGAAGTCATTGATACGGTCAGTAACGCCGTGAGTGACACCAATAAAGATCCCGCTGACAATACGGCCACGCAAAATACCACCAACACTGCCCAAGAAACTGATAAAAAAGAGAATGACGCATCAGTTATCGTAATCAATCCCACTGATGAAGAAGAAGTTTCTGACCAGGCAAACACAACTTCTACTTCAACTGACACAAATACTCAGACTTCTACGACGACCGAAACTTCAAATCAGACAACCACTACAACTTCGACTTTTACAGCAACGCAGACTCAGACTCAGACTCAGACAAACAGCGCCGCTCCAGCTATTTCTGAAAAGGGGCAGAGGCAGATGGCCGATGTTGTCGATTATGCTCTGCGCAACCACCGCGGCGGCTCTAACGGCGATTGTTTCAATGCAGTATGGGGTTATCTGACCAGTTCAGGCTATGGCAACTTCAAATCCTGGGGCGATCTGCCGGGAATGGGCAGTGACGAAGCCAGACATTTTTCAGAATTCATGAACCGAAGCAGCGCAAATCTCGACGAAGCCGGTCTGCAGCGACTTGACACCGCCTTCAATCCTCCGATTACCAGCCCGCACGACCCGAGAATCCCGAAGGGCGCCGTTATCGTCGTTGCCGCAGGCAGTTATGGTACCGCACACCCCACCGCCGGCGACATCGTCATCAAAGCCGGTGAAGGCCGTTTCATCAACGACGGACCGAACATGAACTACGGTACAGCCTCAACCTGGACCGGCAAACTCCTTGGCGTCTACATTCCGAAATAATTTTACGCTATGCCCGCCGGTTGCTATCACAGGCCGATTAATATTCACTCTTCTGTTTTTGCCGCTGCTGATTTTGGCGAAAAGGTGAAATGCACTACCAGCATGATAAAAGCGGCGATGAGCGGCAAAATCAACATGCGCATGACGAATGGCCCCTGATAGAGAAATATTTTTGCTTTGCCGGGGGTTTTCTGGGTCATGCGCAACAGATAAGTGCCCCGCCCTGTCTGACGTGACATGAAGGTCTGCCATTTTGCCGGGTTAGGGAGCAAGGTAGCGGGGTATCTGCGCAGGGCGAATTTCTGGTTGAGGACAAGTTTGCCATCAGGATTGATGACTTCAATTTCGCCTGAGAAGTCACCTTCTTCAGACTTCATATCGATCTGAACCGGGTCGACACCATCTGCAACAAACGACAGCTCTGTGGTTGCCGGCATGTTATAGCCCTCGGCGGCGACGACTCCAAGTGCGCCTTCGCCGATGGGGTTGTTCAGGTAGGATGGATCGATGGTCAGCCCACCGATGACGAGCAGCACTGTGAGAAGAAAAGTCGAAGCAATCTTTCTTTTCCAGGTTGCCAGAAATAGATTCATGATCAAAGACCTCCTGACCTGATTGAACAGCGGGAACACGACCTCTGAAGTCATGCCCCCGCCTGTTTTTAAGCTTCGGACAATGCCAGCCTGTCGTTACTAAGGCTGATGTCGACAGAAACTCCATCTGCGATTCTGCCGCTGATTATAGCACGGGCCAGTAAAGTTTCCAGTTCTTTTTGCAACAGTCGTTTCAGAGGTCTGGCTCCGTATACCGGGCTGTAGCCTCTTTCGATAAGCCATTCCCGTGCTTCGCTGGTAACTCTCAGGTTAATACGGCGTTCTGTGAGACGTTTCTGAATCGAAGCAAGCTGCAGGTCGATTATTTTGTCGAGTTCGTCACGTTTGAGCGGCGCAAATAGCACTATGTCGTCAACCCGGTTAAAAAACTCAGGTTTGAAGAAACGTTTAACTTCGCCCATCACGTGTTCGCGTGTTGTTTCAGAAATCTCGCCAGTATCGCCGATTTCGTTGATCAGAGTCTGAGCGCCAAGGTTGCTGGTCATTATCACCACGACATTGCGAAAATCGACGGTGCGGCCGCGTGAATCAGTGAGTCGACCGTCATCGAGTATCTGCAGCAGCACGTTGAAAACTTCGGAATGCGCTTTTTCGATTTCGTCAAAAAGCACAACTGAATATGGCTTGCGGCGCACGGCCTCGGTCAGCTGACCGCCGTCATCATGGCCGATATAGCCAGGAGGAGCTCCTATCAGACGCGAAACGGAGTGCTTTTCCATATATTCGCTCATGTCGATGCGCACCATGTTTTCTTCGGTGTCGAACAGAGCCTGGGCAAGGGTTTTAGCTAATTCTGTCTTGCCGACTCCGGTTGGGCCAAGGAAGATAAATGAGCCGATCGGGCGGTTCGGGTCTTTGATGCCTGCCCGTGAACGAATTACCGCATCGGTGACCAGATTGACCGCTTCGTGCTGACCGATAACCCGTTGGTGCAGGTGTTCATCAAGGTGCAGCAGTTTTTCTTTTTCTCCTTCCATGAGGCGGGTGACAGGTATGCCTGTCCAGCGGCTGACGATGTCGGCGATTTCTTCTTCAGTCACTTCTTCGCGCACGAGTTTGCCTGTATTCTGTTTTTGTTTGAGCTCATCTTCGAGACTCTTCAGGTGTTTCAGGGCTTCGGGCATTCTGCCGTGTTTCAGCTCGGCTGCTTTGTTAAGGTCATAGGCTCTTTCGGCTTCGCTGATTTCCTGGTTGAGTTTTTCGATGAGCTCGCGCTGAGATTGCACGCGCCTGATAACTCCTCGTTCGCTTTCCCATTGCGCTTTCATGGCGTCGCCACGATTTTTAAGATTGGCCAGTTCTTTGCGCAGGTTTTCGAGGCGTGCAAGACTTGCTTCATCTTTTTCTTTTACCAGGGCCGCTTCTTCGATCTCGAGCTGCATGATGCGACGTGTGACTTCGTCGAGTTCGGCGGGCATCGATTCAATGTCTGTTCGAATCATGGCACAGGCTTCATCTACCAGGTCTATGGCTTTGTCTGGCAGGAAACGGTCGGAAATGTAGCGGTGTGACAGAGTTGCGGCGGCAACAAGCGATCTGTCCTGTATTTTGACCCCATGAAACACTTCGAAGCGCTCTTTAAGGCCGCGCAGAATCGAGATGGTATCAGATACATCGGGCTGTTCGACGAGAACAGGCTGGAAACGGCGTTCCAGGGCGGCATCCTTTTCGATGTATTTGCGGTATTCGTCGAGAGTGGTGGCGCCGATGCAGTGGAGTTCGCCACGTGCGAGCAGAGGTTTGAGCATGTTGCCTGCATCCATCGAGCCTTCGGCTTTGCCGGCTCCGACGATAGTGTGTAATTCGTCGATAAACATGATTATCTGGCCGTTGCTGCTTTTTATTTCGGCAAGAACCGCTTTTAGGCGCTCTTCAAATTCACCTCTGAATTTTGCCCCGGCAATCAGGGCGCCGAGATCGAGGGCAAATATGGTTTTGTCGCGAAGGCTTTCGGGAACGTCGCCCTGCAGAATTCTTTGTGCCAGTCCCTCAGCAATGGCGGTTTTGCCGACCCCGGGTTCGCCGATCAGAACCGGGTTGTTTTTGGTTTTGCGGCTCAAAATTCTTACTACTCGTCTTATTTCAGCATCACGGCCGATAACAGGGTCGAGTTTGCCTGAACGGGCCATGGCTACAAGGTCGCGTCCGTATTTTTCCAGGGCTTCATATGTCTGTTCGGGGTTGGCAGAAGTGATGCGCTGATTGCCGCGCACCGCTGTCAGCGCCTGTAAAAATTGATCGCGGCTCAGGCTGAGATCTGCAAAGATTCGCCCCACTACAGTCGAAGGGCCGCTGGCAATCATTGCCAAAACCAAATGCTCGACTGACATGTACTCATCTTTCAGAGCCTTCATTTCTTCTTCGGCTTTAACGAGAAGCTGTGAAAGTTCGCGGCTCAGATAAAACTTGTCGGGGCTCATGCCTGGCCCGGAAACACGCGGCAGCCGACTGATAGCCTGCTGAGAACGATCGCGTATTGTTGACAGTGGGATATTGATATTGTTCAGCAGGCGTGGTATCAGATCAGCTTCATTGGCCAGAAGTGCCGACAGCATGTGTTCACTCGATATTTCCTGGTGGCCATGCTGAATGGCGATGTTCTGGGCAAGCTGCAGTGCTTCCTGAGATTTAAGTGTCATTTTGTTGATATCCATCAGAACACCTCAAATTAAATGATTATTATTCAAAGTGATAATGAGCAAGCATCATGCCAGAACGTAAAGACTCTGGCAAACCCTTTTTCTCAGCAGGATATGGCGTTACAGTTTCCCTTTGTTTAATTTTGTTCTCTGTCGCAGCAACGTCGCAATTTTTGGTTGCCTGCGTCATTTGTGTCGCTTTTCTACAGAATTCAGCATAATCTGACATTGAGATTATTGTGGTCTGGTTCGCTTTGCGTTCATAAAAGTTTTCTTGACATGAAATTTAGTATGAGGCTATACCCATATAGAGCAGAATAAGCCTGTTTAATTTTTTTCAGGAGAGAGAACGAAAATGGCTCAACGAGGAATCCGTGAGTATCACGGCAAAAGAATGCTTGCACGACATCTTGACTCCTTTTGCGAAGAGAGCGTCGGTTATGACGGTCGCATTGTGCTTGTCGACAGCAATACCGACTGGAACCAGCTGAAAAAAGACAATCCCTGGCTGGAAACTGAAAAACTGGTTGCCAAGCCTGACCAGTTGTTTGGCAAACGCGGCAAACATGGTCTGGTGCTGGTGAACAAAAATTTTGCCGAAACCAGAAGCTGGGTCGAAGAGCGCCTGGGCAAAAAACAGGTTGTTAATAGTATCGATGGCACTTTGACGCATTTTCTCATCGAGCCTTGTGTACCACACGAAGTTGAATATTATGCGGCTGTCAAATCAACTGCCGAAGGTGATGTAATTTATTTTTCGCTCGAGGGTGGCATCAATGTCGAAGAAAACTGGGAAAAGGTAGTCACCATCCAGGTGCCGATTCTTGGCGGTATTGACGCCGTGGATGTAGAAAAAACTCTTCCGGATGTTCTCGGCAAAAATAAAAAACTGGTGGCAGGTTTTCTGCGCGGTCTTTATAAATACTTTGCTGCCCTGCACTTCGCTTATCTCGAAATCAACCCGTTTGCGATCGCCGGCAATCGCATTGTACCTCTCGACATGGTTGCCAAGCTCGACGATACGGCTGAATTCTGCTGCAACAAACTCTGGGGCGATGATATCGAGTTTCCGGCCGCTTTCGGTCAGAATCTCAGCCCAGAAGAACTTAAAATTCGCGAACTTGACGCCCTCTCTGGCGCTTCGCTCAAGCTTACTCTTCTGAATCCTGACGGTATAATCTGGAACATGGTTGCCGGCGGTGGCGCGTCTGTCATTTATGCCGATACCGTATGTGACCTTGGTTTTGCCAAAGAACTGGCTTTTTATGGCGAATATTCTGGTAATCCGAGTACTAATCTTACCTACGAATATGCCAAGGTTGTTCTCGACCTGATGACACGCAAGCCTGACGCGCAGGGACGCCCCAAAACACTCATTCTTGGCGGTGGTATCGCCAACTTTACCGATGTGGCAAAAACCTTTACCGGTATCATCAAGGCTCTAAATGAGTATGGTGATCGACTCAAAAAGGTGAATGCCCGCATATTTGTACGCCGTGGTGGTCCTAATTACCAGGAGGGTCTTGCCAATCTCAAGGCTGCCGCCAATAAGCTCGGTGTGCCGATTGAAGTGCATGGCCCGGAGTATCACATGACCCGCGTTGTTTCTGACGCCCTCAAAGCCCGGTAAGGAAAGGAACTGCCATGAGTAGACCAGACTATCTGCTTTTCGATAAAAATACCGTTTCGCTGATTTACGGCATGCAGACAAAAGCTGTCCAGCGCATGCTCGATTTTGACTATTGCTGTCGCAGAACCACCCCATCGGTAGCTGCTCTTGTGGACCCTGGTAAAACCGGTTCGCAAAAAGTATTTTGGGGCAAAAAAGAGATTTTTATTCCGATTTATCCCAATGTCAAAACTGCCATGCAGAAACACCCTGAAATAGATGTGATGATCAACTTCGCATCTTTCAGAAGCGCTTTTGATACAACCATGGAAGGTCTCGACGAAGCTGGGCTGCGTACTGTCGTGGTTATTGCCGAAGGCATGCCTGAGCGGCAGGCCCGCCACCTGCGTGCCGTCGCCCTTGAGCGTGGTAAAGTGATCATCGGCCCGGCCACTGTCGGCGGCATTGCTGCCGGCGCTTTCAAAGTCGCCAACACAGGTGGAACAATAGAAAGTATCATCGATTCAAAGCTGCATCGCCCCGGTTCAGTTGGGTTTGTCAGCAAATCAGGTGGTATGTCGAACGAAGCCTATAACATCATCGCCCTCAATACCGATGGTCTTTATGAAGGCATCGCCATTGGTGGAGATGCCTACGCCGGTTCTACCCTTCTAGAGCACCTGCTGCGTTTCGAAGCCAACCCGGCCATCAAGATGCTTGTCTGTCTTGGCGAAGTCGGTGGCGAAGAAGAATGGAAAATTGTCGAAGCCGTCAAAACTAAAAAGATTACCAAGCCCCTGGTGATGTGGGTTACCGGTACTTCGATCAAATACATGCCCAAAGGTATTCAGTTTGGCCATGCCGGTGCCAAAGCTGACGCCAGCCGCGAAACCGCTGAGGCCAAAAATGCCGCTCTCAAAGAAGCTGGTGTCATTGTTCCTGAGTCGTTTGACGACTATGACAAGGCTATCAAAACGACTTTCGACAAGCTGGTTGCCAGTGGTGTCATTACCCCGGCTCCGGAAGTCGAACCTCCGGTAATTCCGATGGACTACGCCGAGGCAGTCGGGCGCAACATGGTTCGTAAGCCGACCAGCTTTACCTGCACCATTTCCGACGATTCAAAAGACGAGTTGCTTTATGCCGGCCATAAGATCAGTAAAGTCATTGGTGAAAACTACTCTGTTGGTGAAACCATTGGTTTGCTCTGGTTTAAAGAACGTCTGCCAAAATGGGCTGCCGAATTTATGGAAATCGTGCTCAAGCTTTGTGCCGACCATGGCCC
>Ga0116142_10006279_pt1 | contig 10288 bp, 5 predicted proteins | sample AD_UKC033_MetaG_FD_89785 | JGI IMG/M metagenome (GOLD analysis project Ga0116142, IMG submission 89785) | Active sludge microbial communities of municipal wastewater-treating anaerobic digesters from USA - AD_UKC033_MetaG | ecosystem: Engineered > Bioreactor > Anaerobic > Digestate | place: USA... | reverse complement strand
GATTGTTTGGTTGTGCGCTTTTCTGGCGTTTTCTGGCGAATACTGGTGCACGGGAGAGGCAGCCGACAAGAACCGTGCCAAAACCGGTGTTAACCTGCTGAAGGCCAGCGGCTTAAGTGCTTGATGATCAACGACGGTCGGCTCCCAGGATTTGGATCTGAACCCAGGGCTTAGGATTATCCGTACAAAGCTGCACAGTTGATAACCAACGCCTTACGACGAGTTTTCGGGATTTGTTTGGCAATTGTTTGGTTGCGGCTCGAAACTGCGCCTTTCTGGTACATTCTGCGCAATTCTGGGACCTAGACCAAGCCATGAGCCTCGAGATCCGAAAGAACAGCCGGTGGTGGTACGGCGTGTTCGTCGTCAACGGCAGGAAGACCGTCGTCAACCTAGGCGTCCCGATCACCGGCAAGCGCCCGCGCAAGCGTACGATGCTCGGGGATGACGAGTTCGAACGGTCCCGCGGCCGGGCGATGGAGGCCCATGACAAGCGCTTCATCGAGATTCAGGAAGACCGGACCGGGGAGAAGATGCTGACCAAGTTGGCCGAGATCAAGACCGGCCGGGAGGTGACGTTCCCGAAGCTCGCCGATCTGCCCCGGCACTGGGCGGCGATCCCACGCCGCAAGCCACCGGGCACCGCCCACGCCAAGCGTTGCCGCATCACCCTGGAACGGTTCGCGGCCTTCGCCAGGGACCACCAGCCGGGCGTCGAGGAGTTCGTCGCCATCAAGCCCGAGACCGCGAAGGCGTTCATGGCGGCCGAGGAAGCACGCGGGCTGTCCCCTGCGACCTGGAACCAGACGCTGAAGCTGCTGCGCTCGACGTTCAAGCACCTGCATCCCCACTTGGCTGAGGGCATGAACCCCTTTCACAGCCTGCTGACGAAGGCGGCGGCGACGATCAACCGGGAGCCGTTCACGGTCGAGGAACTGAAGGCCATCGTCGAGGCCTGTGCCCAGGACGACTTCATCCGGCCGATCATCGTGACGGGGATGTGCACGGCGATGCGCCGGGGCGATTCCTGCCTGCTGAAATGGGATGACGTGGACTTGAAGGCGGGGTTCATCACGGTCAAGACCTCCAAGACCGGCGAGACGGTGGACATCCCCGTGTTCCCGATGCTGCGGGAGGAGTTGGAACGGGCGCGGGCGGCGACGGGCGGCAAGGGGTACTGTTTCCCGGCGGCGGCCCAGATGTTCCGGAACAACCCCGACGGGATCACCTGGCGGGTGAAGCAGGTCCTGGCGAAGGCGTTCGAGACCGCCCCGGAATCGAGCGCTTTGCCGGTCGAGACCGCCGAGACGGTCCGGGCCAAGGGCTTCGCCTACATCGACCGCCTCGGTGTCACCTCGAAGGCGGAGAAGCTGCGGGCGGTGTTCACGGCGTATATGGACGGCCAGACGTTCGACGAAGTGACGGCGGCGACGGGTTGCAGCCGTGCATCGGTGTCCGCCTACCTCAACGAACTGGAACGGGAGACCGGGTGCAAGATCGTGCGTGCCACACGGCGAGCGTTGAAGATCGACGGGCTGCAGGCAGAGCGCGAGAACGGCCAGCGCCGGGCGTCGGTCCGGGACTTCCACTCCTTCCGCGTCACCTGGATCACCCTTGCCCTCGCTGCCGGCGTCCCGCTCGAACTGGTCCAGCGCGTCACCGGCCACCGGACCGCCGAGGTCGTGATGAAGCACTACTTCCGGCCCGGTCGGGAGGACTTCCGGGCAGCCATCTTCAGGGCGATGCCCAAGATGTTAGCCGATGGCGGGCAGAGATCGGTCAAAGACGAAATGCGTTTTGTCCTGGAAGGATGGCGGCGAAGACGTGGCGGCGGGATCGGGAGCGGATGCTGGGATTCGTGGGTTCATTGGGTTAGCCGTCCAACCGCGCTTCAATCAAGTCCGAGCGGTTCCCGCACTCCGGTCGTAGTAGCGTGATGCGCTGATCAAAAGTGATCCGTGGTGCCCATTGCGTCAGGGTGCTGCGCGCGGCATCAGGGTGGGAATGGTGAGACGCTGCGAAACGACTACGGGCTGAAGACGGTGATCGATGGTGTTCCCCGAACCGGTTTCAGAACATGGCCGCTCGATCCTCGTTGGTTCTCAACGGAGGCCGAGAACGTGGACACATCCAATCTTCCAATACACTGCTCATTCTAGACCTAAAACAAGCGTGTTAGAAGCTCTTCTTCCGCTGAGCCCCTGACTTGGGTGGTTGCAGTTCGTCTTTCCTACAGGTTGTGGTGTTTCTGAGCCGATGGAAGGCTCGATAACGTGCTCATAGGCGAGTTATCAGGGGTTTGCACGATTTTTCGAGATACGTCGACACACTACGCCCTCATTGGCTAGAATAAGGTGTGCTTTTCATCACTTAACCGAACTCCAGACGCCCGATCCGTTCGAACGTCACCAAGAGATCCTTGACCCACTGGGTGTAGCTCAGGATCCGCCACACGATCCGCCGACCCGTCCGCACAATCTGGCAGGGCAAGAGCAGAACCGCTTGCAGGAAGCTCCGAAATTCCATCTTCAGAAGCTCCAGCCCCCGTTCTCGCTCCGGCACCAACAACGCAAACCATGCTTTCAAGTTCCACGCCAACGCCGCCATCACCATGTACGCCCAGTTGCTCAGCAGATCGTCCACCGGCATCCGCATCGCGTTGACTCCATGCTTGAGCTGCGCCACCACGTTCTCCTGGTCACACCGGCCGTTGGCATAAGCGACCACCTCCGGCAAGTCCAACTCCCACCGGTTGGTCAGGTAGAAGAAGTAGCGGACCTCGTCAAAGAGCACCCGCTCCCCCCGCTGCACGCTCAGGTTCTTGCGCACAATCACCAAGCGGTAGCTCTGCCGGCAGGCCGCCGGCCGGTACGTGATGTGGGTGACGTCCTCGCCCACCAGCACGATGTTCTCGTACTCCTTCTCCCGCACGATCCCCTCCTTGACCCGCTGCGCCTTTCGCCGCGGCTCAGTCAGGATCTCGTACTGGGGCAGGCGCTCCAACCGCTTCCAGGCCCTTGGCGAGAGGGCCTCCGCCAAGGCCACCACCGTGGCGTTGGCGTCCAGCCCCAGGATGAACTTCACCCCCTGCCGGTCCCACCGATCCAGCTGCGTGGTATGCGAAAAGTCCGTGTCGCCGCGGATCGTCACCTGCCCCGCGTGCGGTTGGACCAGGGCGATCGCTCGATCGATCCACTCGACGCTGTCCTGATGGCTGCTCACATTGCCGGGTCGGTTGACCAAGTAGAGAACCTCCTTGGTGTTGGCCAGGCTCACTACCAAGGGATGGTAACCCCAGATCCCCTTGTACGAGAGACCGATGCCCCCCTTGCATTCACCCCCGCTGCCCGCGATCGTGCCGTCCACATCAATGAACACCTCGCTCAAGAAACCTTCGGGCTGTTGCGCCCACACCCGTTGCCGGGTCCGGTTGATGCACTCCTGGAGCGTGAGAATATCGGCCCGGCCAAAACGCCGGGTGAAATCCCCGGCCGTCGTCGGATCGGGAATCCGTTGCGCCCCCAGCCCGTTGAGGAAGTGCTCGTCCTGGCGCCGCAACTCGATGTCCTCCAACCGCACCCCTCCGGCCAGAATATTGTAAGCGATATTCAGGACGTGATCGCTCTCTTGATAGGGCAAGTGCACCTTGAGCAGATGCAGATGCTCGTCGATTTCCTTCACCAATCCCATGCGCTGGACCAGGGTATGGATCGCACCCACGCCCCCACAGCCGACCGCCCCGGAACGCTCGCCCACCTCATAGCGCACCGCGCCCCCGCGGAGCATCGGTTCGGATTGGGCCTTCCAATTCCGCGGTTCCAGTCGCCGTTCAATTCGGGCCTTGCGATTGCGGAGGATCTTCAGGTACCCTCGATTCACTCGAAATGTTCGTTTCATCGGCTGTTCTTGGTCTTGAACAACCTCATTTCAGCCAATGACGACGGGCATTTCGAGCTTTTCTTTCCCTTTTCAGAATCCAATCACGCTTGTTGAAGGTCTAGAGCTGGAAGACAACGTCGCGTCTCGTGTTCAGAAGAGAATCGGTCCGAGGATTGAAAAAGGCCGGCTAATCGCCCATCATCCTGACACGGTATTGCGGCGCCACGATCTTCCGCTCAGTGATTTCCTTCAACTCGTCGCCGATGTAGTCGCGTTCGAACTCGAATCCGCTCAGAAACGCCGGCGCGGCGCGAACGCCTCCCGCCTCGCCCAAAAGGAAACCAACGCGGTCATCCGGGAGGTCCGCCAACCCGACGTTCCAGGATATCTGGTACGTATAGCATGCGCCTTTGTGCTGCTGAAACACATAATGCTGCGTCCACGTCCCGGAGGATCCAACCTCGAACGGCGGATACCGGGGCGGCTGCTCGCCGCTCTCGCTCCCCTGCCCCTCGGAGAAATCACCGATCCGGACTCTCGGGATAAAACTCACGCCCGTGTGAACATTCCCCGGCCAGTTGGCCGTACCCGGGTCCCAGCCGTTCTTGCTGTCTCCGAAGTCGAACGTGGCCTCCCTCCGCTCCGTCTCCGACGTCACGAAATACCACCAACCGTTCCACCCTACCGACTTCCAACTGTAGCCGCTCAGACCGCTCCACCAAACCAGGGGTGTCTTGCGCACCTTCCGATCGAGGGTCTCCACCTGAATCTCTCGCACCACGATAGCATTGCCCAGTTCGCTTACACCCAGATCGATCTCCCACTGCCGGGGGTTCTCTTCGGGATTGCTCCGGGTCCACACACAGCTTCTCCCTATTCTCGGGACCTCGTTGCCATCAATTCGCAGGACTGGGAATACCTTGGCGGGGGTCTCCGGGGCTTCCCACCCGATACTCACGGACCTGATGTACTTCCCGGGCGCATCCACGGTGTCTCGCCAGAAACGCCCCCACAAGGTCTGGCGGTAGATGTCCTTGTGAGCGTTGTTCTCACAGCCTGCACTCTTTTTCATTTGAGACTCCACCGCACACTCAGACTCCTCAATCCTCGCCCCGTTCAGGATCGCCTCTTCCTGGACCGCGAAGATCCAGTCCGGTGTAGTGACGCTGATAACCACCTGGGCCTCCTTCTCGAACTTGCACCGCATATACATGCATCTTAACCCAAAGGAACCGATCCCCTTGTCAGCCCGCACGGTGACCGTCACCTTGCCCTCAGAGTCCGTCCGCTTTACGACGGGCTCGTTCTCGTTCTCAAAGCTGGCTCCGACCGAGATCGGGACGATGCTGAATTCCAGCTTGGCATCTTCGACCTGCTCATAGCCTCCCGGATAGAAGGCGCTGATTTCGACGAGTTCCCACTCGATCGTCAGGCGCTCGCCCATGGCTACCTTCGCCGTCGTTTCGTGGTGACGCAGTTCGTAAACCTCGGCCGTGAATGGATCGGTCTCGCCCCCTTCGAATTCAACATCCATGCCGGCTATCAGTACCTTACCAAAATCTCCATTGCAGTTCTTGTCCTCCTCACCGTCAAGGCACGAGTCGTTGTCGGAGTCAGGGTCGAGTTCCGCTCGAAGAGTATCACCGTCACCATCTGCTCTTCGCGGCTGTTTCCCCTTGCCGAACAAGTAGCTCCAGATTTCCGTCTTGTCATCGACCTCGTCATCATCGGAATCGTGACTATCGGGATCTGTGCCAAACCTACGCATCTCGTCGCGGTCGCACAAGCGGTCTCCGTCTTTGTCTCCGAGTCCCCGCGACCTCTGGACCGCCCAAATACCAGGAAGGATGGCCGGGAAATGGGCCCGGCCCTCGCACTGTTCCCAATCGAGGCTAAAGACACTGCCTGTCAGCGGGTCGGCTTGCTTGATCTGTTTCTTTCCGGTACTGCTGCCCTCCTGAAATCCGCATATGATCATTCCGCTCGTGAAGAGTTCGTTCGGCAGCAAACCGGACTGGGCAAAGCCACCCACGCCCGGAATCCCCAGCCGTATTTTGGCTTTGATGTCAAGCCAGTCGTCTTTCGCGGGACCCTTTCCCATAGTTGTTGGCTGTTCTGGCTGGATGAGGGCGAAGTCTAGGCATTCGAATGCATCGACAGGTGAGCCATGGAGCAGATTGCCCTCGGGCGTGCCAGGATTGTGAAACTCTACGATCGAATAGATGAGTTCATCCACGGTAATGTCGCCGCCATACATGTGATCGACCGCCGCGCACGCGGCGGCTGGCCCCGCAAAAACACAGTGCTGGCATGAGCCGCGATCTGGCTCGTGGGGGCCGTCCCACTGATGGCCCGGGATCTCTCCGCATTCGAGGCAGACCATGACACTGTCCTTGCCGACAAGAGGCAGATGGGTCCTGAACCAAAGAATCTCCGACGTGTCGATGTCTCCGCCGGCGAGCTTGGCCGCCCCTTCTACTTCAAAGGAAATGGTCTGAGACCACGGCTCCATGGAGCTCGATTCGGTCGTCCGCACGCGCCAGTAATAGCGGCCCGGCGGGAGGGGGGCTGGGACGCGAAAGAGGGTGTTCTCAACGCGTTCGTCCAGCGCGAGGTCGGCGAACTTCCCGTCCCGGGCCACCTGCAGCCGGTAAGAAGGCGCGGCCGAGGAAAAGTCCACCCAGGCGAAGGTCAGTTTGTGGTCGGCGGCCATGATCGCGCCTGGCGGCGGAAAACGCGGGATCGGTGCCGCGGCGCTATTTGGGCCGCCCGGCGTCGGCGCCGCGCACCGGCGCCACTGCCCAGCATCGCCGCGCTCACGGCCGATGGTGCCCAATGGGGGAATGGGTAGGGCGCGCGTGTTGAGTTGGCTTCGGCCTTCCGCGACGTCGCCCCAGACGATGCGGTCCACCTCGACGCCATCGGCATAGAGCGCGCACCCGCCCTGCGCCGCCCCCATGTGGTTGGGCGCGGGAGGGGCATGGTACACCACGATGGTGTCCTGCCACTGCTCCTGCCGGTTCGGCCCATCGAGGAAGAAGAGCAGCCAGCTCTTTGACTGGAGGTTGATCGGCCCTGCGAACTCGGTGGAGGCGATCAGTTCGCCCTCGATACTCCGCAGTTCGAGTTTCGAGAGGGAGAGACTGGTCGAACCAGCATAGTAGACCTCCGCCCAAGCCATTCGTCCATCGCCACGATCGGGCCCGATCTCGTTGAGCTTGAGGACTTCTGTGACCGGCAGACTGGGGTCCGGGTCGAGCCGGTTGCGAACCGCAATCAGATCAACGAGATCGATGCGACCATCGTGGTTCACATCCGCGCTCGAGTTTCCCCAGGTACTCGGATCCGCTCCCAGCCTCGCCCGCACGGCGACGAGATCTGCGTGGGTAACCCCGTTTAGACCATCGGCATTCGGAGATACCCCCGCACTGTGGAGCGCCACGGTGCGACTGGGAAGCGCGAGAGCTTTGCTCGTTCCCACCACAGCCGTCTTCCCGCCAGGCCCGAGCGCCGCAGTCAGAGCGGACGTGCTCACCCCTTCCATCCGTTCAACCTCGAACGCCAGCGAACCGCGTGTCGGATCGACCTTGGCAGGATCGAATAGCCTGCCATCGGGATTGGCGTGATCGCTGGTCGCCGCCTCAACGCCCAGGACCGAAACCGTCAGGGTACCTGTCCCCGTGGGCACAAGCTCGAGAGTCTCAAGCAACCGATTGGGGTTCGACTCAATCGTGTCGTGTGGTGGGGGTAGTAGATTCAGCAGGACCTCCCAGGAGTGGGCGGAGAGGTCCATAGGAAGGCCGCTCTGAAAGGGACGCATCGACGTGGCCGACACGAACGCCAGTCCATTCATCTGGCCGGGTGACGCCGAGCGTCCAACGAGCACCGCCCCGGCCGAGGACCCGTCGGGGCGCGAGGCTGCCACGCGGAGGCTGACCGCCTCCAGTGGCTGGTCGTGTGACGCGCGGACCTCCAGGCGGATCGTGGCGCCGGCGACAACCCGCGGACCCGCCGAGCTGGTAAGCCAGAGCTGGAATCCAGGAACCGTCGGCTCCAGCAACTCAGTCACCCGATAAAACCGGGTCAGCCCGTCGATCCCGAGCCGGTAGGACAACCGAGTGCCGGTGGCCACAAGAGGATTCGGCGCCGTCGCCACGAGTTGCCAGGGATTGCCCAGTACGGTCGTCGACTCAACCTGGTAGCGTCTGCCCGCAACGCAGTCCCAGGAGAGCTCGACTTGCGCTCCGTCACGGGCGACGGCGACCCGCCCCGGCGTCTCAGCGGCTGTAGCGAGCCCGTTCACACCGAGAATCAAGCACAGGACGAGCGCAAGCTCAGGAGGTCTACGTCGCGGGGTGGGCTCAAAGCCGGAGCGGTGCTGCCGGAGTCCTTTGGGGTGCTGGCTTGTTTGGGTCGTCCAGCGAGACTGTGCAACAAACGAGTTCATGAGCTCATTTGCGGAGGAAAAGGGGTCTCAGTTTTGGATTGATGGAGACTTCGATCAGGCCCTGGCGGCGGAGCCAGGATTCGGCGGCATGACGCCAAGCACGGTTCACGTCGCGGTGACACGGAGCGTCCATAGCGCCTACGGTACGTTTCTCGAGACCACAAGTCGAGGCCAAAACGGCCCGCACCACCTTCCTGCCCCCCGGCCTGCCCCATTACCCTGCCGTAGGCAGGTTTACGCTAGGTGTCCTTTGCAGCGATGGGTACTTCCCATAGCTACCTACGGGAGCGATCCGTACGTGTTGCAGCAGCGCGGCGACGTTCCTCCCGATTCGTCCTGGGTCGAGTTCCTCTATGACGGGGACGATGTACGCCTCTTCTTCAACAAGCAGCAGGTGCCGGTCGTGTCGCTGGGCGAACGTCCCTCGGGCGATCCTGTTGATCCCACCTATCCCTATTTCGGCTCCGACGTCTCGCAGTTCGCGGGCCAGACGGTCGACATTCGCTCTGAGCCGCGGCTTCCATACCCTGATACCGTCAGTACCCACCGGATTCAGTTCATCGACGACATCCACTTCGTGGCGGTTCCGGAGCCGGGCACGCTCGGGCTGCTCGCGCTGGGCGTCGGGGTTATCTGTCTGCGCCTTCGACGGTCCGCGGCTCAAGGAAACTGACTTGGGTTCCGGCCCTCGACCGGCCCGAGCAGCATCCAGCCCTCGCCGGGGATCCCCTTTCGGCCAACGGCGCCCACCGGCGGCGCTCGGGCGTGTGAATAACTTCCCGCCGTAATCTCATGGGGCGGGACCACGATTGTCCCACCCTTTCTGGCATTCTGGCCGGCGACACGGATCGAAATCCGGTCGCGTCCCGGCCGCTTGCCGGGCAGGACGAGCGAGCAGACATGAAATTCCGGGTAGGAGAAGGTACGCATTGGCGTCCACCGCTTCCAACGGCGGGGCCTGCGGATTGACGCTCTCGATTTTGCAGGCGAGCGGCACCGCTTCCAGGAGCAGCCGGCTGATGTGCCGGTTGCAGAACCGGGGCACATAGCCCAGCTTGGCCGGGCCGTGGAGGATTTCGACGGCGAGGGAGTCGTAGGGGATTGGTTGACTCAGCGCGAAGCGTCAGCTTGCTGCCGGCGACCAGTCGCGGCAGTTCCTCCGCGCCGTCGTAGTACCGGAAGCCGGCGATGGCGAAATCGTTCATCAAAACCTGGCGATCGGTCTGCAGTGGGGCCGCCACCGCCGTGCGGGCCGCCAGCAGCGCAGCCGAGACCAGCGGCGCCTTCGCCAAGAACCCCAGGAATGCCCGTCGAGAACTGGTGCTGATTTCAGTTTTCATGGCGCTATTCTGGCAGTGGGGGACTGCTTCTCGACTGCCGCCGGCAATCGCCTCCGACCGGGTTAGGGCACGCTACACCGCCGCCGCCGCATGCGCGGCGCGCCATCCGGGCCGGTGCTTGAGCCAGAGTCGAATGGCGCGCTCGTACCCAATGTCCCGAGCCGCTTTCTCGGACTCGATCCACTTGAGCGTCAGGATTTCATCGCGCTCGTCGAGGAAGTCATCCCAGAACTGGGTCTCCGCCAACGCCTCCGGCGGCTCAGGCGGGCTGCCCTGCGCCTGGGGTTCTTCCGTCGCAGTTCGTAGTCGGCGAGCGCCGGAACCGCGATTTCCAGGAACTTGGCGATCTCGATGCCCGAGTCCACCTCGCCAGGCGTCGGCTCGGGATCGATGATCAGCTTGCCGCCGCGGTCCACGTCTGCCTTCGCCAGCACGGCCAGGTAGCGGCTCCGCGGCATGCCCAGGGCGGCTGCACGGGCGTCGATTCGGGCGAACAAGTCTCTGGTCAGGAGGATATTGGCCACCCCGTGGATGCCGTGATGCCAAGATCGACATGCGGCGGCCGGAATGGCTTCGCTCCCGCCCCCTCCCCACCCACCCTGATTTGAATTCGAACGTTCCG
>Ga0116142_10006278_pt1 | contig 10292 bp, 7 predicted proteins | sample AD_UKC033_MetaG_FD_89785 | JGI IMG/M metagenome (GOLD analysis project Ga0116142, IMG submission 89785) | Active sludge microbial communities of municipal wastewater-treating anaerobic digesters from USA - AD_UKC033_MetaG | ecosystem: Engineered > Bioreactor > Anaerobic > Digestate | place: USA... | reverse complement strand
GCGACAAAATTGGCAGTTTAGAGCCTGGCAAGCGAGCCGACCTGGTCATCTTCAGCGGCAACCCTCTCAATTATCGGACCAGGGTTAAAAAAGTTATCATGGGGACGTGATACTCTGTCCCTCAGGAGGGGACAGAGTATCACGTCCCTATCTTGGTAAATGCTTAAAAATAAAAAAGGGGACAGAGTATCACGTCCCCAATTAGAGGAGGGGCAACAGGTCGGCGGAGGTGGCGACACGGCTATTTACCAGATAGCAACGCACCCGGCCCGGCTCCAGCAGCCGATTAAAAAACATCCTCTGTCCGGTCAGCTTATCTTCGTTGATGACCAATAGATGCGGATTAAAAAATGGCTGCGGCCTGGTGCCCGAGGCCCTGACCGCGCCCCCCGGCTCTCCGCTCTCGAGGATTCTCAGCGCCTCTTCTCTGCTCAGCTCGACAACAGCAGGCGAGACCTGGTCATTTCTCAGTATGACCAGCGTCTTAAGGCTGGCTCTCCTCGCATATCCCTGCCTCCCTGCCAACCAGGTTGGATCAAGCATGGCCTGCGCTTCGCTCGATGCCCTGAAGCAGTAGGGTGCGCCCTTATCCAGCCGGCACTCATCCTGAATGGGACAGCTCCGGTCGCTGCAGTCTTCTCTTCTGGTCACGACATTCTCAACCTGACTATGGTCAAAAAGCCTGGCCAGCCGCTCATCCAGTTCAACCGTATTGGTCGGTATCAAAAACTTCCTCTCGACGCTGTCGGCCACTGCCTGGATCCCTGAAAATCTCACGAATACTATCTCGTTCGTCTGTGTCTGCACCCCGGGCTCCTTCAGCAGCTCAAAAAACAGCTCGGTCTTCCGCGTCCCCGGCTGCCCCATCAGCACGAGGCTCTTTCCATCCCGCACCACACTCATTCCCCTGATGGCATTTATTCCCAGATGCTCCTCTGAATCGATGACCACACCCAGCGCCAATTTCCTCAGCGACCCATAGTTATCGGTATTGATCAGCAACCCGGTCTTTGTCTCTGGATGATAATAGGCTCGCGGCTCTCTCCCCGGCACATTATCAACGGCATAAATCACCGCCTGCGGCTCCAACCCGGCTTCCAGCTGTCCTGGATACCAGTTCTCCACCCAGAAATTATACAGATGCCCGACATTGGTTCGCAGCTGAACAATTATCCCGTTGATATTGGCATTCCACTCATAATAATTTTCATACCCGAGATGACTCTCGATTTCAGTGACAAGAGCATCCCTCACCTTCAGCTCGCCCACCACCTCCACCGGCACCGGCTTTCTGACCTTTGTGACATAATTCTGAAGGTAAACCTTCTTAACTTTTTTGGCTGTCTTCAGTCTTCCAACTGCCTCCGCCATTCTCTCCAGCCCTTTTTCGAGATTCTCCATCGAAGTGGCATAAGAGATCCTGATATAATCATCCGCTCCGAAAGCATCGCCCGGCACAATGGCTATCCTGGCTTCCTTCAAAAGGTAGTAAGCCAGACCATAAGAATTCCTGATCTGTATCCCGCCAGCCTCTTTTCCGTATAATGACCTGACATTCGGAAAGACATAAAAAGCTCCCTGCGGCTTAAAGCAGCTAATCCCGGTCATCTGCTGAAGTTTCATCAGCACATAATTTCGCCTTCTCTGGAACTCGGCCACCATCCGATTGACCTCCGTCTGCGGTCCGATCAGGGCTTCAACGCTGGCCTTCTGCGAAATAGAACAGGCATTAGAAGTGGTATGACTCTGCACCTTCGACATGGCACTGATGATCTCCGCCGGTCCGACGGCAAAACCAATTCTCCAGCCGGTCATCGAGTAGGTCTTAGACACACCGGTAATAATGATAGTTTTTTTCTTGATATCTTCACCCAGAGCGGCAAAGCTGACAAATTTAAAATCATCATAGACCAGCCGACTGTAGATCTCATCGGCGATGACATAAATGTCTTCTTTCCTCACCACCTCAGCCAGTGCTTCCAGCTGCTCCCGGCTATAAGCTGCTCCGGTCGGATTGCAGGGGTTATTCAGGATAATGGCCCTGGTCGAAGGTGAAATGGCCTCCCTCAGCTTCTCCGGCGTGAGCAAAAAGCCATCTTCTTCTCTCGTCTCGACAATGACCGGCTTACCTCCAACCAGGCTGACCCCTTCCGGATAAGTTACCCAGTAAGGCGCCGGGATAATAACCTCGTCGCCTTCATTGACGATGGCTTCAATCAAGTTGAACAATGAATTCTTAGCCCCACTCGACACGAGCACTTCCGACGGCTTGTATTCCAGCCCATAATCTTCCTTCAACCTCTGGCCAACAGCCTTTCTCAGCTCGGGAATGCCGTCATTTTCAGTATATTTGGTGAAGTTCTGTTCAATAGCTTTGATGCCTGCTCGTTTGATATTGTCTGGTGTAGGGAAATCCGGCTCGCCAACGCTAAAATCAATAACGTCCAGCCCTTCAGCCTTCATGGCCTTGGCCTTGGCAGAGATTTTCAGCGTCGGCGAAGCGCCTATTTTTGTGGCTCTTTCTGAGATACTCATGGCCATCCTGCTTCAGATAGTCTTATTTTTTCTCAGGTGTTTGACCCTGAGTTTGACCCGGTTCTGATTTAGCTTTCTCTTTAGCTTCAGACTTCGCGCTGAATTTATTCTTTAAATACTCGCTGAGATCAGCTCCGGTTAAAGCCTTTAGCACTTCTGGCATCTGGGCGATAATCTCTGTAATCTGCCCGGTAATCTGACTGGCGCCTGTCCCTTTATCGCCGCCGACCAGCACGATCTTCTCCACCTTGGATAAAGGCTCGGCCACCGCTTTGGCCAGTTCTGGCAGCACCTTAATAAAGCTTTCCAGGAGAGCCGCCTCATTATATTTTTCCCAGGCGTTAGCCTTTTTGAGCATCGCTTCAGCTTCAGACAGGCCACGAAGCTTTATCTCTTCAGCTTTGACCTGAGCTTCAAGCCGCTGGGCTTCAGCCTTGCCTCTGCCTTCCGCCATCAGCCTGGCTTCCTCCGCCTCGGCCTCAGCCTGAATCTGATACTTGCGGGCATCAGCCGGTTTGAGCACATTAGCTTCGAGTTCCTTCTCTTTCCTCTTTATTTCCAGATCTTCAATTTTGATAGCTTCTTCTTTTTCTATTTCTTTAACCTTGGCCTCTTCTTTTTTTATTTCCTGAGTAACCCGGAAGCGTTCAAGTTCATAAGAAAAATCAGCCTGGGCTTTCTTCTGATTGACAAAAACCTGGGACTCAGCTTTCTTGGCTTCATTTTCCCACTGAGCTTTGGCGATTTGAGCTTCCGACTGCAGGCGGGCGACCTCTGCTTCTTTTCTGGCCTGCGAAGACTTGATCGTAGCTTCCTTTTCTGTTTCAGCCTGGGCTATGGCCGCATCTCTTTTGGCGGCGGCGATCACCGGCTTGCTCAGAGCGTCGATGTAACCCTGAGTATCGCTGATATCTTTGAGTGAAAAAGACAGCAGAACGAGGCCCATTTTAGCCAGATCTTCTCTGGTTATGTCAACCACCCGACGCGAGAATTCCTGCCTCCCCCGGTAGATTTCTTCAACCGTCATCGTTCCGATGACCTCGCGCATTTTCCCTTCCAGAACATTCATAGCCACATCGCGGATACCCTCTTTACCTGTCCCCAGGAATTGTTCGGCGGCCAGCTTGATAGCCATTTCGTTCGAGTCAACCTTCACCTGGGCCGAAGCTTCAGCCATGATGGGAATCCCTTCGTGAGTCAGAACCTCTGGTGTTTTGATCTGAAGACTGATTATCTCAAGTGGCAGAGTATAAACTTTTTCTATGAATGGCCAGACGAAGGTCCCACCCCCGAGTTTATATCTGTAGCCAATTTTCATCTTCCTCCCATCAGGGAGAGTCACCGTCCGCTTGCGGCCAGCAATGATTAAAGCCTCATTGGGCCCGACTTTTCGATACTGAGCAGATAGAAGAAGGCCAACTAAAACCAGAAAAACAATGATGGCCCCGATGATGATAAGCCAGGTGGTAAGTGGCATGATAAACCTCCCTCACTTCAAATCATATAAACAATCATAATTGACGATCAGACAAAAATAGGAAAAAGAGAAAAAAATTATCCCTCATTTTTCATTCTTTAAAAATTAATAACCTTCCCTCGGCAGGCCATTTTCCTGGTCTGCTAACTAAAGAAAAATATTAATTCTTCTTATTTTTAAAGTCAAGAAAAAACTGCCCTGGTAGATTTGGCACCACCAAACAACTCCTGCCATCGACCTGAATCGTAAGTTTGTGCGAACCCGGCTTAGACGGAATATCAATGGCCAGCCACCGGCGGATCAGAAGTAGCAGACAAGCAATGGCTACTGACAGCTCCTGCTTACCAGAGAGCTGAACCAGCTGGCAGAAAAATTCCTGCCCAAAAGAAAAACTGCTTGACTAAAATTGGCTATTTTTTATAAAAAAATGTCAATAATTACTTGCTAGTTGACAAAATTTATAATAAAATTTCAAAAAATCGGCGGATGGAAAGGGGCGCGGGAATTAAGGCGGCAGAAAAAGCCTGAGGAGATAAAAGAAAATTGGCCAGAGGGAAAAAAGAGGTTCAAGATGAGATTCTCGAATATCTTGAAACTTCAGAATCTTTTAATCAGAACTTAAACAGCCAGGGTAGGTCAGCTATTTTTATTGCTCGGCAGGGCAAAATTGAATTTGCCAACGGGGCTACTCGCTGGATTCTCGGATATAGTCCGGATGAAATGGTCGATGTCCCGGTCGAGAAAGTTTTTACCCTCGAGACTGCCCAAAAAATATTCGGGCCTGATAGTTCTCAGCCAGGACAGCCCGGAGAGTGTAGTCTGCTGGAACTGACTGTTCTTAACAAAAATGGCCAGGAAATTCCGGTTGAAGCCGAAGTGGCGGTCATTGATTACAAAGGCTCACCCTCCACTCTGGCTATTCTCCACCATGGGCTCGATCGCCAGAGGCTTGGTGAACAACTGAAAGATGGGCTGGAAAAATTAAAGAAAACCTTTGGCGCTATTATTGAGGCTTTAAACAAACTGGTTGAAGCCAGGGATCCTTATACCGGTAGCCATCAAAGAAGAGTGGCTGATCTGGCTCGAGCTATAGGTCTTGATATGGGGCTAGCTGCTGAGATGATTGATGGCTTGAGCCTGGCGGCCATGGTTCATGATGTGGGCAAAGTGGCTGTGCCTTCTGAAATATTGAATAAACCGGGACCTCTTAGTAAGAGCGAATGGGGCCTGATAAAAAATCATCCATGGACAGGGCATGAGCTGTTGAAGGATGTAGAATTTCCCTGGCCGGTAGCTGACATTATTCTCCAGCACCATGAGCGTCTGGATGGCTCCGGTTATCCTGACGGTCTAAAGGAAGGGGAAATCAAACTGGAAGCCAGAATTCTGGCGGTGGCTGATGTGGTTGAGGCTATGTGTTCTCTTCGTCCCTATCGTGAGCCTCATCCTCTGGAGGAAGCTCTGCAGGAAGTTGAGAAAAACAAAGGGCTGCTCTATGACCCGGAAGTTGTTGATGTCTGCCTGCGGCTCTTCCGGGAAAAAGGTTATAAACTAAAAGAAGACTATAGGTAAGATAACGCTCCTGCTCTAAAAGGCGATAAAAACAGGGTGGATTGTTCGAAGGAGGGCGCGCTCCATTTCGAGGATTTCCTTAATTCCTTTATCAGCCAGCTTCAGCAGCGAGGCCAGCTCACTCTTGCTGAAGGCCACTTTTTCAGCTGAAGCCTGGACTTCCACCAGCCGCCCGTTGTCTATTTCTACAACATTCATATCAACTTCGGCCTGCGAGTCTTCAGCATAATCAAGGTCAAGGAGCTCAACTCCCTGTACAAGCCCGACGCTGACTGCCCCGACCAGGTTGCGAAGAGGGAAAGTGGTAATTAATCCTTGCTCCAGCAGCTTTTTGAGGCAGATAGCCAGGGCCAGGCAACCAGCATTGACCGAGGCTGTTCTCGTTCCACCGTCTGCCTGAAGGACATCACAATCAATAATGATGGTCATTTCGCCCAGAGCGGACAGATCTGTTCCAGCCCGGAGCGCCCGGCCGATCAGGCGCTGAATTTCCTGTGTTCGGCCAGAAATCTTTCCCTGATTTCTTTCGCGCGGGGTCCTTTTCTCAGTTGACCGGGGAAGCATCGAATACTCAGCGGTGATCCAGCCACTGCCGCTGCCTTTAAGAAAAGGTGGCACCTTGTCCTCAATTGAAGCGGTAGCTACCACTCGCGTTTTGCCCATTTCAATATAGGCGGAGCCTTCCGCAAAATCCAGGTAATCAGGTTTAATAACCATCGGTCTGAGTTCGTCATAAGCTCGTCCGGAAGGACGTTGGAAGTTATCTTTTTGAGTTAATTCATTTTTCGACTGTTTAGCCTTCAAAACTTTTCTCCCTTGCCGGGCTAACGATAATTAATCAAATTCAGGTTATATCTCGAAACATCATAAGCCAGTCGTCTTCAATTTTCAACAGGTGGCCGAAAAAGTCGCAGCTTAGAAATTAAGAACAATCGTTGTAGTAAAAAAGGTATCCACTTTTTGCCTGGGAACCAGAACAGTCAATCCGGTATCGACATTATCAGGGCTATAAAGTGGCACCTCGGCCTCTGGCGGTCGGTTGTTTTTCATGACCCTCACGCTTGCTTTGAGAGCTAAAGATTTGGTCAGCGGGGCCATAAGGCTGGTCGTCCAGTCATAATGCCAGTCACCCAAATGTTTGATATTGTCGTCAAAAACAAAACCGGTCTCAAGGGAAGAGTTGTCGAGGAGCTTTTGTTTCCAGGAAAAAGCATACTGAAAGCCAAGAAATGAGGAGACGCTCTGCCCGCTGTATTTTCTGATGGTGAAGCTCAAGCCGGCTGACATTTTCATCTTGGTCGAGTCCGAATCGGCCAGGATGACGCCAGCCCCGGCAGTCCCCAGAGCCCGCCCTTCCACACCGGCCAATTTATTTCTGTCCCAGCTAAAACCCAGATTGGTCAGAAGTCTTCCGGTTGGCCGGTGGTCATACTGAGCCTGAATAAGATAATTTTCAGCTGTTAGTTTTCGAGTCTTGTCTTCGATCAGGCTGAAATTATCTTCGCTCCCGACAGCTTTCTGGTTAATCGTAGTGGAGTGAGTTCTGAGGAAAAAGGTTTTAAGAAGGTAAGAGTCACGTTCATTGGGAGTCTTGAGCAGGGTACTGCCCAGGCTGAAGGAAGAAGTAACCGTGTTCCCACCTGTGACCACATAGCTTAATTCCAGAGTTTTTTTCCAGGGATCAAGCCAGTCCTTAATCGTTCTGTTTTTATTCTGGTCAGAGGCTTCCTGGGTTTCAGTTTCTGATTCTTTTCCGGATTGTTTTTCTTCCTGAGTGTTGGTAGCTTTTTCCTGAGTCTCTGGCTGTTTACCTGCTTTAACCTGCACCTGAGTTATCGTCTCCCGAGTGATTTCCGAGCCAGTCTCAACTGCCAGTTGTTTTTCCTTATTTCCCTGTTCGGTTATAGTCGCTGATGACAGGTAGAAGCCACTGGCTGGAGAAGACAAAATAAAAGAAAGAAACACCAGGCAGATAAGCAGCAATTCTCTCCTCTCTGCTGAGCGGTCACAATGATGGGAAGTAATTTGTTTTTTCATTGAGCAATTTCCTTTCCAGGTTTAATGCTTAATCCAGCAGGAGAAAGTCCTGCCTGTCTTCAAGGTGGGCCAGTTGCCAATCTGTGGCTACAGATGAAACTAAAAAATCGTCTGTAAGGTTTCAGAATAATAAAAACCCGGCCAATGTTCAATAGCTTCAGTTTTTTTTGTGGCGGAGAAAGGCCAGACAAAGTCACCAGGAGGCCAGCCCTGTTGAGTTTTGATTTATTTTAAGATTGGCAGAGATATTGGCGGAGAGCGGGATTTTGCTAAAGGCTCCGATTTCCCATATAATAAAAATTAATTTCGCTTTTAATCTTCAGAGTTAAGCCTTTAATGCGAGAAATGGATAGGAACAAAGCCTGTGGTTATCTAAAATTTATCGGGCTGGCCGCCATAATTTTAATTATGATCTGGCCTGTCTTTTCCTGCGGCCAGAAGCTGCCTCTTCCCGGCCTGGAGATAAGCGTCAATTTTTCTGATAAAAATCTGACCGATAATCTGCTGACTTCTTTAAAGGTCAAATTCATAACCACCTCAGATTTTAAGTCGCCTGATCGGGACTATGAACTGGTAGCCGAGGCTTTAGCTGGCCAGAAAATTTTATTCCAGAAAAATCTTCCTTTGCTCTGGCCTGTTTCCAGGTGGGAAGCCAACCGCGTTTATGAAGCTTCGGGTTTTATTTATTTTCCACCTCTTATTGATTTCTTCAGTCGTCCGACCGGCCAGGGTCTGGCGGTCAATTTCAGGCTCTATTTGAGGCCGCTTCAAAACCAGAAAGATATCATTGTGGTTTACGAGCGGCAATTAAAACTCTCTCCTTGCCCACTCGATGTGCCCGATATCGTTTTCCTTGACGGCTGGGTGGTGATAAAGAGGCCCGACCCGAGTTCGGACGAATTACTGGTCGAACGCTGGACGGGACCCCAGGCATCTTGCTGGCTTAAGAATCCAAAGAAGCCGGCCCTGTTGATGCTGAGGGGAAGCTCACCGCCCGGCCGGCCAGAAGGACAGAAAGTTATTATCGCCCTGGAAGGCAGAGTGCTGGAAGAGTTCGAGACCTCACTTCCCGGTTTTGAAAAAATATATCAGCTGTCCGCTTCAGACCTTGGTCAAAAGGATGGACTGACCCTCACTATCGGGGTTAATAAGACTGTAAGGGTCAAAGATGTTTATCCTGACCTTGATGACAATCAGCCAGTTGGCTTTCGGCTCGAGACAATTTACTTCCGCTAATTGACTGGCCTTTACCTGATCCAGATAGGTGGAGCCTCGGCGCTTTTTTTCTGGTTGATCTGCTCTTCATATGCCTGTCTCAATCTGGTTTCTTCTTCTTGAGCTTTGAGCAGCTTTTCATAGGTATCGCTTATTTCTCGCTGAATACTATCTTTAGTTTGCATGTCAGTTAGAGCATAGAATTGCTGCCAGAGAGCATTCATTTTTAAAGTCAGAAGCTCAACATATTCTTTCGCTTTTTTCCAGGCCTCTTCCAACGAATTTCCGGTGACATCAACACCAGGGGCCTGAGAGCCAGCTGATGGGGTTGGGGCAGGATTCTCGACAGTTACCCTGTGAACAACAGGTGGAGTATAATTGCCGGGCCGAGCCGGAGGCTGCTCATTTTCCTGGGTATCTGGGTTAGCAGCGGTTTCATTCGGTATGATGATGGCCGGAGTCTTAGTCAGCTTTTGCAGGTCCTCGTTGGTAATTACCTTTATTTCCTTCCCTTTGAGGCTTTCTCGCCGGGCTTTTTCTTTCTTGGCCAGTTCGACCACACCTTGTTCCTGGGCCAGAAGCGAGACTGGCGCACAGAAACTCATAAAAAGCAAAACAGTCATAATTTTTTTGGCCATTACTTCCCTCTTATCTAAAGAATAAACCCAATCGGCCCGCCGTGTCAATCTGCTTAAACCCCAGGCTCACCTTTGACCTGGCAGTTTTCCAGCTAAGTTCCTGGCCATCTGTTTTAAACTGCACCGCTCCATCCAGGTCAGTACGATAGAGCTGGATGTAGTGCTCCTTAAATCTCGAAACCACTTCTCTGGCTGGAAAGCCATAAATATTTCGCCGACCGCAGCTGGCCACGGCCAGAGCGGGGTTGACGGCTTTAAGAAGGGCAGCTGTCGATGATGACCGGCTGCCGTGGTGGGGAACTTTCATGACCGTTGCCTTCAGTTTCTGCCCTGTGTTTTGCTGATTGGTTAAATAATCCTCCACCTGAGCGGTAATGTCGCCTGTGAAAAGAAAGGCTATGTTTTTCCATTCCAGGCTAAGAACAGCTGAAAGGTCATTACCGGGCTTAAAGACAGTCCTGGCCCGCTCATCCGGATAGATAAATTTTACCTTAACTCCAGCGGCTGGATTTAATTCCAGACCGGAAATTATTCTGGTCTTCTTAACTCTTTTCCCCAGGGCCTGATTTATTTCTTGATGGAGAGTACTCGCCTCATAATTTTCGGTAAAGAGATATTCTTCTATTTTGAAATTTCGGGCAACGGCGGCCAGACCGGTAGCATGGTCTGGATGAAGGTGGCTGGAAACTAAATAATCGACTTTTTTATAACCTCGCCACCAGAGAAAAGGCGAAACAATATTCTCGCCGGGGTCAAAAGTACTGGTCGGAAATCCACCAGCGTCAATAACCATCACCCGGCCGCCAGGGAACTCTATG
>Ga0116142_10006277_pt1 | contig 10299 bp, 9 predicted proteins | sample AD_UKC033_MetaG_FD_89785 | JGI IMG/M metagenome (GOLD analysis project Ga0116142, IMG submission 89785) | Active sludge microbial communities of municipal wastewater-treating anaerobic digesters from USA - AD_UKC033_MetaG | ecosystem: Engineered > Bioreactor > Anaerobic > Digestate | place: USA... | reverse complement strand
ATCCTGAAAACAAAGAAAAAACTACCCCACTTTGTTAACGAACAAGATACCACCAAACTTCTCGATCAGGTTCAATTCGAAAACACACATGAAGGCCTGCGCGATAAACTGATTCTGGAATTACTTTACGGAACCGGTATGCGTTTGGCAGAACTAATAACACTTAAAGAACGAAACATTAACCTGCACGATCGCACCCTTAAAGTTTTAGGAAAAAGAAATAAGGAAAGAGTTATCCCTTTTGCGGTGCAACTCGTTTCTATAATTGAGGAGTATGTTCATGTGCGCAATCAACAAGTCGAAAAAAAAGACCACGGTTGCCTGCTGGTAACGCAAACCGGAGACGAATTATACCCTATGTTGGTAAACCGAACCGTAAAAAAATACATGAAGTTGTTTACTTCCGTAGAAAAGAAAAGCCCGCATGTGCTGCGCCATACGTATGCTACGCACCTGCTAAACAAGGGCGCTGAAATAAATGCGGTAAAGGATTTATTGGGCCACAGTAGTTTAGCGGCCACACAGGTTTATACGCATAATTCAATGGAAAAATTAAAGAAAGTATTTGACCAGGCACACCCAAAAGCATAGCCTATGGTGAGATGATTACTACCGGCCGACCGGAGCCTTTAAAAACCGGCCATGTTTATTGTACAACTTAAATTTCCTTTTTTATGAAACTGCAAGTGCATTCCATCCATTTCGATGCTGATCAAAAACTGATCGATTTTATTCAGAAGAAAGTAGATAAACTGGAAACATTTTACGACCGCATGGTGGATGGCGAAGTTTTTTTAAGACTTAACAACGAAGGCATTGAAAACAAAACGGTGGAAATAAAACTGAATGTACCCGGGCAGAATCTGTTTGCGAAGGAACAAGCCCGCTCTTTTGAGGCCGCTACCGATCAGGCAACAGAAGCATTGAGGAATCAACTAAAAAAATTCAAAACCAAAATCAAGAATGGCAGGGTGTAGGTACCCCGTCCTCATTCGCTTTGAGCAATAAAAAAGCCCCGGTCCGAAGCCGGGGCTTTTTTTAAAGCTGGCAACCTTAAAAAGCGCCTTATTACTCCTTCACGGAGTTAATGAACAATCAGGAAAAACTCATCCAATGAAACAAACATTCACCTTTGGAAAGTCTGTCTTTTTCAAAACGTGAAAATCCTTATCGTTCGTTACAAGATAATCAGCATTTACAGCTATAGCTAAATCCGCAAATTTGTTGTCATCAGGGTCGGCCGCAATCAACTGCCATTTAAAGAAAGCTTCTGCAAAAATTACATTTGGAGCCACACTAAGCAACGACAGCACCAAGGTGGCTGTTCGATTGGAGTATCTGTTTGTGATTTTCTCCTCATACTCTGTCAGAATCTCATTGCTTACTGCCCAGTTAAAGCGCTCGTTTTTAAATGCTTCATATAACCAATAATAATCACTTTGCGGTGGGATCGATGCCAGTAGGCAATTCGTATCAATAACAGCCAGCATCAACTGTTACTGTTCAGCATGTCATCAAAATCGCGTTGCGTGTAGTTCTTTTCTGCCACAACTTTTTTAATCTCCTCATTCAAGGCTCCCGCATAATGATTTACTAACAGCCTTTTTAATTGTAAGCTTTCCTCTTCGCTCATTGGCCTGTTAAACAGCCTGAGTAAACTTACTTGTATGGAATTAAGCTCCGTATGCGGATTGTGTGCCGTGCTCATAAAATCTGATCTGTATCCAAATGTAGCCATTTCTCAAATGGTTTTCAATATAGCACACTCCACCACAGGTGCTGTTGAGGGGTAGTAAGTTCATCATATGCCCTACGCGGATTTTATATAACATTTGATAAAAAGAAAAAGGCCCATACTCGTGGGCCCCTTCTTTGTTCTGCAAAAACCAATTATTATACTTTAAAGGCTTTTTTTATAGCCTCCACATAATCCAGTTTCTCCCAAGGAAACAATTCGACCTTAACCCGCTTCTCGTTCTTTCTTCCTTTGTTGAAAACCTTCTCTACCACTTTGGGCTCGCGGCCCATGTGGCCGTAGGCTGCGGTTTCAGAATAGATGGGGGTGCGGAGTTTAAAACGCTCTTCAATAAAATACGGACGCATATCAAAGATCTTCTCAATCTTTTTGGCAATCTCGCCATCCGTTAAATTCACCTTCGCACTGCCATAGGTGTTCACATACAACCCAACAGGCTTGGCAACACCAATCGCGTAAGCAACCTGCACTAATACTTCATCGCACAAGCCGGCAGCCACCATGTTTTTGGCAATATGGCGGGTTGCATACGCAGCCGAACGATCTACCTTGGAAGGATCTTTTCCGGAAAAGGCGCCTCCACCGTGCGCCCCTTTGCCTCCATAGGTATCCACAATAATTTTTCTTCCGGTTAAGCCGGTATCGCCATGCGGGCCACCAATTACAAACTTACCGGTTGGGTTAACATGGTATTTGATATCCGCGCCAAACAAATTCTGTACACGCTTAGGCAATTTTTTCAGAATACGAGGCACCAGAATGTTAATCACATCATCTTTAATCTGCTTCAGCATTACTGCATCTTTCGCAAAGTCATCGTGCTGGGTAGAGATCACAATCGCATCAATGCGTTGCGGTTTATTGTCATCACTGTATTCAATGGTTACCTGCGATTTGGCATCCGGGCGGAGGTACGTCATTACTTTACCTTCTCTGCGGATAACCGCCAACTCGCGCAAAAGCAAATGCGCCAATTCCAACGGCAATGGCATCAGGTTGTCCGTTTCGTTGGTGGCATACCCAAACATCATTCCCTGGTCGCCCGCACCCTGGTCTTCCTTTTTCTTTCGTTCAACCCCCTGGTTGATATCGGCCGATTGTTCGTGTATAGCAGACAAGATACCGCAGCTGTTTGCTTCGAACATGTATTCGCTTTTGGTATATCCTATTTTCTTAATTACCTCGCGGGCAATGTCCTGCACATCTAAATAAGCTTCCGATTTTACTTCGCCCGCCAATACAACCTGTCCGGTTGTAACCAGGGTTTCGCAGGCTACTTTAGAATTAGGATCGTACGCTAAAAAATAATCGATTAATGCATCAGAAATCTGATCGGCAACTTTATCGGGGTGGCCCTCAGAAACCGACTCGGAAGTAAACAGGTAAGGCATAACTTAGTTTGTTACAATTTTAAGGTGGCAAAGATAATAAGTAGTGTTATATCACCATGCGCAGTTAACAATTATCGGTTTAGGCCAGAAACAAAAACACGGCCGGTGCTTTTGGCCATTCTGCCGGATTTGACCTCCAAACCATAACCGGTTTTGTGGTAATAACTTCCTGCTGCCCGGTAATATCTAACGCAACCGTTAAGCGGGTGTTGGGATGCAGGTTTTTTATCAGGTGTGTAAACACTGAATTATTGCGGTATGGCGTTTCGATAAAAATCTGCGTTTGGTTTTTGAGTTTTGATTCCCGCTCCAGCTCCTGTATTTTTTTTGATGCTTCTTTACTTTCGATCGGCAAGTAACCATGAAACGCAAACTGTTGTCCGTTTAATCCTGAAGCCATTAACGCCAGCAAAATGGAAGATGGCCCCACCAGCGGCACTACCTGAAAACCATGCTCATGCGCATACGCAACGGCCAACGCTCCCGGATCAGCCACTCCCGGACATCCCGACTCAGAAATTACTCCCATATTAAGTCCATCGGCAAGTGGTTTCATCAACGGGGGCAGGCTGGCAGAAGGGGTTTCCTTATTCAATGTTTCAAAGTTCAGTTCTTCCATGGAGGGGTACACTTTGAGACTACTGAGATAACGCCTGGCTGTGCGCACGTCCTCGGCCAAAAAATGTTTAATCCCCGGAAGGGCCTCTCTTACCTGCTGAGGAATAACTCCCTGCTGGTGATCTGAAATAATAGTTGGTATCAAAAAGAGTTTACCAGCCATTATCCTTGATTTAAAAACCGAAGCACTGTTGCAGAAAACTCGGCTGGTTTTTCGGCCTGCACCCAATGGCCGGTTTCCAGCGTAACAAATTCGGCCTTTGGAAATATGGATTTGATTGTGTGCTCATCGCCCTGGCTATAATAATTGGATCGGGCCCCTTTAATAAAGAGGGCTGGGCCGGCATAGGTTCCTGCATATTGCATCCCTTCACCCATTTCTTCAATATGCGCATCAATGGCCGCCAGGTTTACCCGCCAGGCAAATTTACCTTCCGTTGTGCGGTACAAATTCTTCAATAAGAACTGCCGCACATCTGGTTCAACAACCTTCTTACTCAAAAGCGTGTCTGCTTCGGTGCGCGAGGAAAGTGTCGTAAGATCAATTGCATTCAGGCCTTCCAGTATATGATCGTGATGGACCGGGTAAGCCTTTGGCACAATATCAACCACCACCAGCTGGCTTAATAAGGCAGGATACTTAACAGCAAAATTCATCGCGGTTTTACCACCCATCGAGTGACCAATTATGGCTGGTTTGTGAAGGTTATGTTCCTGAATAAACAGGTGCAGATCGTTTACCATTAGCGGGTAATTAAACTCAGCACTGTGTGGTGATTGGCCATGGTTGCGCTGATCTACCAGGTAAACCTCAAACGATTCGGCAAAGACTTTTGCAAGCGAAAACCAATTATCTGATGAGCCTAATAGCCCGTGTAGAATAATTAAAGGCCGGCCTGCACCCGACTTACGATAATGCAACTTCATGGCTGCGAAGATAAGGAAAGAAAAAATTGGCCAGAGAAAGAAAGCCACGAAGCATTGGCCAGTATATTTGCCTTTTATTTTTTTATGGAATTAGTAAACGGCATCTATACCATTCAGGGAATTGACGTAGCTGAAATTGCCCGGCAGTTTGGCACACCGGTTTATGTTTATGATGGCAGCAAAATAGCAAGCCAGATTAAAAGTTTAAAAAATGCATTTTCAGATACCGATGTGCGTATTAAGTATGCCGCTAAAGCGCTTACCAATGTTTCCATATTAAAGCTGGTAAAACAAAACGGTGCCGGTGTAGATGTGGTATCCATTCAGGAAGCCCAACTGGCTCTTGGTGCAGGATTTGCCCCGGCCGAAATTATGTTTACCCCCAATTGTGTTGATTTTGAAGAAATAATACAAGGAGTTGAACTTGGGTTAACTGTAAATCTGGACAACCTGTCGGTACTCGAAAAGTTTGGTAAGAAATACGGCAACACCGTGCCTTGTTGTGTACGCTTAAATCCGCACATCATGGCGGGGGGTAATTATAAAATCTCTACCGGCCATAGCAACTCTAAGTTTGGCATTTCGGTTTACCAGCTACAGGAAATTATGCAATTGGCAAACCGCTACCAGATTGTGATTAACGGATTGCACATTCACACCGGATCGGAAATAACGGAAACGGATGTTTTTCTAAGAATGGCCGAAATTCTTTTTGGTATTGCCCAGGATTTTCCGGCTTTAAAGTTTATTGACTTTGGCGGTGGATTTAAGGTGGCCTACAAGCAAGGCGACCTGGTGACAAATGTGTATGACCTGGGGCTTAGGCTGAGTAAAGCCTTCAAACAATTTTATCAAAGTTATGGCCGTAAGCTGGAGTTGTGGATTGAGCCAGGAAAGTACCTGGTAAGCGAGGCCGGCTATCTGGTCGTTAAAACCAATGTAGTAAAAGCTACACCGTCACTCACTTTTGCCGGTGTTGATTCCGGGCTTAATCATTTGATTCGCCCTATGATGTACGATGCCTATCATGAAATAATAAATATTTCCAACCCGGGCGGAACTCAGAAAGTATATACAGTAGTTGGCAACATTTGCGAAACCGATACGCTTGGCGCTGATCGTAAATTAAATGAAGTACGCGAGGGCGATTTGCTCGTATTTAAAAATGCCGGTGCCTACGGGTATTCCATGGCATCTAACTACAATTCGCGGTTTCGTCCGGCAGAAGTTTTGGTAGTGAATGGCGAAGCAAAACTAATTCGCAGACGCGATACGCTGGAAGATTTATTACGCGGCCAGATTGATATTTTCTGAAACAGCCCAACAACTGATACTCCCCAGCGAAAGTATCCAAAAGACTGCTGATAAAAGAATAAAATCAAGCTCACCTCGTCTGTTGACATAATGTTGGCACCCCCCTTCATCACATTGCCAGCCTAAACCCGCTATGAAACCAAAAAAATTCTCTGGCTACCAGGTTTTTGTAATAGCCATTCTTACTATCCTCCAGTTTTCTATCATCCTGGATTTTATGGTGCTGTCGCCCCTGGGGCCTATGCTTCGTCCGGCCCTTCATATTTCGCCTGCCCAATTTGGAATGGTAGTGGCTGCCTATGCTTTTAGTGCCGGTTTGTCGGGCTTGTTGGCCGCGGGCTTCGCTGATAAATATGATCGCAAAAAACTCTTATTGTTTTTCTATACAGGGTTTATTATCGGCACACTATTTTGTGGGCTTGCACCTACCTATCCTTTGCTTTTAGCTGCGCGCATTTTCACGGGAATATTTGGTGGTGTAATTGGCTCCGTCACGTTTGCCATTGTTACCGATTTGTTCCCGATAGAAGTACGCGGCCGGGTTATGGGTTTTTTGCAAATGGCTTTTGCTTCAAGCCAGGTATTAGGGTTGCCCGTAGGCTTATACTTTGCCGAAAAATGGGGCTGGCACTCCCCTTTTATCATGATTGTAATGGTAAGTGTATTGGTAGCTGTTGCTATCCTTTTCTTTCTTAAACCCATTGATGCACACCTGAAAATCAAAACCGATCGAAATGCTTTCACACACTTATTCAAAACCATTTCAAACTCCACGTATCTAAAAACTTTTGCTGCCACTACTTTACTGGCTACCGGTGGCTTTATGATGATGCCCTTTGGTGCCGACTTTGGCGTAAACAACCTGAAGCTAACCTTAAAGCAACTTCCCACCCTGTACATGATTACCGGAATTGCCTCCATGATACTGGGCCCCCTTATTGGAAGGCTGAGCGATGCATGGGGCAAATACCGTGCATTTGTTGTTGGCAGCATGCTCATGATTTTTATCGTAATAATTTATTGCAACCTTGGCCCCACACCTCTCTGGATGGTGGTGGGTATAAACATTGTTATGTTTGCAGGAATCTCTGCGCGAATGATTTCTTCACAGGCGCTGATATCGGCCGTGCCTGAGCAAATGGATCGGGGCGCGTTTATGAGTCTTAATTCTTCCACCCAACAAATTTCAGGAGGCATTGCCTCGTACATTGCCGGAATGATTGTGGTGCAGGCCCCTTCTGGTGAGTTACTCCATTACGATACCTTAGGCTATGTTGTGGCTGGCTCTATCATAATTACCATTGCTATGATATGGTTTGTGAACCAATACGTTGCTGCTAAATTGCACAAGGCTCACCTTTAGTTCTTAAACCATGAATGTTTCCGCAGAGTATGATTTGATTGTAATTGGGGGTGGTGCAGCCGGGTTTTTTGGAGCTATCCATGCCTCAACACGCAACCCGAACTTGCGGGTTCTCATTCTTGAAAAATCAACCAGGCTATTAGCTAAAGTGAAGGTATCGGGTGGAGGCCGGTGTAATGTAACCCACCATTGCTTTGAACCTGCCGCATTGTCAACGCATTATCCGCGCGGGCAAAAAGAACTCAAAAAATTATTCTACCAATTTTCCGCTGCTGATACCATCTCCTGGTTTGAACAACATGGAGTAAAACTAAAAACAGAAGCAGATGGGCGCATGTTTCCACAAAGTAATAACTCACAAACCATTATCGATTGCTTTCTGCGCGAAGCGGAAAAATCGGGTATCGAGATAAAAACCAGCAGCGAGGTAATTCAGGTGAACAAACTCGCTCCGTATTTTGAAATAAAATTAAAAGACAAAAGATATACTGCCCATAAAATTCTTATTACAACCGGAGGATATAACAAATCCGAAAATTATAATTGGATAGCGCAGCTAAACCACACCATCGTAACTCCCATTCCCTCGCTGTTTACATTTAATGATTCCGCACGTGCCTTCACCTCATTAATGGGTGTTGCGGTTGCAGGTGCTGAAATAAAAATAGCAGGCACGCGGTTTAGTCAACAAGGCCCTGTGCTTATTACCCATTGGGGACTAAGCGGCCCGGCTGTAATCAAACTCTCGGCATGGGCAGCAGTAGAACTTTATCGACTCAATTACACCTTTACCGCATTGGTAAACTGGACCGGCCAACCCGAGCTAACCGTACGCCAAACCCTGATGCAACTAAAAAATCAGCACAGTAAGAAAAACATAACCGGCAATGCCTTATTCCATTTGCCCAAACGGCTTTGGGAATTTCTAACCCACGCAGCAGGTATTGCCCCAGAAAAAATCTGGGCCGATGCATCCCATAAGGAAATAAACAAACTGATTGAGTTGCTGTACGCTTCTGCTTTCGCGATAAAGGGTAAAACTACTTTTAAAGATGAGTTTGTAACCTGCGGTGGTGTTGACTGGAAAGAGATCAACCTTACTACGATGGAGAGCACACTGTTGCCCGGGCTATTTTTTGCCGGAGAAGTGATTAATGCCGATGGCGAAACCGGAGGATTCAATTTTCAGGCTGCATGGACAACGGCCTGGATTGCTGCGAACGCTATTGCCAAAAATTGAAAACAAAAAAGCCTCCCAAAAAAGAAGGCTCATTTATTTTGTGGTGACGGAGGGAATTGAACCCCCGACACAAGGATTTTCAGTCCTTTGCTCTACCAACTGAGCTACGTCACCCGATAAAATCCACCCTAAACAGCTTTTAGGGGCCACAAAAGTATTCAATTTTGCCATTGGCGCAAATAGCCAATTGCATTTTTACCCTTAATATTGAAGTTTAATGCGCAAACAACTTCTGATTATACCGCTCCTTTGTGTTGCCCTAGGCGGTTGCCAAAATAATATCCGGCAGGAAGAAAAACTTGCACGCACACATTGCAGCACCTGCCACCAGTTTCCTGAACCTGCCCTGCTCGACAAGAAAACCTGGACCAAAAAGGTTTTGCCCGAAATGGCTTTTAGAATGGGTATAGACCTATCACAACTCTTCACCTTATCGCATGATTACCCATATGTTTCTAAAACACTACCCCAAAGTCCACTGGTTAAGCCCGAAGAATGGGAAGCGATTGTACGATATTTTGAACGAGAGGCCCCCGATACTCTTTTGATAGCAGCCCCGGCGCCCGCTGCACCCCTCCGCCAATTCAATCCGGAAGCAATTACGCTGCCTGCCTCCAATAACTTCCCGTTGTTTTCATTGTTACAAGTAGATACCCTGAACAAACGAATCTATACCAGCAACCGGTTAAACTGGTTGCATCAATGGAACTACTCCTTTCGTGCGATAGACTCCATACAGGTTGGCAGCCCGGTATCATCTGTGGCCTTACTGCCCGAACCTGTTTTTGCTGCCATGGGCAACATGGATCCCAACGATCAGCCGAAAGGTAAACTAATCCGGTTGGCCAATGGAAAACCCGTGCATGTGGCTGATTCTCTCAGGCGGCCTGTCTTTGTTGCTGCGGCTGATTTTAATCAGGATAACCAGATGGATTTTGTGGTTTGCAACTTTGGAAATTATGGTGGCGACCTGATGGTTCTTGAGAACCAGGGCAATCAAAAATTTAAACGGCATATTTTAAGTCCGCTTCCGGGTGCGCGCAAAGTAATTGTACGCGATTTTAATAATGACGGCCTGCCCGATGTGCTGGCCCAACTTACCCAGGGCGATGAGCAAATCAGTCTGTTTACAAATGGAGGAAATTTCCGGTTTAAGATTAATACGTTGTTGCGATTTCCTTCCGTTTACGGATCGAGTTATTTCGACATCGTGGACTTTAACAAGGATGGGTACCTGGATATTCTTTACACAAATGGTGATAATGCCGATTACTCCATCATCTTAAAACCATACCATGGTGTGCGTATTTTTTTAAATGATGGTAAAAACCAGTTTACCGAAAGTTGGTTTCATCCCATGCATGGATGCTCGTGGGCAGTTGCCCGCGATTTTGATAAAGATGGTGATGTGGATATTGCCGCCATTGCTTTCTTCCCGGATTTTAAGCGCGCACCCGAACAAAGTTTTATTTACTTCGAAAACCAGCAAGGCAATCTTGTTGCACATACAACCCCGTTGGCTACCACAGGCCGTTGGCTCGTAATGGAAACTTTTGATATTGACGGTGATCAGGACGAGGACATTTTACTGGGTGCGCTGAATTTTAACAATGGAGTTCCGCCAGCCGTTGTAATCGAGTGGAAAAAAAAGCCCGTCTCGCTTCTGCTTTTACGCAACAACCACAGTGTT
>Ga0116142_10006276_pt1 | contig 10304 bp, 8 predicted proteins | sample AD_UKC033_MetaG_FD_89785 | JGI IMG/M metagenome (GOLD analysis project Ga0116142, IMG submission 89785) | Active sludge microbial communities of municipal wastewater-treating anaerobic digesters from USA - AD_UKC033_MetaG | ecosystem: Engineered > Bioreactor > Anaerobic > Digestate | place: USA... | reverse complement strand
TGAGGCGGAGAAGGAGTGGGGCCGTTGGGCGGACACGATAGAGGCGAACATCTCTCGTGTGAAAGAAATCACGATCACGGTGGAGCCGATCTTGCAGGAGATGGCGGATTTGTCCGCGAAGGTTCTGGGGCCAGCTGAATTTCCGGGATTGGATATCGATCTTGGAGGCGGAATTAGCGAGAGGGATGCCACGGAAGCCGGGAAGAATTTATTCGCCACTGGATTGTATCTCGAAAAGCAGTTGGCGGAATGGGCCAAGGAATCCTGGGAAGCACAAAAGAATATCGCTCTAGTTGGCGATAAGTTTTATACGCTGGGGAATGCGGGGCGTGCTGCCGGAGAGGGAGTGGCGGTTGTAGCAGGAGAGATGGGCAACGCCAACGAGAAATGGTTGCTCGGATCAGGGTCTATCGGGAAGTTAGGGAATGGAGTTAGGGATGCAGAGAACACGCTGAGGATCTTTGGGAATACGCTTGATCTAGCGACTGAGGGAGTGAGGTTCAATACGGGGGCGAATCAATCCAATGCGGAAGCATTTTATGCCTGGGATTATTCTGTCAAGTCTTTTCTCCAGACTTATGGTCTTTATGAGGGGAGCCTGAAGCGGGGATCAGACCAACTGGACAAGGCCATTGCTGAGTATGAGCGGATGCAGGAGATGATCGACGAGCTGACCGCCACCATCAAGCAGCACAGCAAAGCGGTTGAGGAGGCGGAATACAACTACAATATACTTTCCAAAGCGCGTGAGCAGGATTCCGAGGAGGCCCAGAAACAGTTCGAGGTCTGGCAGCAATCACAGAAGGCATTGGAGGATGAGCAGAAGGCCCTGGAGAAGTTGGAGGGACAGAGTGAAAACGCGCGGGCGCGGATTGTGGACATGTCGGAGGGGATCCGTGCGGAGGCCATGGATCTCAAGAATGCCACAGACGCGGCGGATGAACACGCCCAGGCGCAATACGGGGTTGGGAACGCGGCGGAAGCAGCGGGAAATAAGTACGACATCTTCGGGCGTCTGGTCGAGGAAGCCGGATACAAGTACGACATGTTCGGAAGGAAAATCGGAAAAGTCACCGAGGAGGTAGAGCATTTCGGATCTCGGTTTGCGGGGTCAGTGACGGAATCGATTTCCGATTTCGAGGAAATATACGATGCTGCTGCTACGGCATTAGGAGGATCCGAGAACCTCATCTGGCAATGGAAGCGTCACATCCTGATGACGCTGCGTCAAGCGCGGGCCGGGATGGAGGTTGAGATTCTGACGCTTTCCGATTACATCCGCAAGATTTTGGGGATCACTGAGGAGAAGCTGGCGTCTCAAACGGAGCAGGCGACGCGGAAATTCCAACTCGGATACGAGGACTGGTTGTCATTGGCGATGGAGTACTCGGACGACCACAACCGGATTATGAATGAGTTCTGGAAGGTCTACGCGAGCACCCAAAGTCTGAGTTTAGATAAAGCTGCCGATGTGATGTATGACTATTACCAGGACATGGTGGACATGCTGGAGGCGGCTTCGGATGCAGCCGAGGAGAGCAGTGAGGATAGCGCCGAATCATTAACCACTTTATCCACGGCGGTGAAGAAACTGGGGAGCGATTGGTCATTAACTACAAAGACCATTGTGACCGCTGCCCAGGATGCTTATGAAGCGATCCAGAAGATATCGACGGCCACATCCACAAAGACCAAGGGATATGCTATCGGCGGGATCACGGAACACCCGATGATCATGGTGGGGGAGAGAGGGCCTGAACTTGCGGCATTACCGGTTGGGACACGAATCCTCTCGCATGAGGACATGATGGCGGCGGCGAGCATGGGGGTGAGGGGGTTCGCGGACGGGGGCGTGGTTGGTGATGTATATGATTATGTTGCCTGGATGAAGCGTTCCGGAGAGGCGGCGCTTTATCAACAGATCCTAAACATGGATCTCCGTACAATGTTATCCATGCTGAATGGTGTGGTGAGATCAAAGCGGACAGAACTTTTAGAAATCGCCAAATTGTCCCGTGGAGCCGATCAATATGAGGCTCTTCAAGAAATGCTTGGAATTTCTGGCATCACCAAGGACAACTTTGATCTTACATCTCCATATGAATTGGGTTCATCGGAATCGGGCCGGGATATTTTCGCGGCTGGGAAGAGTTTTGCTCAATTAGCCGCTGATTACAGGGATCGTCAAACTGGATCGGGAGCTGGGGATTCCACTGTACAAGGAGACACATCCACATCGGCGGAGACCACGGCGGTGGCGGCGGGGTTGACCCTGAAAAAAGCAGCAAGTGTGGCAACAGCGGCTACATCGGCGGGAGACAACAAGATTGACGCGGAGACGCTCCAGCGGGTTTATGAGGGGATCTTCGGTTCATACTCTGGGGCCTTGGAATGGGGGATCGGGGAACGCAAAACTGGAACGATCGACAGACCGGGAGGTGGATATTTCAATTGGGAGGCGAGCGAGGATCGTGCGCTCATGGCGGGCGCGAAACCCGAAAGCGATCACATGTTATGGGATCCATTGCGAGGATATTGGGCGGCATCGACCGAGGCGAATGCAGCCAGGGCGGTTGCGAAACTGAAACTCTGGTTTGCATTGAAACGGATTCAGAATACTCCGTCATCGGTGATGGGATTCGCGGAAGGTGGTCTTGTTGGGGGGAATGATTGGTTGATTCAGAGCTTAAATGATCTGCGCAAGAAGGCCCCCAAGGGTGGGACCTATTTTGTATCGAATTTCCCGGTTTCAACGTTGAATGTGCCGAGTGATGATGATCCACAGGTTGGTTATTGGGAAGTTGTTGGATCAGTGGTTGGTGGATCAGGGAGTGGGTCGGGATCTGGCAATGGATCTGATCTAACGGATTTGGCCGCCACGGAATTACCCTGGATGCCTCAAGAGGGAATTGAGTTGATTGATCTGGGGATCTCGAATCTGTGGGAGAAGATGGCTGCCGCGAATGAGGCGAGTGGAGGCGGGTCTTCAGGAGCGGATCCTTATGCCGGTCTGGTGATGACATCGGGCGGACAGACCTATGTGAAAATGCCGCTATTCTGGGGGTCGAATGCGGGCAGTTATCAGTGGGAGCCGATTGAAAGAGCCGAGAGGGTGGTTTTCGAGAATCATTATGGGATTCCTTTTCCCTCATACGCCGAGGGAGGAGTTACGGGTAGCCGGATGGTCCTGGTGGGGGAACGTGGCCCTGAATTGGCGTCTTTGCCGATGGGTACGCGGGTGATGAGTCATGAGGCCATGATGCAGGCGGTGGCGGGGTATGCCGATGGAGGGGTGGTAGGATCGAGGGCGGTCCGGGCCTTGGCCGAAGGTGGTTTGGTGGACCTAGCCAACGGGGGTGGATCATCTGGAAACAGCACCACGCTGACTATCAACTCGCCACTGGTCCAGGTGGACCGTGTCGATGCCTCCAACACGGCGGATGTGGACAGGTTTGTCAGGCAGGTAAGCGACGTGTTTAAGCGTCAACTCTCCAGTCTGGGGCTATCGCTCAATGAGGTGGGGAGGGCATGAGATGGCCGATTCCCTGAGTTTCGGCGGGGTGGATCTGTCAGGTAGCACCTACGGTGTCACGGTGGTGGAAGGGCCGATCCAGGCGCTAGCCGAGCCGAGGCTCTCGAAATCGGCGCGTTCGGGCGGCCATGGGTCTGTGGTGCGTGGCAACTACATCGGGGAACGTACCCTCACGGTTCCGGTGATCGTGGAAGGTTCCTCCCATGCAGACATGCTGGCGAAGGTGGACGCATTGCGGGCCTTGTTTGTGCCGGGGACGGATGAACAACTCACACTCGATTACTGGCCGGGGCGGTATTTAAATTGCCGTTTGGCGAAGGCGATTGAAGGCAAGGTTTATGGGGGGCGTGGTTTGGAGATGGATCTGGAGTTCATTGCCGGGGATCCGCTGTGGTACGGCACCACGCTGCATACCCGTACGATTACCAACAGCAATTCCTTTGATGATTGGAGGGTGGCGTTGGGGGGAACTCCTTATGCTGGCAGCGCCGACACGCCGATATCATTTATTGGTCAACAATCATCAGAGGACAGTGCCTATGCGGAATTATATGTCGAGAACACGCTTGAGGTTCACACCGGGATCGAGAATCGTTGGGGTGTCATTTCTGGGGCTGACAATTATCTCCCCTACCGGATGGGGGCGAATCTATACTGCAAATTTGACAGCGATTTGGAGACGATCTCGGTTTCGGCGGATGGTGAGACCTGGACCTCAATTATGATATACCGGTCGGTGAGTGATACACCCAGTGAAGGAGCAGATCCTTACGTCCTGCCCACGCAGGCGTTGCTGCATCCGGGGGAGAATCAGTTTGTGTGTGTGGGTTTGAGCGGGACGGGCTACACCTGGACTTATTCCTATTACGACAGGTGGCTTTGATATGGTGACAGCATTTAAGGAAGTTGCGAACAACGCGGCGGGGTACCTCAACTCAGCGATAGATGATGATGACACATCGCTCACTCTGGAGAGTGGACAGGGGAGTACCTTCCCTGCAACCGGTCCTTTCTGGGTGACAGTGTTCTCTCAAGATCCAGCCGACGGCTGCGAGGTAATTGAGGTTGGAGGAAGAACTGGGGATGTTCTGACCAGCCTGGTACGCGGCCAACAGAGTACAGTAGCGGCGTCCTGGTCCACGGGATCGGCGGTGCAATTACTGTTGACCGCCCAACACCTTGAGGACCTCCACACGGCGGTAAATGCGCTGGAGGCGGGAATCGATTTCGAGCAAACAACAGCATTGTTGGATGTATTCGAGCCGACGGAATCGGCTATTATCACAATTAACGGAGTCCAGTACCGGATCGCGCTCGATCCAGTAGTTTGAGGAAAACAATGAAACGAACAGTTAAACATTCCTTAACAGTTGCGCTCATCGCTCTCCTGTGTTCTGGAGCGGCGATCTATAAACTGGGTGGGCTGGATTTCACCACCGCCACTAATCCCTCGATCCTGCTCCCGAACAGCGACTCGGTTGTCTACACCGACGCGACAGCGGTCCTGTCCGTCAACAATGGTTCGACCGATGTAGCGACGCTGAACGCGGGTACAGGGAACCTCACGGTGGCCGGTGATGTCACCATGGCTAACGGATCAACCTTCAAGGCGGAGACGTTAAAAGCGGTGGACGCGAGCGGGTTGGACTTCCTTAACGATGATGGATTACCCATCCTGTCATTAGGTGATAATCTGCAATGCACATTTGGCGCAGGAATCAGGACAACGATAGGTGCTCTAACTGTAATGAATACAGGTGTGAGTGTGGACGGGGCTGGGACAAATGTTATGCCATACGCGGAATCCATCCCAACAAGCGGGTGGACAATTAGCAACAACACTGCTAGCCCAGCGACATTCACATATCAGACGGTTGACGGTATTCCAGAGTTGTACGTGACAGATGTTGTATATGCAGGGAATACTCCCAATATCAAAACTACGGCAACTGGATCAGCATCATCCTATTACGCATTGAGTTTCGAGGCTAGATGCGATACTGGTAGCGCATCTCTCTCCACAGCTGTCAGAATCAGCGGAACTGACAGGTATTATACGTGGTATTTGACCAATGAGTGGAAGCGATATACGTGGACAATCTCATATTCCGGCGCGGCGAACAATTATGTCAGAATTTTCTTTAACAATTCAGTATCCGGTGGCGATGGCTATCATTTGCGGCGGATACAACTTGAGCCTGTCGCAACGGCTACTTCTCCATCAACAGGGTTTATTCCGGGTGGTATGACCAGAAATGCTGGAGATGTGGTTCTTGGCCATGATTTGACGTTGCTCACCGGTGGGGCGAATCTCCAAGATGCAACTGTTGAGGGTACACTCACATTAGGGGACAGCGGCCAACAGGTATCTGTCAACACGACCAATAATACAGTTCAATTCGGCAATTCTACCACGGCAGATAATGCTACTGTCGATTGTGACGACGGAACTATTAAAACAAACGGAAAATTCAACCTTTCCGCCGGGTCCGAATTGACGGTTTCATCCAATGCGGTAACGGTTACAAAAAGCCGACATTCAGTGACGGCGGCCAGCCCTACGGCGCTCAACACCATCAACGGCGGAGTGAGTGGAGACATGCTTTATTTGTCGGGAACTTCGGCGGCGGTTGCAGTCACGGTAACGGATGGGGCTGGTAACATTCAGTGCGGAGCCAATGTGGTCCTGGACTCCGCCAACGACTGGATTCAACTCCTGTACGACGGAAGTAACTGGCAAAAGATCAGCAGCAGTGTGGACAACTAAATGCTGTCCGGATTATTGGATGTAACCGAGGCGGAGATTGAGGATACAGAAATGCGTAGGCGTGAGTTTTACCAACGGCGGGAAGACCACTGGATTGAGCAAAAGATCCTTCTCTTTGCCATCGTGTTCGCTATTTTCATTTTTGTAGCAAACTGGGTTTGGGGGGCCGGGTGTAACTCGGATGTGGCTTTTCTGGCTCCATCGGCGCGGGTCTCCCTTCGGGCAACCGAGTGCGGTGGTTCCCCCGCTGATCCAACACACTGGGCAGTGACGGTAGACCATCAAGTAAGAATGCTTCTTCAGAACATGGTAATCCCTGGAATCGAAGGCATGTGGATACCGCTGGGTGATTACTACCGGCTGCATCCGGGGGATAACCTGATTGAGTACCGGGCAGTCAAAGCCGGGTTTGTGGATGGCCCCACCGAAAGTATCGTGCTCACTCTGGGGGAGGATATTCCGCTTCCCACTATGGGGGCTTACACGATTACAGAGATCCTTGGGGAGGGGAACTAATGGAATCCGATGCGGTTCTTGAACGTATCAGAACGAGGGTAGCAGATTTCCAAAAGGAAGGGGTCTGGGGCGGGCCTCCTGGGATGGAAACAGAACTCATGCGTGACATGACACACCTCTTGGAGTTGTATGACACACAGGGAGAAGAATTATGGAATTGGCGACAAGAATTGGAGGACCCGGAATTATGCGACGAGTAGCGTTCATCATCATGTTGGGGGCAGTCCTTGGAGGCTGCTACTGTAAGCGGTGTCATGGGGAGACATGGAGTAATGATCTTGTCATCGATGCAACCGAGGCGGCGGAGTTCAAGGCCACGGTGGAAGACCTGTGGAATTACGATGCGGCCTCTGTCGCGGATCTTCTTTTTCTGATCGCAACCGGCGCGGAAGTGCCTTCTGGAACGGCTACGGTGGCCATCAATGATGCTCAACTCAACCGATGGTTCAATACGTCAAAGCAGACTTCATTTGTGAGCCGTTCTTACTGGCGGCTGGGGAATGCCGCCGTGACCCGGAGGATTCCGCTTAGATCCGAAGTCATGGACAGGGTGGTAGAACAGGCGCCTGCGAGAATCGAATCGGCAACCAGACGAGAGAGGTTTCTCTCCCGCATCGATTATTTGAGGACGGGCAATTAAGTGGTGACCGAGTGGAAACAATTTGTCAACAACGCAGGGAGCGAACTCACCGCGACACTGACCAACACGGCTACATCATTCTCAGTGCCAACCGGAGAGGGTGGGTTGTTTCCGGAGAGTGGACCTTTCTGGGTGACGATCTTTGGCACCACGGTGGCGGAGGGGCATGAGATCATCCTGGTGGGCACGATTTCCGGGGACACCTTCTCGAATTGCAGCCGTGGCCAGCAGGGGACAAGCGCGGCTCAGTGGCCAGCGGGGAGTAATGTGCAACTGCTGTGGACGGCGGGGAGTGTGGAGCAGATCCAGGCTGCGATTACGGCGCTGGAAGAGGGGACGGTATTAACGGATTTGGCCTTTACCCAGGACGTGCAGGTCCGGAAAGCGGGAACGAGTGTCACTCCGAAGGTGACGCTGATCCATTCGCGGGGGTCTATCTCCTCTCCCACCGCGACCCAGAGCGCCGATGCTGTGGGGTCGGTGCTCTGGCAGGCTTTCTCCTCGGCGCTGGCTCCGATATCGATTGCCGAGATTGTGGCGCTACCCGATGGGCAGATCCCAGCCTCGGGGGATGCACCGGGGATGCTGGAGTTCCGTGTGACACCCAACGGGTCGGCCACTCCGGTGGTGGCCTTGACGCTCTACAACGACAAGAGTGCCACAGCGGGGGCCTTGGAGAACCAGATATGGGATTCGCAGGGGTATATTCCGCTCTCGGCGATCAAGACCGGCACGACCAATAACAGCAAGGTCATGACGGCGGGGGAGACCGAGGGAAGCGCGGGTTGGGCTTCCCTGGAATCCAACCTCCCGGCAACCGAAGGACAGGAAGGGAAGTTCCTTGGTTGTGGCGCAGAGGGGGCGATCTGGACGGATGTTCCTTCAGACCTCCCGGATATGACGGGGAACACGGGGAAGTTTCTCACGACTGACGGAAGCGATGCCTCCTGGGGGGATATCACCTTCCCGGAAGAGATCCCGGATCAGACGGGCAACACGGGGAAGTTCCTGACCACGGACGGCTCCAATCTGTCCTGGGGAACACCGGATGCTGGAGACGCCCTTCCTGACCAGACCGGGAACGATGGGAAGTTCCTGACCACGAATGGAACCGTGGCTTCCTGGGGGACTCCAACAGCGGTGCCGGGAGCCAACTCAGTCGGGGCCTCGGAACTCAAGGAGGACGATTCCGCGATCCAGTTCCTGGCCCTTGCGTTAGTGGGGGCAACCACCGGGGACGCTAATGTATTGAGCCTGAAGACCAGCCGGGGGAGCGTGGGATCGCCGTCCAACAGCGGGAGTGGGGATGGCCTGGGGATTGATTGGAACTTCTATTATTCCTCCGCATACCGGAAAGCTGCGGAGATCAAGGTCGAGGTGGACGGGACCCTCGGGACCGGAGACTACCCCTCAAGGATGGAGTTCCGGGTCACCAAAGACGGGACCTCAAGTCCTTATACCGATGCCAACCTGGTAATAAAGAACAGCGGCTATGTCGGGATCGGGGAGACCAGTCCGGGCGCCCAACTGCATGTCCGGCAAGTCAGTTCGAGTGGTGCCGTGGAGGTCTTGTATCTGGAGCAGTCAGACCAGGACGAACCCTTCATTCATTTCCAGGGGACCAGCGCGGCGGACGAGACAAAGAGCTTGTCCACTCAGGCCATCGAAAGCTTCACCTATGCCGGGATGGTCCGGGTCAACGTGAACAACACGGATGTCTGGATGCCTTATTACGCAGCGACGTAAGGCCGGGAAGCGATGGAGGGACGGATTTGGTAGCGTCCAGAGGAAGGGACGGAAGGGGACGGAAGGGACTAAGGAGAAATGATATTCAGGAGAGCGGAAATCTTGATCTTGGCAGCAATCATCGGGATAGCCATCTTCATGATTTGGATGGACCAATGGAGGACAAGTGGGCAAATTGTCCATGAGATCAAGGAGATGATCGATGACGTTAAATGAATATCAGACAACCTGAAGGTTGAACTCCGAACGGGAATGAGAGGAGAGGAATATGGAACCAATGCAGGCGTTGGAGAATCTGAACCAGGCTGTGGGATTGCTGCAACTGACGCGGCAACAGCATTTGATTCTGGCCAAGAGTGTCGAGGTGATCCGTGAGCGGTTGGCGAAGGTGGGTCCGGCCAAGGAGGATCCTATGGTGGAATGTGGGATGAAGGCCCCTGGTCTGGATCAGGTTGAAGCAGAGGCTTGATCGGAGAAGGTGAGATAAGTGGTTCGCAGCTACCAGATCACCCTGGGGGCCGGGTACGGAACACCCACGGGGTTCAACCAGCGGGGGGGGTTTAACGGGCGGGCCTGCCTGTTCAACGGCGTGGTCCTCCAGCGGGCAGTGTCCGCCTACCCCATCGCCTTCCAGGGTAACGCCTGGATGGGGAACACGGTCTGGTTGAATTATTACCCGGTGCTCTCGGAGTTGCAGTTGGCGGTCTTGCGGCGCGGGGATTACCGTCTGGAGGTGCGGAGTTCCGGTGGAACTCTGCTAGCAGAATTACCAGATATCCTGTCCGGAAAGTGGATCGATGAGGTCAACGCGGCGGGGAGCCTGGAGTTCACCTACCCGGCGGACAAGGCGGAAGCGGCCTATTTCGTGAACCCGAACGAGATCTGGCTGTACCGTGGCCCAGCGCTCAATCCGATGCGGGCGTTCATGATTCAGGCGGTGTCCTGGACGGATAAAGACACGCGGGATGTTTCGGTCCAATGCGAGGGCTTACTGGCCCAATGGGGAGTGGAGGTGCTCCGCGATTACGACGCAGGGGGAGTGGTCACGGTCCGTACGGTCCTAGACGCCTGGATCAACTCCTATCAGTTGATTCAGCCGGGGA
>Ga0116142_10006273_pt1 | contig 10306 bp, 8 predicted proteins | sample AD_UKC033_MetaG_FD_89785 | JGI IMG/M metagenome (GOLD analysis project Ga0116142, IMG submission 89785) | Active sludge microbial communities of municipal wastewater-treating anaerobic digesters from USA - AD_UKC033_MetaG | ecosystem: Engineered > Bioreactor > Anaerobic > Digestate | place: USA... | reverse complement strand
GGTTCCTTTGACCGGCAGCCGGGGTGTAGCGAATTTCTTATATTCTTCCTTCGTACCCCAACGGTTGAAATAATAATAGGAGTAAAAATTCGCCTCATAACCCACCGGGTGCACCATGTCAGGCATAAATTCGTGTCCGGTCCGGTTGCCTCCGGCCGGGGAACAGGCTAAGATCAAACTCAGCCCGGCGACCATCAGGGATAGGTACAGATACTTCTTCATAATTTACAACACTTTAGTATTTACCTCAGCGGCTCCTGTCGAACGGAAAAATTCGTTGACTTTACCGGTGTCGCCGAGCGAGGCTTTGTTGAATGCAATACAAAATTTGTCATCGGTGATCCGCTCATCCAGCACTTTGTTGGTGATCCCAGGTCCCAGACCGCAAACAATATAAAAGGTGATGGTCATCCCCCAGGCGGCAAACAGGACCGTCATTTCAAAAGTGATCGGAATGAAGGCCGGAACGGACCAATAAGGTTTTCCGCCGAAGATGATCGGCCAGTCCTTGGTAAAGATCCAGGTCATGCCCAGGAAACCGGTCAGCAAACCCAGCAGGCCGTATACAAATCCTCCGGCGTGCAACCTGGATTCAGCCAGATGCAGGGCCGGGTCCAAACCATGTACCGGAAAAGGGCTGAACACATCCATGATGGGCAGGTGCATGGCATTGGCCTGCTTCACGGCTTTGAGCAAATCCTCTTCGTCGTTGTACAGTCCGTAAATGACTTCTTTATGTGATGACATGTTTATCGGTTTCTTATTTTCAATTAATGGTGACCGGCGGTTTCATGCTGTACCGGCGGATGCAGGGCCGCTTCCCGCGCATAGGCATTGTTTTTATCCACATACTGGTCGCCGGCTGCTTTCAGAATGTGTTTCACTTCCGCAATGGCCACCACCGGGGCGAGCCGTACAAAGATCAGGTAACAGGTAAAGAAAATTCCGAGCGTACCAATGAATATTCCGATCTCCACCCAGGTCGGGGAATAAAGGCTCCAGCTCGAGGGCAGGTAATCCCTTGCCAGGGTGGTGGCAATGATCACAAAGCGCTCAAACCACATCCCGATATTGACGAATATGGACATGAGGAAGGTCCAGTAAATACTCCTTCTGAATTTCTTGATCCAGAATAATTGCGGCGAAATCACGTTGCAGGCCATCATGCCGAAATAGGACCACCAGTAGGGTCCCAGGGCCCGGTTAAAGAATGCGAATTGTTCGTACACATAACCGGAATACCAGGCTATGAAGAGTTCCGTAAGGTAAGCCACGCCGACGATCGTACCGGTCAGCAGGATCACCTTATTCATGGATTCGATGTGATTAACGGTGATGTAGTCTTCCAGTTTCAGCACTTTCCGGGTCATCAGCATCAGCGTCTGCACCATGGCAAAACCGGAGAAGATGGCCCCGGCCACGAAATAGGGCGGGAAAATGGTCGTATGCCAGCCGGGGATCACCGAGGTGGCAAAGTCAAAGCTCACTATAGTATGTACGGAAAGCACCAGCGGGGTGGATATTCCGGCGAGAACCAGCGAAAGGGCTTCCCACCGCTGCCAGTGTTTCGCCGAGCCGGTCCATCCGAAGGAAAGGAAATTATAAAGCTTCTTCCTGAATCCTTTGGCCCGGTCGCGGACCGTGGCAAAATCCGGCACCAGGCCGGTATACCAAAACAAAAGGGAAACGGAAAAATAAGTCGATATGGCGAAAAGGTCCCAAAGCAGGGGTGAATTGAAATTGGGCCACAGCGGGCCGCGGGTATTGGGATAAGGGAAGAAAAAATAGACCACCCAGATCCGGCCGACGTGAATGCCGGGAAAAAGGGCTGCGCAAATCACGGCGAAAATGGTCATGGCTTCCGCGGCGCGGTTGACCCCGGTGCGCCATTTCTGCCTGAAAAGAAGAAGGATGGCTGAAATCAGGGTACCGGCATGCCCGATACCGATCCACCAAACAAAGTTGGTAATGTCCCATCCCCACCCGATCGTCCGGTTGAGGTTCCAGCTTCCTATACCGACCCATATGGTCCATACGATACAGAACAAGCCAAAGGCTAAGGCCGACCCGGCGGCTATGAAAGCCAAGACCCAGGCCAGGCTGGGAGCCCGCTCGGTGGCCGCGCACAGATCTTCCGTGATCTGGTGATAGGTCTTACCCCCCCGTACCAATGGTTCCCGAAATGGAGAAACTACAACGCTCATATCTATTGCTTTATATGCTGCTTAATAATAAGTTCAGTTTGATCATGCCTCTATGCTTTCGTCCCGGTTTATGATCCTGGATTTGTAGGTCACTGCAGGCCTGGTGTTGACTTCTTCCAGTACCTGGAAATTCAGGGGATTGTTGGCCAGCTGGTGCACGGACGAAGCGGTATGATTGATATCTCCGAAAGTAATGGCGCCCGTGGGGCAGGCGGTCTGGCAGGCCGTTTTTACATCGCCGTCTTCCAGCATCCTTCCCGCTTTTTTCGCATTGAGTTTGCCTTCCTGGATACGCTGCGTGCAGAAACTGCACTTTTCGATCACGCCCCTTGCACGAACGGTCACATCCGGGTTGAGAACCATCCGGGTCAGGTTGTCCGTCATGAAGGGAGAATCTTCTCCTTCTACCAGAGCCGGTTCGTTAATCGGCCAAAGGTCGGCTTTCATATAATCGAGCCAGTTGAAACGCCTTACTTTATAAGGACAGTTGTTGGCGCAATATCGGGTTCCGACACAACGGTTGTAAACCATCTGGTTGATGCCTTCGCTATTGTGATTGGTCGCATTCACAGGGCATACGTTCTCACAAGGCGCATTGTGGCAATGCTGGCACATCAGGGGCTGGAAGACCACGTTCGGATTGGCTACATCCCCGTAATAATAGCGGTCCACCCTCAGCCAGGTCATTTCGTGATGCCGGCTTACCTCCCGTTTGCCCACCACGGGCACGTTGTTTTCGGCCATGCAGGCCACGGCGCAAGCCCCGCAACCGGTGCAGGCGTTGAGGTCAATGTGCATATGCCATTGATGGCCCCGCTCGTAGAGATCGGAATAATCGGGATAAAGGGTTTGTTCATTGAGATGCTGGAATTCTGCTCTTTCCGCCTGCAGTTCCGATACAAAGGATTCCAGCTCACTGAGATTGGCCCGGCGGATCACCGATCGTTCAACCAGCGATCCCTGGAAGCCCTGTTTGGCCAAACCAAAATAAGTGAAGAAAACGGTTGCCGCTTCATCGGCGTTGATCTTCTGGCCTGTTTTCCGATCGATGTCCTGAACCCCCATGGTGTGGTGGTACTGCACACAGGCAAGGTTTTCTTCCTTTCGGCTTTTCACAGGGCTGGAACCGACCGTATTATAATATTGGGTGAGTCCATCGGCCTGCTGGCAAAAAGCAAAGGCATTGGTACCAATGTGCTTTCCTGCGGCGCCGGTAACGGTCCTTCCGTATCCAAGAGCGAGGGCCAGGGTGCCGGAAAGCTGCCCAAATTGTTGAATGGAGGCGGTTTCGATGGTTGTATTTCCGACGCTCAGGTTCACAAAGTCCCCGTTTTCAAGGTCAAAGGCCCCTTTGAATTTATTGACCCCGTCAAACATCACGGGGACGGCCAGGTAATTTCCCCACACGCAGCGGGTCACCGGGTCAGGCATTTCCTGGAGCCAGGGATTGTTGGCATGCTGCCCCGCACCCATATTTACGGTTTCAAAAAGTGTAATTTCCTGTTCGGCATTGGTGGGCTGGCTGATCTTCAGGGCAGCCAGATCGATGACAACCGGGGCCGCAGAGGCCAGGTCGGGAGCCTGGTACTTGAAGACCCCGTCATGCAGGGCCTTGTCCCAGGAAGATCCATTCAGGTAATTTTGTACCCAATTTGACTTAAGATATTCATAATAAGGAGCATCGGACTTCCAGTCTATATGATCTGATGTGGCCCATTTTAGCAAACTCAGTTCAGCCTGCCGGGTATTGAACAAGGGGGATATGGCCGGTTGGATAAGGCTGAGAAGGCCTTGTTTAGGTTCGGCATCACCCCAGGATTCGAGGAGGTGATGGTTGGGGGCTATAAAATTACAGAGGTTGGCTGTTTCATTAAGGGTGCCCGACATGGATATGCGCGTATTCACCTTCGCGAAAGCGGTGGCAAAGGCATCCGCTGCCGGGTAATCATAGGCCGGGTTGGCGTGGTCGATCACGATTACTGCATCCACTTGTCCGCCGTCCATATCAGCCACCAGTTTGACGAGGTCCGTTTCGTTGCCCTGCCTTTGGTAAGATGGGGTATTCAGGTCAATGGTGGTTCCGGTATTCCCGAGGATTTCATTGATCTTGTTCACCAGGATCTGCTCATCCCGGTTGTTTGAACCGGCAACCACCAGGCTGGCCCCTTTGTCGGCAATCAACTGATCGGCACTTTGGACAGTGCGGAAGCCGCTTTTTCCGCCAGGGGCGGGCTGACTACAGAAGCAGCCCCGGTTTTAACGGCGATGGCGTTGTAAAGGAAAGCTATGGCAGCCCCTTGTTCGGACGGGCGGATCTGGATCCGGTGATCCGCATTGGACCCGGACAGAGACATATAACTCTCCACCTGGAAGTGCCGTGACATTTTGGCTCCGCTCACCTCACTGATCTTCCTGCCTTTGGCATACTGCCTGGAGAATTCGATCGGAGAAATCCAGGTTCCCAGGAAATCCGCATTAATGCTTACGATCGTCCTGGCCTGGTCAAAATGATAGGAAGGAATGATTTTCCGGCCAAAACTGGCTTCATTGGCCATAAGGATGGCTGCACTGGAAATGGGATCATAGCTCACCACTTCGGTATTCGGAAATTTCACCTTGAAGTCCGAGATGGCCTTTTTGGTGGTCGGCGATAATATCGTATTGGATAGGATCCTGACCCTTGAGGTGGCCGGCATCCGGAGCGCCACACGCTCATCCAGGTTCTCCCAGGAGGAGGACTCCCAATTGTTTTCACCCCTGACCATCGGGCCCTGAATCCGGTGCGTGTCGTAAAGGGACAGGACCAGGGCCTGCACCCTCGCAGAGGTTCCGCCTCCGGTAAGCGGGCAAAGACTGTTTCCCTCAATTTTGATGGGTCGGCCTTCCCTTGTTTTAACCAGGATGCCGCAATAATCGCCCCCATCCACATAGGAAGAGGCATAATAGTTGGCGATTCCGGGGACCAGGGAGTCGGGTTTGGTCAGATAAGGCAGAGCCCTGCGAACCGGCGTCTTGCAACTTGCGGCAAGGGCGGCCGTGCCTACACTGAATCCCATGATTCGCAGAAAGTCCCTCCGGTTGGATTGAAGGCCGCCGGTCTCATCGGGCCGGATACGGGATTGTTCGTCTGCTTGATGGATATAGGCCTCGTCCTGGTTCAGATCCCTGTTCCCTATCCAAATTCCGGCATTTTTATCTTTCATACTGCTATGATTGGTATTATATATGTGAATGCTGCGTCTTGTTTAATAATGGCATTTTTGGCACTCCAGGCCACCGATATCTTCCACCGTGACGGTTTTCTTTGATCCGTCTTTGAGCGCCTGGTGGTATTTTTCATACTTACCCAGGTAATAGTCGTTGGAGCTGAAACTTTTCACCTCGGTCTCCCGGTGGCAATTTACGCACCAGCCCATGGAGAGGGTTGCGTATTGCCTGACCACCTCCATATTCTCCACCTTCCCGTGGCAGGTTTGGCAGGCGACCTCCCCAACGGCTACGTGCTGGGAATGGTTAAAGTAAACATGGTCGGGAAGACTGTGGATCCGTACCCATTCGACGGGGCCCTGGATTTTGGGTTTGGTGGGATTGGTGAGGCTGTTTTTGATCCCCCGCCACTGTTCATTCATCAGTCTTTCCCCTTCGGGATCCATGGCTTTGAGTTCCTTATCCGTCATGTGGTTGTCCCCAATCCATTTCTTAAAGATCACCTCGATGTCTTTTTCGGCCATGTTTTCATAATCGGGGATGTATTGACCGGTATTGGGATTGAAGCCGACGGAGGCAAATATTTTGCTGATTTCCGCAGTTCCGTACTGGGAACCCTTGACAATGGCTTTGTGACAGTTCATACAGGTATTCATGGCCGGAATGACCGCGTGTTTGCTTCTTCTGGCTCCATCGTGGCAAAACTGGCAGTCAATTTTATTGAGCCCGGAATGGGTGGCATGTGAAAATTTGATGGGTTGGTCCGGCTGGTAGTTTTGTTGCCTGCCAAAAGCGATCCCGTTTTTGGTGGTCGTATATCCGGCCAGAATCACGGCCAGGACGATCAGGGTAGTGATCATGGATTTGCTGGTAAGCCATTCCCAGACGGTTTTTTGCCTGGGAAGGGGTTCTCCGGCCTGTTGGGCGCTTAATTGATTCAGACCGCTGATCAGCCTGCCAAGGATCGCTGCCATCACGAGTAAGATTCCCAGCAGCGCATACCAGATCCAGCTGAGGCCTTTTGCCTTGGTTTCCACAGGCAGGGCTCCAGCTCCGGGAGCCTTGGCAACGGCGCCATAGGTACCATCGGCCACCCCATTGATATAAGCTTCTATGGATTGAATCTGGGCGTCGGTGAGGTTGGGAAAACCGGTCATTACCACAGGCCCCCACTCTTTCCACAGCTCGTTAGCTCTGGGATGGCCCTGGGAAATCAACGCCTGGGAATTCCTGATCCAGGCATACAGATCCTCCTGCGGATAAGCCGCCCAGCGGTCCAAAAATCCTGCCAGGGCAGGCCCCGTGGCTTTCGTTTTCATGTCCCTGGCATGACATTGGGCGCAATTGTTCGCAAACAGGGTTTTACCTTCATCGGGATTGCCTTGCGCCGGAAGAAGCCCCGGAACGACCATGGTGCAAACAGCTAACAAAAAGCTAAACCTGAACATTTTATATATCATGAAAACTTATATTAAAAAATGATCCATATTTACTGAAATCAGCGTCGCAAAAATAGACAATGGTTAATTCATTTAACAGTTCTCATCTCGTAATTTTCCTATTTAGATATTGTCTAAATAAACCAATTGAATTTATCATAACTTGACCTATTAATTTTGTTTTGCTGCATCTTAATCCCCTGATTTACACCGCAACCGGAGCTTTAATCGCCGGATCCGGATGGTAATCAATAATCTCAAAATCCTCGTACCGGAAGGCAAAAAGATCCTTCACCTGGGGATTGATCCGTAGTTCGGGCAAGGCCTTTGGGGTCCGGCTCAGCTGTTCCATGGCCTGATCCAGGTGGTTGTTGTACAGATGGACATCCCCAAAAGTATGGATAAACTCACCCGCCTTAAGGCCGCTGACGTGGGCAACCATATGGGTGAGCAGGGCATAGGAGGCAATATTAAAAGGCACCCCGAGGAATACGTCCGCCGAACGCTGGTACAACTGGCAGGACAGCCTGCCCTCACTGACATAAAACTGGAAAAGGCAATGACAGGGGCAAAGGGCCATCTGGTCCAGTTCCGCCACGTTCCAGGCGCTGACCAGGATTCTCCTGGAGTCCGGGTTCTGGCGGATCGTATCCAGGACTTGCTGGATCTGGTCGATCCGGCGCCCGTCCGGGGAGGGCCAACTCCTCCATTGCCGGCCATAGACCGGCCCAAGGTCCCCTTTGGGATCGGCCCATTCATCCCAGATCCTGACCCCATGGGCCTTCAGGTAGGCGATATTGGTATCCCCCTTCAGAAACCAAAGGAGTTCATGTATTATGGATTTGACATGCAGTTTTTTAGTCGTCAGCAAGGGAAACCCTTTACTTAAATCAAACCGCATCTGGTATCCGAACAAGCTTCGGGTACCGGTTCCGGTCCGGTCTGTTTTCTCATTGCCCTCAGCCAGGATTTTCCGGAGTAAGTCAAGGTATGCTTGCATGGGCCAAAAGTAGGAAATGTTGGATTATCAATAAAGTTAATATGATGCCGGGGATTGGCGGGTTTTCCGACCAGATAAACCTTCTCCGGTAAATCTCAGAACAGTCCTTACCTCGAAATCGCCGGAGGCATTAAGGGCATTTCTGAAAAGCCTGAATGAGTTCAAGTATTTATTATTTTGTCCTGATCAGGGTCGGGATTAAGACCAGGCAAATCGAAAGAACCTGGAGGGGTCCCGTCCAGGACGGGATGACTGATATTCAACGCAATATAATCGGGATAACAGGGCCAAACAGGTTTTTTAATTTAAAAACCGATTAAACCGTGAACGGGTTTTTAGCGGTGCCTTAACTTTACCCCCTCAACAGGCGCCATGTCCATTCACAAAGAAATCAAACGCATCACCACCCAGGTCCTTCAGGAAATGAAGGCTGAAAAGCAAAAAATAGCCATGCTTACGGCCTATGATTTTTCCATGGCCAGGATCCTGGACGCCTCCGGCATGGATATCCTTTTGGTGGGTGATTCGGCTTCCAACGTGATGGCAGGCCATGAAACCACCCTGCCCATCACCCTGGACCAGATGATTTATCATGCCGCCTCGGTGATCCGGGCGGTCCGCCGGGCCCTGGTGGTGGTGGATCTTCCATTCGGATCCTACCAGGGTAATTCCCGCCTCGCCCTCGAGAGCGCCATCCGGATCATGAAGGAAGCAGGCGCCCATTCCGTAAAACTGGAAGGCGGGCAGGAAATCGAAAACAGCGTCAGGCGAATCCTGTCGGCCGGGATACCGGTGATGGGGCACCTTGGCCTCACTCCCCAATCCATTTATAAATTCGGGACCTATACCGTCAGGGCCACAGAAGAAGAGGAGGCCAACCGGCTGAAAGAGGATGCCATGCTCCTGGAATCCCTGGGCTGTTTTGCCCTCGTCCTGGAGAAGATCCCCGCTTCCCTGGCAAAGGAAGTCACCGGCTCCCTTCATATCCCCACCATTGGGATCGGCGCCGGTCCGCACACCGATGGCCAGGTCCTGGTTTCCCACGACATGCTGGGCCTGAATAAAGGATTTTCGCCCCGGTTCCTCCGGCGCTATGCCAACCTGTATGAAACCATTCTGAACGCCAGCCAGCAATATATCCGTGACGTAAAATCTTCCAACTTCCCCAACGAGCAAGAACAATATTGAATGAAACGTACAGTAAGGAACCTTCTTATAGTTGGAATCCTGGCCGGAGGGCTTGTCGCCTATTATTATTATGACCAGTTGTTTTCCCCGGTTTTGTTTGACCCCTTGCAAAATACCGACCTGAAGATCAGGACGGGATCCACTTTTGAGGATGTCGTCTTCCAACTCCAGCAAAACAAGCAGTTAAAAAGGGTAAACGGCTTTAAATGGTTGTCGCGTAAAATGGGTTACTCCGATAAATCCGTCAAACCGGGCAGATATGTCCTGACCCCAGGCATGAATAACATCAGCCTGGTCCGGCTCCTTCGAAGCGGAAACCAGACCCCGGTAAAAGTGGTCATCTATGAAGGACGCACCCCGGACGAGATTCTTCGCAAAACGGAGGATGACATCGAAACCGATACCCGGTCCATGCTGGACACCCTGTACAGTGAACATTTCCTCCAGACCATAGGGCTCACCCGCGATCACGCCATGTGTATTTTTATTCCCAATACCTACGAAGTTTACTGGAATATCAGCCCCCGCAATTTCCTATTGCGCATGAAACAGGAATCGGACAGGTTCTGGTCCCGCAACAACCGCAAAAGCCTGGCTTCAAAAAAAGGACTGAGCCCTGAGGAAGCCTACACCCTGGCCAGCATCGTGGAAAAGGAGACCAATCACGGACCGGAAAAACCCACGATAGCGGGAGTTTACCTCAACCGCCTGAAAAACGGGATCCGCCTGCAAGCCGACCCCACGGTCGTCTTTGCCAAAAAAGCATTTACCCAACAGAGGGTTTTACATGCCGACCTCAGTTTTGAGTCCCCATATAATACTTATCTCCATGATGGCCTTCCGCCAGGGCCCATCTCCATCGCTTCGATAGAAAGCATCGACGCGGTCCTCAACGCGGAAAACCATGATTATCTTTTTTTCTGCGCCAAACCAGGGTACACCGGACAACATGCCTTTGCGGCCACCCATGCCCAGCACAGCCGCAATGCCAGGTTGTTTCATGAATGGATGAATCAGCAGGATATCAGGTAGTTTAGAGGTAAGAGGTTAGAGGTAAGAGGTTAGAGGTTCGAGGTGCGAGGTTCGAGGTGCGCACTTCCTACCTCTTACCTCTTACCTCTTGCCTCCTACCTCTTACCTCTTACCTGTCAATGCCTGACAGAGGTTGACCGTTTTTAAGGTTGAAAAACACTTAAAAACGTTAACATATGAATTACAAAGTCAATTTTAAAATGAGCACAACAGAACGGCAGCGTCGCACTTTTAGC
>Ga0116142_10006269_pt1 | contig 10311 bp, 10 predicted proteins | sample AD_UKC033_MetaG_FD_89785 | JGI IMG/M metagenome (GOLD analysis project Ga0116142, IMG submission 89785) | Active sludge microbial communities of municipal wastewater-treating anaerobic digesters from USA - AD_UKC033_MetaG | ecosystem: Engineered > Bioreactor > Anaerobic > Digestate | place: USA... | reverse complement strand
GCTTCATTGTCTGCTGGCGCTTCAGAGGCTGGTGCCTGTGGCCAGTTCTCGACAATGGTTATTTTTCCGGGCTGCACCGGAATCATGTGTGCCTGCAGCGAACTGACGGTGTCGGCCGGGTGCTGCAGCCGGTAGAAACCTGGCGGCAGCGGAATCATGACGTCGCCCTCGGCGGTTACCGACCCGGAAAATTCATTGTCAGACCCGGAAAAATCAGGGTGATCGACTTCGGCGCAGGCAATAAGGTTCTGGTTACCGGGTTTTTTGATCTGAACGGCGCCGGTTTGTTCACTGTATTGAATCACGGGGATTTCACCAAGATCTATCAGTCGCAACTGACCGCTTACCGGGATCTCGGTGCCGGTAAGCTGCAACTGCCATTTGCCCGGCAACGGTTTAAGACCGTCAACGACGCTGGTGGCACCGTCGTGCGCAAATACCTGCCGGTCGATGACCGCTTTCCATTCGGCCAGACCAGCTTTAACCGTTGCTTCACCAGTGATTTTGACTGCACCCGAAGCGGTTTGACCGCCGGTAAAGTCAACCGCAATGGCAAGCTGGCGGTTGCCGGGGTGGTCGAAAGTGAAGCTGATGGTTTCATTGTCTTTGTCTATCTTGAAAGGCATCGGTTGTTCTGGCGTTATAGCAGCAGCTGCAAGGCCAGAGGCAAAGGCAAAAATGAAAAGAATGACTGAAACAGTGATTTTGCGCATGGTTTTCCTTCCTTGTGGTCACTTATCCTCAGTTTGTTTGTGCTTGTTCTTTATACTCCTTTGCTTTGGCGAAGGCAAACAAACAATGCCGGCGAGAAAAATTTTTAAAAAAGTTCAGGTCTGCCGGTACGTACAGTCGATTCTGAATATCTGTCGACGTCTGTTTTTGTTTGCCTATGTCTGTTAAAGCCGCATAAATAAAGCTAAACAAAACATCATCTTTGTTCGAAAATGGTTATGGATTTGTTTGCCTCCTTATTTTTCAGTCCGGGACCAGCTCCCGGATTTTTTGTTTTAGCGCCATAGAAGGCGCTACACACGCGGAGGCCAGGATGGTCGGGAGTCGTGTTGCGCATACGGGGGCGCTACGCATGCGAAGGCCATGGGTGGCCGAGAGTCGCGTCGCAGATTCGGCAAAAAAGCGGCCCGCAGGTGGCTGCAGGCCGAGAAGTGCGATTTTGGAGAGATTCAAGAGCTAAGATTGATAGCGATGGGCCCGATCTTAAAAAGTGGCGAAGCGGGCCCCGAAGTTGTGGCAGGTAGCGATGCTTTCTGAGTCCGGGGTTTCGTGGGCCATCAGGCCTTCTTCAAAAAGCCTGGCACCGGTTGAAGTGGTTCTGCTGCTCCAGTCGCGCATCCATTGGCCGTCACCCCAGCCATAGGAGCCGAAAAGTGCGACTTTTCTGCCGCCGAGGCTGGCTTCCAGCTTCGAAAAAAACGGTTCAAATTCTGATTCTTCAAGGTTTTCGGCGCCCATTGAAGGGCAACCGAAGACCAGTTTATCGAAATTCATGGTTTTATCAGGGGTAATTTCGGAAACATTGAACAATTCTGCTGCAGCCCCTGCTGAGTTAATTCCTTCGGCTATAGACTCAGCCATTGTGCGGGTGTTGCCGGTGCCGGTCCAGTAGATTACTGCGATTTTTTCCATGGTCATGACTCCTTTGAATTAAGATCAGCTGACAGTGAGGAGTTCCTGAAACTGAAACCCCTGTGCCAGTTTTTTACACAGCTGTTCGCGGCAGCGGTTGAATCTTTCGAACATGCCGATGGCCCTGGCTTCGTCGCTGTAGACTTTCCAGTGCCCGCACATTCTGAAGTTCTGACCGCGGTGTTCAATGAAACCCATGACGTCATCGACCGGATAACCGAGAAAAAGCCCGATTTCATGGGGAAATTCAACGCTAGCACCGATGCGTTTTTTGAGAAAATCGATGCAGGCTTTCAGGTCGCTGCTGACCGGGTAGCCTTCGCGCTGCAGAAATAGCCTGATTCTCGGGGTCTGCAACAGTCTCTGCAGAAGATGATGGCGGTAGACGAGCAGCAGGTTGCGTTGCGTACAGTCGCACAGCCTTTTTACAAAGATTCCGTGACCGTTGAGCAGATCATTGAGCTGTCTGATTTCGCCGTTCAGGTCGCTACCCTGAGGATTTTTTCGGGAAACCAGGCTCGCCGGCTTGATACCCGTCAGGGTTGGTGCGCAATGGAAGGTGATTGTCTGAGCCAGGTCCTGCGAGATGTTCATGCGGCTTTTCAGTAGTTTTGCTTTCCTGAATTTAGTTAGCCATTGCTAACTAGCAATAGGTTAGCAATGGCTAACTCTAAAGTCAAGCGAAAATAAAAAGGTTTTGCCGCAACCCGGCAAAACCCTCTTTAATTGGCTGTTTCGGCTGGTTATTTTTTTAGATGTTTACTGACGTGAGCTTTGATTTTTTCGAAGGATTCTTCGCTGATGACATGTTCGATGCGGCAGGCGTCTTCGGCAGCGACCCGGGGGCTGACCCCGAGTGCCTGGAGATAGTTGGCGAGGAGGCGGTGGCGTTCGTAAATTCTTTCGGCCATGTTGCGGCCTTCCTGTGTCAATTCGATGTGGCCGGAAGTGTCGACGCTGATCAGGTTTTCGTTTTTGAGTAATGACATGGCACGACTGACGCTTGGCTTGCTGAACTGCATGTGATGGGCGACATCTATCGCCCGCACTTTCCCGTTCTGTTCAAGAATGAGAATTGCTTCGAGGTAGTTTTCTCTCGACTCGTGGGTTTTCATGCCCCTGCTCCTTCACCCTTGTGGGCTGGTCGTTTCCGATATTTCACCACGTTTGCAGCCAAATCACAAGCTTTTGCTGCCCGGCCGCGGTTTTGATTCCTGTCAGCGCCATTTAACTTGAATTTATGCCGTATTCTATGTTAGTCTTGCCCTGTTGCACCCATAGCTCAGTTGGATAGAGCGTCTGCCTCCGGAGCAGAAGGCCAGGGGTTCGAATCCCTTTGGGTGCGCTTTTGCTTTTAGGGAAAGGTTATGGGAGTGGATTCTCACCCCTGCCCTTCGGCCTCAGAGGCATTTAGCAACAATACAGCTGGCCGTTATTTGCGAAGCCAACCCAGATATTTTACAAGATAATTGGGCAGTTGTGTCCCAAAATGTGTTCAATTTTGTGACCAAAAATGTGTTCCAGTTTGTGTACTACAAGGCACTGGCTGTTGGGGTGTTTTTATGAAACATCTCATGAAAATAGGGCTGACCTTTTATTTCCGTCGCCGGACACCACTTTTCATTCATAATCTATTGGGCAAGGCTTTTGTGAAGTTGTCTTTGCGCACCAAAAACAAAGAACATGCTGAGATGTTGGGCTTAAAACTGGATAACCTCTTTGAAGAGCTGACTCTCGGACTTAGGCTGAAGTTGATTGAGCCTCAGCAAGCTTTAGAACAGTTAAAGCAAGCAGGTGTGTGTGAAAATGAGCCTCGGTCTCGACAGCCAATGCAACCGGCGAAAAAGATGGTTGTAAGCGCAAGTAGGAGCATGGCTTTAGAACCACTAAGCAAGCTATTTCAGCGATATAAAGCAGAAAGGTTGGCATCTGGCAAATGGATTGAAAAAACAGCGCTGGAGAATCAGAGATGCTTTGATTTATTGCTAACAGTCGTTGGCGACCTTGCGCCAGACAACTATAATCATCAGACATTGATGGAATTTCGTGATGTCCTCCAGAAGCTGCCGCCGAATGTTAATACCAACCCCCGGACGAGGGGAAAGAGTCTTCCAGCTATTCTTAAAATGCAGCACAGTCGTTTGCTCAGTGCATCGCAGGTTAACAAATATCTTGTCTGTGCAAGTGCTTTCTTTGCATGGCTCTGGCTGCATGAGGTAATCCCGATGAATCCTGCGCATCATCTTTTGATAAGCAGAGCAAAGATAAGACCCGACGAAGAGCGGCTAGCTTTCTCTCCGGATGAGGTTAAAGCAATGTTGGCAGAACTTTTTCAACAGAAAGCCAGCTTTGGTTCCAATCAAAGCAGGTTTTGGGTTCCCGCTATTGCGACATACTCTGGCGCTCGCTTAACAGAGATTTGTCAGCTGTATTTGGCTGATGTTCGGCGAATAGACGACATTTGGTGTTTTGACATCAATGAACAAAGCGACAAAAGGCTCAAAAATTATTCATCAACGAGGATATTTCCTGTTCATCCCTCACTCATTGAGTTGGGTTTGCTTGATTACATTGAATCCATAAGGCTTTCTGGTAACCAAAGATTGTTTCCTGAGCTGTCTAAAGAGAAATATAATGGCTATGGCCGCCAGATGAGCAAATGGTTTACCTCTTTTAATCGCAAATATATCAGTTCTGATAAAAGGAAAACCTTTCATAGCATTCGCCACTCGGTTGCAAACGAATTGAAACAAGCCGGTGTTGCAACTGAGCTGATTTCTGAAATCCTCGGCCACAAGGTCGATTCAATAACCGCTAATCGTTATGGCAAAAAATACCGGCCAGAGCTGTTACTCGAAGCTCTCAAAAGACTGCCTTGGTGAGACCGACAATTACAGCCTGTAAGTTAACTCTCAATGCGAAGCGCAAATCAGCTTGGATTCTATGTCTCAATCTGTTTTTATCAATCCATTGTATCTGTTCGCCGTGTTGTCGGTGGTTGCCGTTCTTGTGGTTGGTTGGTTCCCTTGCCCGTTCTGTGCCGTTGTCGTTCCTTCGTTGTTATTTACCGGTTCTTATGCTTTTTTGTAACCTTAACATGGTTGTCTTAAAAACGATTGTTAACGGTTGCTGTAGCTTGTTTGAGCTTCGCTCTGGCTATTTATTTGGAGCCGTCATTGGCTAGTTTTCAAGAGTTGGCGACAACAAATCATATAAGACTGCGGTCTGAAAAGTTTCACAGGGTATAATAGTTGTATTCATGTGATTTACTTTTTTTCCTGCCTATTACTGGCAGGAATTTTTTTCGGAAAATTGGCCGCCGGGTAAAATAGAAACAAAACCACATAAAAAGGTAAAACACATGAAACAGATATTTCCCGTTACGGCTTTTGCGTCTCAGTTTTTCAAGGCAGCCCTGATTCGATACAAAGTCAGCCTTGGCCAGACTCCTGAAAAATACTGGTTGCTAAGCTATTTACTTATGAAAACTTATTATCACCGGCACGGCCACTCTGGAACAATCGTATCAGCCAGCTGGCTAGAGAAAGCTGCAAAAGTCAGGGGTCTCTCCAAGTGGCTTCATGAGCTTTCAAACCAACCTAAATCCATTGTTACGCTCGTGACTGACTATAACAAACCGCAGAAACAGGCTCGTGTTTATAAAGTGGCAGACTGGTTCATGCTCAATTTCTTGGAGTTCAACCGGAAGCGGACTTGCATTCAGCTTGGTAGAGACGCTACCAGAGTAGACCTTTTCACATTGGAGCCAGTGAAACAAAATAAAGAAATACAGCCTTCCTTGTATGACCAAAGCCGGCATCTAATGACAAGTTCGCTAGTCCGAGACGCTATCAACGCCATCAAGCCGTTGCCATACAATTACGATTTTTTCAGGCTGTATGTTGGAGCAAGAACTTTTGAAACAGCCACCGTTTTCAAATTTCAATCAGGCACAACCTTTGTTAAAAAGCAGATTGTCAAAAAGAAAGACCTCGATAAAGAGTCTGAAAGATACCGGGCATTATATATTCGCGACGCTTCTGCCCTTGAGTTCATTACGCAGTTTAGAAAAACGCACTATCAGCCAGTTTACGAGCCAGCATACACAGGCCGAGTTTCTGAATTGGGAGCTGGTTATCAAGGGCTTCGCGGGCTATCAAAGGCTGTGCTTGTTTATGACAAGGGGCTTAACAACTATGATTTGGAACTGGCGCACTTGACTGCTCTAAAGAATTTGACGCTTGAATACGAGACAGCGGCAAAAAACAAGAAGCTGAATCATCATGATTGGCGGCGCTTTGAAAGAACAATCATGTCAAAGCCCTTTCAAAAGGCAAAAGCAACACAATTGGGGCTGTCATCAAAGCAGTTTAAAAAAATATTGTATGGCTTTATTTATTCCGGCGGCTCAATGCGCATTAAACCAATTAGAGCCTGTTGTTTGAACGATGAAAGGCTTAGCAAGTTAGAAAATTACCTGTTTCCATTAAAGAAAATCATTGATTGCCTATGGTTTTACATACGAAGAGATGACAGATTTAAGCCTAAAAAGGGGGTTAAGGCTTCTTATGATATTACTAACCTTGCTGGTTGCCGCTTTTTGCCAGATAAAGCCCTAAGTAAAGTAAAGAGACGTCGAAAGATATTGGCACACCTCATACAAGGTATAGAAAAGCACTTTGTTCACACACTGACTATTGCATGTAAAAAATCGGGCATCAACGTTGTTTCAGACGAGCACGATGGCATTGTCACCGACAAACCAATTCCGCAAAACATTATTGACGACGTTACACAGATTAATGGCTACGGCCTGAAACTGACAGTTAAACCCTTTGAATCAATACCACGAGGTCTTATGAATGTCTATCGAGGTGTGAAAAGTTACAGATTGGCGGTGCTTTTGCAAAGAGTTGGAGACCTCAAACGAAGGTTTGGTTCCATTGCTAAGACTACGAATGCGCCGCCGGAACAGGTGCCGCCAAGCCTCAATTTACAAAGTTCTGATATTAACACTGCTTCTCGCTGTTTTTATAACTCCAATATGGCTGAACCGCTGTTCGCTTAAATTTGGCGTCAACACAGAGAAATTTGGGGACAATTAGTATACCGTTTGCGAACCTTTGCGGGTGCTTTTCCTGAAATGATATTTATCTGAGACCGTTAATAAAAAGCTGCCGGAATTACAAAAACGACTGGCCGGTTTCAGCAGAACCGTTTTATTTGCAGTAACGGCATTGTTTGCTGCTCATTTATGATTGATTCAAAACAGCGGTCAGCGGCGCCCGGCTCTTGCCACAGTAGAATTTCTGCGAGCAGGTCAAGCATCGCATCGAGTTCAGCTTCTTTATTTTTGTTGCGGTTGTTCATTGCCCCTCCTCATAAAAATATTCTGGCAGGGCAAGGCCGGATTCGGTTTCTTCACCAATAGTCAGATAATAAGAAGTTAGCAGCTCTCGTCTTTTAAGCTCTGTAGCGATTTTGCCTATAGTTAATCCATTTGATAGCAAAGTTCTCATCAAAGCCAGAACCTTTTGCTCCTGTTGAACCGGCTTCAGTGTCACGTTGTCGGTATCGAGGGCATAACCGTATGGGGCAATCCTGTTGTTTTCATTCATAATATTGATTGTATTGGCGGCCAGTAGCTTCGTCAATGACAGGGCTGACAGTTATCAACTATTGAAGCTATTTGATGCAACCCAGTTCTCATCCCGGCCGAGCCTTTCCCAGACTATTGGCATAAAATCAATTATTTCAGAGCGTTCAAAGAGAATCCGGTGGTCGTTGAACCGGTGAAAAGGTATCTTGCCCTTCTTTACCCATTTTCTCAGCCTATTTTCACTGATAATCAGAATTGAAGCCGCTTCGTGAATGTCGATATAGCCAGCCGGAATATTCATTGAGGTCTCCAGACGAATGAGTTTGCATCGCTACTGATGCTGAATAATACTTTCGCCATTTTGCCTTTTAGCCACCTGAAGGGATTCAAACTCAACAAATCAGCATAAGCTTCTGTGGTAAAGATTTTGAGGCATACGGCGGCTTTGGTTTTCTCAGAACTTTTCAAAAGTAGCTCATACGATAATGAGAAAACTTTATCCAAGCTGTGAAATATTTCTGGCACGGCAGGTTGATGAAAATTTTTGTTGGCTTGTAAAGTTTAGAGTCTCGTTGCCCGGTGATTTTTTTATTGGCTTGGAATCCAGTTTTTCAAAAAGTGGTTTGAGTATTCATGTTGTAAATTTAAGGGTTTACCCTAATATTGACAGGCTTGTTAATAGTCGTATACTGATATGAGAATAGATAAAACGGAGTGTACATCATGCCAGCCAAAAGAATAGCTGTTTATGCTCGTGTTTCATCGTCATCTCAGAGCCTTGACGCGCAGGTTGTCGAGCTTGAAACATACGTTAAAGCCTTCTATGCCGGTTCAACTGTGAAGTGGTTCAAAGACGTTGCGACCGGAACAACCATGGAGCGACCAGCGATGGATGAGTTAATGTCAGCGGTTTACAAGGGAAAGATTGACTGCCTGATTGTATGGCGTTTAGACCGCTTGGGTCGTTCGGCTTCTGGCTTAACCAAATTGTTTGACGAGCTATCTTGCAGAAACATCAATTTAATCAGTTTGAAAGAATCGTTGAGCCTTGAAAGTCCAGCATCGAGGCTGATTTGCGGTGTCTTGGCATCAGTTGCAAGCTATGAAAACGAGATACGGAAAGAACGTCAAACCCTTGGAATCAATCATGCAAAGGCTTTGAAAAAGTATACCGGCGGTAAAACAGGCAGAAAATGGCAGGTCACAAAAGACAATGAAGGTGCTGTCAAAAAGCTGCGTGAGGCAGGTGAATCCATTTCAGCTATTGCACGCTTAACAAAACTTTCCAGACCGACAATATATAAGCTATTGAGTGCTGGCAAAGAATTGCCAAGTGCTGCCATGTTTGATAAATAATAAAGGTCTCATGCTTGTTTGAAAAAGATTCTGGTCGAGGCAAAAGCAGATGATTGTAATCAATCCAACGTTCAAAGCATTGATACCGCCATTGTCAGTTGAAGAAAGAGAGCAACTTGAAACAAACATCCTCGCAGAAGGATGCCGAGACCCTCTTGTAGTCTGGCGGGACGTGCTTGTGGATGGCCACAATCGCTATGAAATCTGCCAACAGCACAATATACCCTTTAATACTGTAGCCAAAGCTTTTGCTTCTGAGGATGATGCCAAGAACTGGATAATATACAATCAGCTTGGCAGAAGGAATATTTCACCCTACGTGAGAACCCAGCTGACATTGCTTCTTAAGCCTGAAATAGAGAGGCAAGCAAAACAGCATCAAGGCAAGCGTAATGACCTTTTGTTGAAATCAGCAAAAAGTTCAAACCAGCATGAGGAACCAATAAATACGCGAAAGTTACTGGCAAAGCTTGCCAACGTTTCTCAAGATACTGTAATGAAGGTTGAAAAGATAGAAGAGCAGGCAATTACCGAGATTATAGCTAAAGCCAAAGCTGGAACCATATCAATCAACGTAGCCTCAAAAATTGCCGCCCTGTCAAAACAAGAACAAAAACGTGTGGTAACCCTGAATGAAAGGGAACTCATTGCTATTGCGAAAGCCGTTTTTGCAAAGCAGAAGCAGGCAAAGATAGAGAATCGTAAGAAGGAGCTGCAACGACAAAAAGCTGCCATTGCCGATGGAAAGGTAACGGTTCCTCAAGATGTTTTTGACGTGATTGTTATTGACCCGCCGTGGGATTATGAAAGAAATGTTTACAGTCCAACGGGCAGACGAGTTGCTAGTCCTTATCCATCAATGTCCCAAGATGAACTGTTGCAGTTGAAATTGCCTGTTGCCGATGATTGCGTGATGTTTTTGTGGACAACTCATGGCTTTATTTTTTTTGCAAAAGAGCTGCTGGAAAAGTGGGGATTTAACTACAAAGCGACACTGGTATGGGATAAAGGAACGCTCGGTTTGGGCACCTACTTGAGGATGCAGTGCGAGTTCTGTTTGATGGCGGTTAAAGGCAAGCCAATAATCACAAACACAACCTATCGGGACATCATCAGGGAGCCCCGACGCGAACATTCACGCAAGCCAGAAGCGTTTTACAAAATAGTTGAAGCAATCACAGTGGGTAAAAGACTTGATTATTTCAGCCGGGAGAGAAGGAAAGGCTGGGCAAGCTTTGGCGCTGATGCTGATAAATTTTCTTCTGGCAAGCTTCAAGTTCGAAATCGAAAGCCGGTCGCATGAATAGACACGCTTTCTAATAATATTATTGGCTTGTCTGGTCGGCCATGAGCTTTGCCTGCTCCAAAACCGTTTCAATAGCTTTTGGTGCCATATCCGGCGGGTAGCCGTGTTTTTTCAGAATTTTCTTGATGGCAATGCGCATCTTACTTTTTTCGTGAGGCAGTTGCAAGCCTTACGGCATTTAACCAAATATTTTTTGGCGCAGCACATTTTATTTCAAGGCGCAAAACAGTTTCGAAATGCCCCACCGGAATTTTGTCTTTGAACCAGACTTCGGCTTTGGGAATATACTGGTAACATTCTCCAGTTTGTTGAATGTGAAGGCTTGCTGCCCCATTTGGAATAAGTTGATTGTAATAGTCTGGCGAAAGAATAAATGCTGTCATCACGCAGATTGAACCTTCTGGTT
>Ga0116142_10006267_pt1 | contig 10314 bp, 10 predicted proteins | sample AD_UKC033_MetaG_FD_89785 | JGI IMG/M metagenome (GOLD analysis project Ga0116142, IMG submission 89785) | Active sludge microbial communities of municipal wastewater-treating anaerobic digesters from USA - AD_UKC033_MetaG | ecosystem: Engineered > Bioreactor > Anaerobic > Digestate | place: USA... | reverse complement strand
GCTTTAACCCTTCGGCAATTCGCTGCAAAGCGGCGTCCACCAGATTCTTTTCAATCAACTGCGCCCGAAGCGTTGCGGCAATACCCAGCCCGTCGCGGAGACCGGCTAGGTCACGAGGTCCACCGCGCATCAGGGACAGTCGCGCCATCGCGCGTTCCATATCGGGCGTTTCCTTGAGAAGACTGCGAATATCTTTTGTCAGATGGAACTGGGAAATCAGCGTTTCAATTTCATCATGACGATAGGAAATTTCAGCCACGTCACGTAGGGGAGCCATCAGTCGCGATTGCAACATCCTCGCCCCCGCACCAGTGAGCGTCATATCAATTGTATCAAGAAGTGATCCCGATTTCTCACCCGATTGAGTACGAACGAGTTCAAGCGAACGAAGCGTAGATGGATCAATCTCCATCACATCATGAGTTGAGATTTGCCGCGGGCGGGTCAGGTGGGGCAACTGCCCTTTCTGCGTTTCGGTGATATAAGCAATCAACGCTCCGCACGCCGCGATCTCGGCCCGCGAAAACGCACCGAGATCGGACATGATCCCGTGACCGAACAAAGCCTCAAGCTGCACGCGGCCGCGCTCGCTATCGAAATATTCGGCGGGCAAAACTGTAAAGTCCTCTCCCCTTGCGGGAGAGGGTGGGGTAAGGGGGGGAAGCAAAACTTCGCTGGCTCCCAACCTTGATAAGGCAGATGTCACATTCTCTTTTGCCAAAGTCTGAACCAGAAACTCGCCCGTTGAAACATCGGCAATCGCCAACCCGCATTGGCCGCCAATCTCCGAAAGTGCTGCGATATAATTATTCGCCCGCGCATTGAGAAGCGTATCCTCAATCAACGTGCCAGGCGTGATGATGCGGATCACTTCACGGGTGACCAATGCCTTTGACCCGCCGCGCTTTTTGGCTTCTTCGGGCGTCTCCGTTTGTTCGCAAATCGCCACCTTATGCCCCGCACGGATCAACCGCGCAATATAGGGATCGCACGAATGAAACGGCACGCCACACATCGCAATGTCGTCGCCCTGCGTCTTGCCGCGTTTGGTCAGGGTAATGTCGAGAACAGCGGACGCCGTGATGGCATCATCAAAAAACAGCTCGTAAAAATCGCCCATCCGGTAAAACAAAAGGCAGTCAGGATGCGCCGCCTTGACGGACATATACTGTGCCATCATCGGCGTATGGCCTTGGGCGATGAAATCTGTTTCTGTTTTTTGCGCAGTTTGGGTCATTTTGAGACTTTACTTCGTCCCCGTAGACCCGAACCCGCCAGCGCCGCGAGACGTTTCATTCAAGTCTTCACAAATATTCCACGCCGCGTGTTCGTACCGGGCGATGACCATCTGGGCGATGCGCATGCCGCGTTCAATGGTAAAAGGTTCGCTGCCGTGATTGATAATGATGGCTTTGATCTCGCCGCGGTAATCGGCATCAACCGTTCCAGGAGAGTTGAGGACTGTTACGCCGTGCTTGGCGGCAAGGCCCGAACGCGGCCGAACCTGACATTCATACCCCGAAGGCAACGCAATCGAAATGCCCGTAGGAACCATCGCATAGGCCCCCGACGCCAAAACCATTGGTGCATCAATCGCCGCCACCAGATCCATCCCCGCGGCCTGCTCGGTGGCATAGGATGGCAAAGGCAAATCCTTGGCGTGGTCGAGAACTTTGATGTCGATGGAAACGCGGTTGTCGTTAGCTAGCTTTTGCAGGGCTGCGTTGGTCATTTGTCTGGTCCGTCTCTTTCATAAAATTGACAATTCGTTCGACAAGACGCTCCGCCACCTCGTTTTTAGCAAGGGTTGGCCAAGGGTCGGTTGTCGAGCGTGTGACCAGTGTAACCTGATTGCTGTCCGCGCCAAAGGCCGGATTCTCTGTTGTCCCCACCTGATTGGCCAGAATCCAGTCGCACCCTTTGCGAACCAATTTCTCCCTGGCAGAGGAAACGGCATCTTCGGTTTCTGCGGCAAAGCCGATGACCAACTGCGGACGGGTTTTATGCGCCGAAATGGTCGCCAGAATATCGGGATTCTCGGTAAAGTTGAGGGTAGGAGGCATCGCACCGGCACGCTTTTTCATTTTATGATCGGCCGCGTTTTCAACCCGCCAATCGGCAACCGCCGCCGCACAGACGGCAATATCGCAAGGAAGGACAGCTTCGCAAGCTGCCAGCATTTCGGCTGCCGTTTCAATGTGTATGGTCCGAACCCCCACAGGATGGGGCAGCGCCACAGGGCCGGTCACGAGGGTGACATCCGCTCCCGCACGTCGCAGCGCCGCTGCAATGGCGTGACCTTGCTTGCCCGATGAACGATTACCGATAAAGCGCACAGGATCAATCGGTTCATAAGTCGGGCCTGAAGTGACCAAGGCACGATATCCTGCCAATGGTGCAGACACCGCAAAATAGGAGCATATGGCGTCGAATAAATCTTCTGCTTCGACCATGCGGCCAAGGCCCGTTTCGCCGCATGCCATCTCGCCAGATGCAGGCCCAATGAATGTGACACCGTCTTGTTTCAACGTCTCGATGTTTCGTTGTGTCGAAGCTTTTGCCCACATTTCAGGATTCATGGCCGGTGCAACCATAATCGGCTTGTTGGAGGCGAGCAGGGTGGTCGAGGCCAGATCATCAGCAATGCCGTTGGCCATCTTGGCCATGAGGTCTGCACTGGACGGAGCAACAAGGATCAGGTCCGCTTCACGCGACAGGCGGATATGTCCCATCTCGCTTTCGTCTTTCAAAGAAAACAGATCGGTATAAACCGGATGCTCGGAGAGAGCAGAAACGCTCAACGGCGTGATAAATTCGGAACCGCCCTTTGTCAGGATACAGCGCACTTCCGCACCGCCTTTGCGGAGCAAGCGGATCAGCTCCAGAGATTTATAAGCGGCAATTCCCCCCGAAATCACAAGGAGAACAGATCGTCCGGCCAATGGTGCGGTCATAGTCATATACAAATCCTAAAAAAGAGAAGGCTCCGTACGTTAGCACGGAGCCTGCCCAAAAATCAAAAGAGTAAGAATTACTCGGCTGCTTTTTCTTCTTCAGCAGGAGCAGCTTCTTCAGTTGCAGCAGGAGCAGCCTCTTCGGTTGCTTCAGCCGCGCCTTCAACAGCTTCGGTGGTTGCTTCAGCAGCACCTTCAACAGCTTCGGTGGTTGCTTCAGCAGCACCTTCAACAGCTTCGGTGGTTGCTTCAGCAGCTTCGGTAGAAGCTTCGTGCATTTCGGTAGCAGCTTCCTCAGCAGCGTTGGTGACTTCTTCAGAAGCGTTCTGGATAGCAGAACCGGCAGCGTCAGCAGCGCCTTCTACGGTGGCGGAGATTTCGCCAGCAGCAGGCATTACGCTTTCCATTTCAGCGCCTTGTTGGGATTGGCTGTTCATAATGCCGAAAGCGGCCAAAGCAACAACGATTGCAGCAGCAACGATAGTCAGGGTGGTTTTGTTCATGGTAGTTTCCTTCCAAAAGAGAGTTTTTTTACGAGTTTTCAGTATTGTAGTTCTGAATTCTGTTCCCGACCTTGTCGCTCGGGACAGCCATACAAAATACAAATTTTGCTGAAATTTCAAGTGTTTTTTGTGAGCTATTCACCACCAAATTATACATAACAATTGGAAGTGAGGGCCTAACCCCTTGCAAAAATTATGAAAAAATGAGTTTTAAGACAAATAAAGATTTTTGTTTAAAACTTCCACGCCTCATGAATGGCAACCACGCCGAAAGTAAGCGGCTCGGCAGTCACGCGCGAAAATCCGGCATCAAGCAGGCGCATCGACAAGTCTTCGGGCTTTGGAAAGGCACGGATACTCTCGACCAGATACTGATAGCTGTCCTCGTCGCCTGTCACATAACGGCCCATTTTCGGAATAACATTAAAAGAATACAGGTCATAAAGCTTTTGAAGAGTTTCACTCTCTAAATGGCTGAATTCCATGCAAAAAAATCGTCCACCGGGTTTCAGAACGCGGAACGCCTCGCGCAAGGCATTGTCGATATGGGTCACATTCCGCAAACCGAAGGAAATGGTGTAAACGTCAAAGGAATTATCTTCAAAAGGCAGGGACTCGGCATTGGCTTCGACCCATTCGAATCCGCCGATGAAGCCTTGGTCGATGGCGCGGGCCTGGCCGACCTCAAGCATCGACGCATTAATGTCCGAAATGGTGATGTTTGCTCCTTTTCCGGCTTTTTGCGCAATCCGAAACGCAATATCGCCCGTTCCTCCCGCAACATCGAGGTAGGAAAGCTGCGGCGTAGGACGAATCTTACGAATCAGCGTATCCTTCCACAGACGGTGAAGCCCGCCCGACATCAGGTCGTTCATCAGGTCGTAACGGCCGGCCACGGAATCAAAGACCCCCAGAACCATCTGCGTCTTCTCTTGCGGGGACACGGATTTTCTGCCAAACCATTGGCTTTCGGGGTTACGGATTTTGGCGTTCGTCATAAGGAACCTCTTACAGTGTTGTATGTGAGATAGCACATGAAACTTCTAAAAGCCATGGCTACAATTGCCGGATTTACGATGTTAAGCCGTATAGCTGGAATGGCACGCGACATGCTGACGGCCGCCGTTTTGGGCGCGGGACCGGTGGCAGATGCGTTCTTTGTCGCCCTGAAACTACCCAACCTCTTTCGCCGCGTGGCTGCCGAAGGCGCCTTCAGCGTCTCCTTCGTCCCACTTTACACCAAAACACTGACTCAGGAAGGGGAAGATGCGGCGGGAAAATTCTCCGGTGAAGTCTTTTCGGTGATGTTTCTGATCCTCTCGGTGTTCTCAGCGGTTATAATGACGGCGATGCCATGGGTCATTCACGTCATCGCCCCGGGCTTTGAAGAAGGGACTACCAGATATGATTTTGCGGTGGTCCTGACGCAAATCACCTTTCCCTATTTATTATTGATGTCGCTTACAGCTTTGTTTGGAGGGATGCTCAATGCCCACAGCAAATTCGGCCCGTTTTCGGCAGCGCCCATCATCTTCAACCTGACCATGATCTTTTTTATGGTGGTATTGACCCCGCTTTTCCCGAGTGCCGGACATTCGCTCTCGGCTGGCGTGGCTGTGTCGGGCTTAATCCAGCTGGCGATGATGGCTTATTTTATCCGTCGCCATAAAATTGCCTTCCGCTGGCAACCCCCGAAACTGAGCCGTAAAACCAAACAGCTATTCAAATTGATGGGGCCGGGCGTTCTGGCCGCCGGAGTGTTCCAGATCAATCTGTTCGTCGATATGATCGTGGCTTCGCTCTTGCCTGCGGGCTCAATCTCGTTCCTTTATTACGCCGACCGCTTGAACCAGTTGCCGCTCAGCCTTGCGGGGATTGCCATTGGTACGGCACTGCTTCCTATGCTCTCAAAAGCCTTGGCATCTGACGACAAAAAAGAAAGCAATGACCTTTTCAATCGCTCGCTGGAATTCTGCTTTTTTGTGGCGTTACCTGCGGCAGTGGCATTGTTAATCGTGCCGCAGCCGATGGTGGCCACGCTTTTCGAACATGGCAAATTCACCGCCACCGAAACGCTGCAAACGTCCTATGTACTGATGGGCTATGCCATTGGTCTTCCGGCCTATGTTGCGTCGAAAGTTTTTATGACGGCATTCTGGGCGCATGAAGATACAATGACTCCGGTCAAGATTTCCATTCTGACGGCACTATCGAATGTTGCTTTGTGCCTTTTGTTTATTGGCTGGCTGGGCGTGGCGGGGATTTCGCTGGCGACAGGAATTGTCGGCTGGATGCAGGTCTATCTGCTTCGCAAGAAACTGAAACCTCACGACGCACTGGAATTTGACGACCGTCTGGTTACGGTCTTCCCCAAAATCGCATTTTCATCTTGTGTTATGGCCATCGTTCTGTCAGTCTTGGCTTATGGATTGCAAGATTTCTTTCACGACAGTTTGCCGGTCAAGATTCTGGCGTTGGTGGCCCTGCTAGGGGCAGGTGCAGTCACATACGCGCTGGTGATCCAAGTCAGCGGTGTTTTAAAAATTTCCGATATCAAACGCTATTTGAAACGTAGAAAAGAGTAATCTATGAAACGCATTTTTTCCGGTATGCAGCCGACACACCAACTCCATTTGGGTAATTATTTGGGAGCGCTCAAGAACTGGGTCGATCTGCAAAACAAAACCGCCAATTTTGAGCATATTTACTGCGTGGTTGATATGCACGCGATTACGGTTCCACAAGATACCACTCTTCTTGCAAAAGCCACCCGCGAGATTGCCGCGGCCTATATCGCGGCGGGAATTGACCCCAAAAAGGCGATCATCTTCCCGCAATCTGCTGTGGGAGATTTGCATGCCGAGTTGATGTGGTATCTGGCAACCATGACCCAGATCGGGAAATTGAATCGCATGACCCAGTTCAAGGACAAAGCGGGTAAGAATGCCGAAAAAGCGGGCTTGGGTCTGTATGCCTATCCGGTGCTGATGGCAGCCGACATTCTGCTCTATAACGCGACCCATGTGCCGGTCGGCGAAGACCAGAAGCAACATGTCGAACTGACACGCGATGTGGCCTCGACCTTCAATCACCGGTTTGATCGGGAATTCTTCAATATTCCCGAACCCGTGATTATGGGCGATGCCACCCGCGTCATGTCTTTGCGGGATGGAACGCAGAAAATGAGCAAGTCGGCGGAATCCGATATGTCGCGCATCAACCTGACCGACGATGCTGACACGATTGCGGACAAGATCAAGCGCGCCAAAACCGACCCGAACCCGCTGCCTGAAACGGTCGAAGGGCTGGAAGGTCGTCCCGAGGCGGCAAACTTGATTACGATTTATGCAGCGTTGTCGGGTCAAACCAAGGCGCAGGTCGTGGCGGAGTTCGCCGGAAAGCAATTTTCGGAATTCAAGCCGAAGCTGTCTGAACTGACGGTCACCAAAATCGCCCCGATGACGGCGACCATGCGCGATCTGATGAAGGACACGGCCGAAATCGACCGGATTCTAGCCTCCGGTGCGGACAGGGCACGGGCCATCGCCACCCCGATCCTTGGAGAGGTTAAGGACCTTATTGGCTTTTGGAAAAAACCCTGAACTTCCCGTAACTTCCTGTTTGCATTTTAGCGGGTAAAATAGCAGAATATGGACCGTGGGATTCCGCTCGGGATCCCGCGTATCCATAGAAAAGGCGATTTTCCGAAATGAAGATTTTTAAAACTGGTTTGATGGTTTGTGTGGCTTTTGCCTCTTTTGCAATTCCGGCCAAGGCCGATTATGCAATCTGGACGGATTCGAAGACAGGCGCGACTGTCTCGTTCCCTGACACTTGGAAGCAAATCAACAACCAGCAACCGGACGATCTGATTACGCTGTCCTTGCCTTCCGGTGATGATGACGCCGAATGCCGCCTGCGCGCCCGTGAAGACAAACGCTTTGCGATTTATCCGAACCGCTTCCGCGATGAAATCCGCGACACGAATTACACCAACGATTTCTGGAAGAACTACACGGCATCCTACGATCAGGTCAATGTAATCCGCCAGCAAAATGAAGCAGGGTTGGGGCAGGGTTATGCCAGCATGACGCTGATCTCCTTTATAACCCCTCCGGATGAACCTTATGCCGAAAAGGGCGGGTTGATGGCCGTCACCAACTACGGCAACAACGTCTATATTGCCGAATGCACGTCGACCGCGGCCAGCTATCCCGACTACCACGTCGCATTCCTCAGCTTTTTCAAAACGATCAACTTCAAACCGGCTTACAGCGTGACCAAGGTTGGGGACTATTATCACAACTTCCTCAAGGACTGGGGAACGATCAATGTGCCTTTGGCCAACAAGGTTAGCCGAAGCGTTTACTAACCGCTTTTAATTACTGATGGACATTTACTTACCTGTCGCGGAAATGGCCGTGCCCCTGGAGGTTATTTTGGGGTTGGGCGTTGCCGTGGGCGTCATCTCTTCTGTTTTTGGTATTGGCGGCGGGTTTCTGGCGACTCCTTTTATGGTGTTTATGGGCGTTCCCGCATCATTTGCGGTGGGGACTCAGGCCGTCCAGCTGATTTCATCTTCATTGTCTGGCGTTTTCGGTCATTGGCGTAAGGGCAATGTCGATATCAAGCTCGGTTCGGTGATGTTGGCCGGAAGTTTGTTCGGAACGGTCATCGGTATTTTGATTTTCAAGTTGTTGCAATACACAGGCCAGATCGACATCGTGATTAATGCACTCTATGTCCTGCTGCTTGGCTCGATTGGCGGTTCGATGCTCTATGAAAGTTTCGGAGCGATCCTGAAGAGGAAACATCATGCCGAAGCCAAACGCTCGAAATTCTGGGTAAAGATAACTCAGGGGCTTCCATATCCGATGATGTTCCCTCGTTCAAACTTGTGCATCAGTGCGGTAGTGCCGGTGACTCTCGGTGTTATCGGGGGATTGATGGTTTCCGTTCTGGGGATTGGTGGCGGGTTCCTTTTGGTTCCGGCCATGATCTATATTCTCGGAATGCCCGGGACGCTGGTGGTGGGCACCTCGCTTTACCAAATTCTGATTACAACGACTGTCTCGGCATTTCTGCATTCCATGGGCAACAGCACGGTCGACCTCCTGCTGGCGTTGGTTTTGATGGTGGGTAGTCTGGTCGGAAGCCAGATCGGTGTCCGGATTACAAAATACATCAAGGGCGCACCGGCAAGGTTGTTGTTGGCCCTGATCCTGTTAGGGGTATGCCTACGTCTGTGGCAAGGCCTTTTTATCGAGCCTCTCGAACATTTCACAACCGAGGTGGTGGAATGAACAAGTCTATCCTGATTTTTATGGCTCTGACCGCGTTACTTCCCGCCACTTCTTATGCGCAGTCGAACAACGCACGGGTCATCATTGATCTGGCCAGAGACAATGTGGATGTGACCACCGGATTTTCGGGAAGCGATATCGTTGTCTTCGGAACAGTTGAAAACAACAACAAGGATCAATCCGTAGTCGTCTTGTTGAAAGGACCAGAATCGCGTGTAGTCGTGCGCGAGAAAAGCCAGATCATGGGGATGTGGTTGAACAGCGACACCATCACCTTTGAAAGCATCCCGCATTTCTATGATTACGCGGTCAGCACCCGAGAAGCCGACATAGCCAAACCGCAGATACTGATCGACAACGGCATCGGACTGAACACGCTGGTGTTTGAGCCTGAAGACAGAGATGATCTGGAAGACAAACCGCGTTACAAGAAATTTCAGGAAGCCCTGATCCGCAATTGGCAACACAGCGGCAACCTTCCACTAACGGCCAAAAAAGTAAAATTTGTGGGTGACGGATTGTTCCGCGCAGATTTCTCCCTACCTGCCAATATTCCCACCGGTCCGTATCAGGTGGAAGCCTTCCTTTTTGAAAAAGGAAATCTGGTGGATAAACGTGAGCGGGTCTTGGAGGTCAGGCAGGCTGGCCTGTCTGCGGAGATCAACCGCTATGCACATCGTTATTCCCTGATTTATGCGTTTGTTGGAATTTTCATAGCTGCCGGAATGGGACTCCTCTCGGCGGCTCTGTCGAGGAAAGGACGGTAAATTATGATGGATGAACATCATCCAGCGCCTTTGTACATTTTATGCGTTGATTCCGGTCATCATGGCAGCGAAGCTGTAGGGGTGGCATGCCGCCGTGCCGTTCAGATGGGCGGGAGGGTCGGCCTGTTCAACACGCTTCAGCTGGACGAGTTTCAGGGATGGGCAACGGTTGAGGACACGCTGAAACAAGAACTGCGTGAACAAAGTGAAAAAGAATTATGGGTGGTTGCTGGGCATATCAGGGACAATTACGACCTAACGCCGGAGTTTTATATTGAGGAAGGCCGCCCGCTTGACGCGCTCAAGAAAATTATTAAAGCCTATCCGGAAATTGCCGAAGTCATCGTGACAACCGAAAAGAAGGATGCTGCGGACTATTTGGAGCTGAAAGCAGTCAAAAAATTTCCAGTTCCTCTTGTTCTGGTGTCCGATCACCCCAAATCAGAGGAATAGAAATAGAGAAGACCGGAAATGTTTATCCATACCGAAACGACACCGAACCCCGACACGCTGAAATTCTTGCCCGGTATGACAGTAACCGGCGGAGCAGGGGTGGAATTCAAATCGCCGAAGGAAGTCGATGGCCGCTCGCCATTGGCCCTACGTCTGTTTGAAGTTGATGGCGTGATTTCTGTTTTTTTCGGCGAAGATTTTGTATCGATCACGAAATCAAAAGACGAAGACTGGACCGCCGTTAAAACTCTGGTGCTGGGGGTTCTGTTCGAGCATTTCAGTATGAAACATCCGGTTCTGCTCTCTCCATTACCCCAATTGTCGAAAACCTATT
>Ga0116142_10006264_pt1 | contig 10320 bp, 5 predicted proteins | sample AD_UKC033_MetaG_FD_89785 | JGI IMG/M metagenome (GOLD analysis project Ga0116142, IMG submission 89785) | Active sludge microbial communities of municipal wastewater-treating anaerobic digesters from USA - AD_UKC033_MetaG | ecosystem: Engineered > Bioreactor > Anaerobic > Digestate | place: USA... | reverse complement strand
GGCGTCGCAATGTAGATGACGGCGGCGTCCGTGCGAAGCAATTCGGCCTCATCAAAGCAGGCCTCCGCGTCAAACGCCTCGGCGACGGCTCGCACCGCCTCGGCGTCCGTGTCGGCCACCGCCCGCAATTCGGCATTGCGCGCCTTCGTAATCCCTTCGGGAATCGTGCGGCGGCGCGCAATCCCGCCGCATCCCAGGACGCCCCACGTGGTCTTCATGGCGTGCCTCCCGCCGTTGCGTCACTTCGCGTACGCGGCGATGACTTTCCTGATGCCCTTGGCGATACCGTGCATGTGCGATTTCTTATAGGTCGGAAATATGAACGTGATGAACGTGTGCGTCTGGTGCCACACCGCGTTGGGCACGTCGACCGTCCCGTAGTCCACCGACTCCGGGCGCGTGTATTCGGTGCTTCGGAACGGGAACTTCGAGTCCCCGAAGCCGTTGTGCTCGCGAAACGCCCGCTCGGTATGGCACTGCGGCCAGAACACCTTCCAACAGGGCGCGCCTTCCGCCCCCAGCGCCTCCAGAAACTGGCCGATGTCGCACGACATATTGTCGATATCGAGCGTAATGGGAAAGACATACCACCCGTTCCGCCGATCCGGCGTATCAATCGGCAGGTGCAGCACCCGCGGCACGTCGCGCAGCGCGTCGAGCAGAATGCCCGCGTTGCGCCGGCGGCGCGGCATGTTCCAGGAATCCATGCGGTCGAGTTCCGCCAGACCGATGGCCGACTGCATTTCCGTCATGCGGTAGTTCCAGCCGAGCATGTCGTGGATGTACGAGAGTTTCTGCTCCATTTCGAGGAGCCGCAGCCTGTCCCGCACGTTATAGCCGTGATCGCGGAAGCTGCGGCAGCGCCACGCCACCTCCTCATTATCCGTGGTCACCATGCCGCCTTCGCCGCCCGTCGTGAACGTCTTGTTCTGACAGAAGCTGCATGCCGCGGCGTCGCCTATCGATCCCGTCTTGCGCCCCTTGTACTCGCCGCCGAAGGCTTCCGCGTTGTCCTCCACCACGAACAGATTATGTTCCTTAGCAAAGGCAAGGATGGGGTCCATGTCGGCGACGTTGCCGTAGAGATGCACCGGCATGATCGCCTTCGTGCGTTCATTGATCAGCTTCGCGGCGGACTCGACGCTCAGGCAGTGGTCGTCCCGGTTCACATCGGCGAAACGGGGAATCGCGCCCGCCTGCAGAATGGAAAACGAACTCGCGATGAAAGTGTAGCTCGGCACGATCACCTCGTCGCCGGGGCCGATCCCGAGTCCCGCCAGCGCCGTGTGCAGCGCGCTCGTGCCGTTCGTCGTGCTGATCGCGAACTTCGACCCCTGCCACTCGGCGAAGCGCTGCTCGAACTCCATGCCCTTCGGGCCGGTCCAGTAATTTACCTTGCCGCTGCGCAATACCGCCTTCACGGCCCGGACCGCGTTTTCGTCAAGGCACGGCCACGGCGGCAATGGCCCCTCCACCGCCTTCGGTCCGCCATGAATCGCCAGTTTCTCGCTCATCGTTCACTCCCCGTGCGCCGGTCAGAGTATCCCGGCGCGTTCCATGTCCCGTCGCATTTCCGGCAGCCGCTCGGCGGGAAACGGCGCGCCCGGCCGCCGCGGCGGCCCCACATCATAACCGCGCAGGAACATCATCGCCTTTTCGACGCCCCGCGTGCCGCCGTACTTGAACACGACTTCGACAACCTTGTTGATCTTGTCCTGCCAGCGCAGCGCTTCGGCCTGATCGCCGCGCTTGAACGCCCGATACAGTTGCACCACGTTTTCGATCTGGTAATTATACGTCGACCCGATGCCCCCGCAAGCGCCCGTCAACAGCCCCTGGTAAATTTGCTGGTCGCAGCCATAGAACGCCTCGATGCGCCGCCGGGGCCGCTCCAGCACGCCCCACAACAGGAACAGGTCCGGCGACGAATACTTCAGACCGGCGAGCCCCGGAATCCGGTCCACCATCTCCGCGACCTCGTCCGCCGTAACGTCGACATTGGTGATTATCGGGATGTGGTAATAGTACGTCGGAAGTTCCGCCGCCTCGGCTATCGCGCGAAGATGTTCGATAATCGCCGGCCACGGCTGCCGGAACACCAGCGGCGGCATACTCGCAATCGCCGCCGCCCCGGCTTCCCGCGCGTCCCGCGCAAGTCCTACCGCTTCGTCCGTCGACATCGCGCCCACGTGCGCCATGATCGGCACTTGACCCGAAACCTCGCTCGCGACAATCTCGATTACGCGCCTGCGTTCGGCGGGCGTCATGTACACCCCTTCCCCCGCGCTGCCGCACACGAAAAACCCGTTCGCGCCCGCTTCCACCTGATACCCCACCAGGCGGCGCAGACCCGCCTCATCAATCGCGCCCTTCCCGTCAAACGCCGTCAGCAACGCCGGAAAAATTCCCTCGATCGACATGCGTACTCCCCATTTCACGCCGCGTTTCCAGTCAACCAATCAAGCATAGCCACCGCATCAACAACCTGTCAACGACACTTCCCCCTCTTCGCCGTTCACCCCCTTGCCACGCCGAAGCGCCTCGCGAAGGCCGGGCCCGTTCCCTCCCCGCCCTCTGCGCCTCCGCGGTGAAATGACCTTCCCCAACACCGAATCGCGCCAACTCCCCGCCATGCTATACTCCCCCACATGGAGGATCACGCACCTTGCCGACCCATACAAAGCGCTGTTCTGGCCGGTTTCCCGCTTGCCGCGCCGAAACCTCTCGCGAAGGCCCGACCGCGGGTCTTTTCACCGTCCTGTCTGCGTTCGTGATCCTGCTGTCCGCCCCTTGCGCCCATGCCGACGCCACGCTCGTGGGACATTGGAGACTCCTCGGCGACATCACGGATATCTCCGGCCGGGAGGCGCACGCAGTCAACCACGGCGTGACGCTCACGCCCGAGGGCGCGGTCTTCGACAGCAAGGATGCCTGCATCGAGGTTCTCCCCGACAAGATTGGACTCCCCGCGACCGGCGAGTTCTCCGTGAGCGTGTGGGTCCGCGGCGCGGATCGCGACGGCGAGTGTTTCGGGGACGTGGTGTCGTTGTTCGACATCACGGAACGGAAGGGATTCAGCCTTGCGGTGCAGACAAGGCGCGGCGTCACTTCCGCCCAAACCAACTGGGAAAACCCTTTCTTCGGCGTGAACAACGGCGCGCCGGAGACGCCCTGGACGGACTGTGGACGGCCCGGCGACAACAACATGGTCTGGGCGCTGTGCGTATATGCGGGCGCGCTGTACGCGGGCACATTCGAAACCGGCAAAGATCAGACGGGCCATGTCTACCGCTACGAAGGGGGTACGGCCTGGGCCGATTGCGGCGCGCCGCACCCGAGCAACGCGATCACCGCCCTTGCGGTCCACGACGGGAGCTTGTACGCGGCGGCTTCCCACTACCGCGCGGGCGGATCCGCCCTCGCCGAGTCCGAGAATCTCGTTCCCGGCGGGCGTGTATTTCGTTACGAGGGCGGCGCGGCCTGGACCGATTGCGGCGGGTTGGGCGACAGCGAAGCGGTCGGCGGCATGGCCGTCTTCAACCGCAGGCTCTACGCCACCTCGATGTATTCCCCCGCGGGCATGTACCGTTACGCGGGCGACGCGGTCTGGGAGTCCTGTGGCGATCCGGGCTATCGCGTTGAAGCCCTCTCGGTCTTCCAGGACGCCCTCTACGCCGCAGGTTGGGACGCGGAACGGCCCGGCATATTCCGTTACGATGGGACGGCGTGGGCATACTGCGGGACGCCGCCCGACATCCACCAGAGTTATTCCTTTGCCACCTATGCGGGCCGCCTTTACGTCGGCACCTGGCCGAACGCCGCGATCTACCGGTACGGCGGGGGCAACTTGTGGGAAGACTGCGGGCGTCTCGCGGAGGAAGAGCGGGAAGTCATGGCCATGGCCGCGTACAACGGCGCGCTTTACGCCGGGTCGCTGCCTCTCGCCGCGGTCTATCGATACGAGCCCTCCAACCGATGGGCTTCTACCGGACGCCTCGATCTCACCCCGGATGTCAAGTACCGCCGCGTCTGGTCCATGGCCGTATATCAAGGCAAGCTGTTCGCCGGCACCTTGCCGTCGGGCCGCGTCTACGCCATGGAGGCGGGAAAATGCGTGACCCATGACCACGCGCTCGCCCCGGGATGGAACCACCTGATCGCCGTGCGCGAACGCGAACACATTCGCCTGCACGTCAACGGCGCGCTCGCGGCGGAGGCGGCGTGCCCAGCGGATCGGTATCCGCTGCCCGAGAACACGTCTCTTCGCATCGGCCGCGGGCCCCACGACGCATTTCACGGCGCCATGCGCGATCTCCGCATCTACAACCGCGCCTTGACCGACGCCGAGACGCGCGATCTGGCCGCCGTGCGCCCCGAATGAGGTAATATCTCAAGCTGAAGACGGCGATTCATGCAACTGAAGGCGTGGCCGGCGTAAGGTCCGATGATGTTCCCTGTGTGTAGTACGACCCTGTCGGAGAGTCCAATCGACAAGTCTCGCGAGTGCTCGCGTGCCGCCCCTGATCGACAAAGGTTGATGCTTGTCGTCCTGGGCTTGATCGCCTTCCTGGCCGCGCCGGCGGCGGCATCAGCAGTCAGCGTTGCGTTCCTGGCCGCCGAGGCCTCGGAAGAGGCGATAGGCCCCCACAATCGCGCGGGATGGGAAGCGGCATGGAACCTGGGAAACGCAACACTGCTGTTGACCGACGGCAATGGCGGCTTCCGGGACACGACCGGAGACAGTCGCGACTTGGCCGAGTTCGACGTCGTCTGGCACCACCAGGGCGACGCCATCGCGCGTACCGTGCTTTATGGAGGGCCCTACGTTGCGGCGATCCGCCGTTTCGCCGAAAGCGGGGGCGGGGTATTGCTTACAGGCGGCGCGCTCGCGCTAATAGACCACCTCGGCCTTGAGCCGGACGTGCGGTCGCAGCGGCATGACTTGGAACACTATCGGGATCCCGCGGCGATGGTTCCGGTCGAGCGGTCGCATCCCGTATTCGCGGGTCTTCGCGAAGAGGAGGGCCTTATCTGGCTGAGCCGCGGGGGATGTCCGGCAGTAGCCGATTTCTATTGGGGCGGCCCGGCGGAAGGCATGGTCCTCGCAAACACGCCACGCGGCGTCGAGCGGCCGCTTGTGGAATACGAGGTCGGCGACGGCCGCCTGATTCTTTTCGGCTGGCGGTGGCCGGATTACGCGGACGTGGAAAGCCCCTATCGCGACAACCTGATCACGCTTACAGGCAACCTGATTCATTACCTTGCGGACGCCCGATTGTGGCGTCCGGTCGTAATACGGTCGAAGTTTCCCGCCGCGGCCTATCCGGAAGAACCTGGCATAGCCGCGCCGCGTTGGGGGGCGCTGCGCATGGCAATCGAGGACCTCTCGCGCGAGTTCCCCGATCAATACGTGCGCGGCCCCGAGTATCTGCGGCAATTGGCGGCGCTTGAAGAAAGACACCGTCGTCTGTCGTCGGACGCGGACCCCGACGCTTATGGCCCCGTCATTGCCGAATTCGAGGCGATCCAGCGCGCCGCATTGCTCGACAATCCGTTGCTCGACTTCGACCGGCTCCTGATAATTCGGCGACGGATCGACAAGCTTGGACTGCCGCTGAACTACCACGGCAACGACGACCTGGAACCGAGGGGATACGAAAACGCCATCGTGTCGTTGAGCCCGCCCGCGTCGGGCGGCGCGGTTGCGACCGTTTTCACGCCGGGCGACGATCGCTTCGTCGGCGATCTCGACCTGCACTACGACGGTGAGAAGCTGCTCCTGTCGATCCCCGACGACGACGGACGCTGGGGCGTCGCGGAGTTGGACCTGAACAGCGGGCGCTTGGACCGATTGCCGCTCATAGACAAACCTGACGTCCACAACTACGATGCCTGTTATCTGCCCGACGAACGGATCGTCTTCACGTCCACCGCGCCCTTTGTCGGCGTGCCGTGCGTCGGCGGGCGATCCAAGGTGGCGAACCTCTATCTGCTCGACCGCAGCCGGCAGGTCCGCCGCATGACGAACGACCAGGATCACAACTGGTGTCCCGCCGTGCTGAACGATGGACGGATTCTCTACCAGCGGTGGGAGTACGCCGACATCGCGCACGCATTCATGCGCCTGCTGTTTCGTATGAATCCCGACGGCAGCGGCCAAATGGAGTATTACGGCAGCAACTCGTTCTGGCCGACGGCGGTGTTCTTCGCCCGTCCGGTTCCAGGGCATCCCACGAAAGTGGTCGCGGTCGTCGGCGGCCATCACGACGCGCCGCGCCAAGGGGAACTGGTCATCTTGGACCCGGCGCTTGGGCGTCACGAGACGAACGGGGTCGTGCAGCGAATACCCGGTTTCGGAGAGAAGGTCGATCCGGTGATACTTGATGGGCTGATATCGGCGAGTTGGCCGCGCTTTCTCCATCCGTTTCCCCTCAGCGAGAAGTACTTCCTGGTCTCCTGCAAGCCGACGAAGACGGCGAACTGGGGCGTCTATCTGGTGGATGTGTTCGACAACTTCGTCCTGCTCCACGAGGAACCCGGCTGGGCCTTCTTCGAGCCGATCCCGTGGCGAAGAACCGAGAGACAGCCCGTCATCCCCGACGTGGCCGACCCCGGGCAGACTGAGGCGACGGTATTGCTCGTGGACGTCTATCGCGGGCCGGGGCTTAAGGGCGTTCCACGCGGCGCGGTCAAGTCGTTGCGGCTCGTGGGGTACGATTTCACGTTCCACGGACTCGGCGGCGAACCCGACCGCGTCGGTTTGGACGGCCCGTGGGACGTGAGGCGGATCATCGGCACCGTGCCGGTCGAAGCAGACGGTTCGGCCAGTTTCCGCGTGCCGGCCTGCACGCCTATATCGCTTCAGCCGCTCGACGCCGAGGGCAAGGCGCTCGCGCTGATGCGAAGCTGGTTGACGGCCGCCCCGGGCGAGACGCTATCCTGCGTGGGTTGTCATGAAGCGCAGAACATGGGCGGACCCTTTGATGCACGGCCAACGGCGTTTCTGCGCGATCCTTCGCCTGTCACGCCATGGTACGGCCCCGCGCGCGGCTTCTCCTTCGACCGCGAAGTGCAACCGGTGCTGGATGCCTACTGCACCGGTTGCCACCAGGCTGGGCAAGCCGCTTTCGATCTTACGCGCCGTCCCGCGGAACGCGTGCCGTCGGCGTTCCAGATGCACTTCTCGCCTTCGTACATGGAGCTTCGCCGGTGGGTGCACACGCCCACGCTCGAAAGCGACGCTCACCTGTTGCCGCCGCGCGACTTCCACGCCGACACGAGCAGGCTGATTCAGATTCTGCGCGACGACCATTACGGCGTGCGGCTGAGCGAAGAAGCGTGGGACAGGTTGATCACCTGGATCGACCTGAACGCGCCCTATCACGGCACGTGGCAAGAGGTGGCGGCGGCGGACCCGAACAAAGCCGCCGCCGCGCGCCGGGGCGCGACGCGGCGTCGCGAACTCCATCGGAGATACGCGGGCATCGACGAAGACCCCGAGGCAATTTATCCCGCCGCCGTACTTGACCCCGTCGCGCCAACCACGGCTTCCGCCGCGCCGTTATGCGCGGACGCCGGCGAGACGCCGCCGGAAAACATGCGCGGCTCGGAAGAGACGGCGGACGATACGCAAGCCGTGTACGTCGAAATTGCGGATGGGGTCTTCCTGGAAATGGTCGTGATCAGACCGGGGCCATTCATCATGGGCTCCGATCATGGGTACCCGAACGAGCGACCCGCGCACCGCCAGTCAATCGATCAGGCGTTTCTTATGAGTCGCCTCGAGGTGACAAACCGCCAGTACCGGCGCTTCGACCCCGAACACGACAGCGGCTTGGAAACGGGAGAGGCCTATCAGTTCGGCGATGACGAACGCGGGTTCCCCTTGAACCGTCCGGATCAGCCGGTCGTTCGAGTTTCCTGGCACAGTGCCATGGCCTTTTGCGCCTGGCTCTCCGAGAAGACCGGCGAACGCTTCAACCTGCCCACCGAAGCACAATGGGAGTACGCGTGCCGCGCCGGGTCCGCGGGGTGTCTCAGCTACGGGACGCTCGACGACGACTTCAGCCGATTCGCGAACCTCTCGGACAGAACCCACCACTCTGTGTACTATCCGCACGTCCCGGACGCGCTGCCCCCGTGGCGGCCCGCCGATACACGCTTCGACGACGGCTGGCGGGTATCGGCGCCGGTCGGGACCTTCGCGCCGAATGCCTGGGGGCTCTTTGATATGCACGGAAACGTCGCCGAATGGACCCGTTCAGACTACGAAACTTACCCGCTTCCTCCCGCAACAAGCCTCGACAATACCAGACAGAACTCCCGAAAGGTCGTCCGGGGCGGCTCATGGCTCGATACTCCCCGCCGCGCCCGAACCACCTTTCGCCTCCACTATGATCCGTCGCAGCAAATCCATGACGCCGGGTTTCGAGTCGTCTGCGACTTCGCGTCTTTGCAGGCTGGTGTCGCGCGGGAACATCCATAACGAGACCGTCGCGTGTCTTGTCTTCTATTCAGGCGCTCCCCTCGCTTTCAAGTTGCGCCCCACCCCCCGGCGGCCGCTCGTGCGTATCGCCCACCCGGTCCATCCACTCCCGCATGTACCCGCGCAGTTTCAGGAGTACCGCCCGGTTCGCCTCGACTTCCGCCATGTTCGCCAACTCGAACGGGTCCGCCTCTTCGTCGAACAGCGCCTCCTCGTTCACGTCCGTCAACACGTATTTCCAGCGATCCGTCCGCACCATCCGGTGCCCCATGCCCCTCCCGCCCCCGACTCCCACGCATTCGCTCGCCACGTACCCGCGCAGCGCTCGTCCGGGATCATCGAGAAGCGGCGCCATCGAAACCCCTTCCAGACCGTCGGGAACCGCCGCGCCCGCCAGGTCAAGCAACGTCGGGAACAGGTCCAGCGACGACACAAGCGCTTGACTCCGCGCGCCCGCCCTTTCGAGCCCCGGCCAGTGCAGCAACATCGGCACCCGCACCGACTCCTCGTGCATCGTGATCTTGTTGCCCAGCCCGTGGTTTCCCAAATGGTACCCATTGTCCGACAGATAAACGAATACGGTGTTCTCGTATACCCCCGCCTCCTTCATCGCATCCACAAGCCGCCCTATTTGATGGTCCAACCGCGATACGACCGCATAGTAGGCCCGCGTGAATTCAACGATCTGCTCCCGAGAACGCGGCGGACCCGAAGGAAGTCCCTCGTAATCGTTCCGCACCTCGGAATCCCGGTAATAGTGTTCCCCCGGCAGACCCTGGTTGAAGATACTCTCTCGAGGCGGCGACTCCAGGAAGTTCCGATCCACCGGAATCTCCGCATCCCGGTAGAGTTCGAGCCATTCCGGCGGCGGCGCAAGCGGTATGTGCGGCTGCCGCGCCGCCACCCAGAGAAAGAACGGCTTCGGATTGTCTCGCCGCTGTTCGATAAACCGGCACGCGAACGCAAAGGTCTCATCGTCCGTCCGGTCCTTCAGTTCCCCGCCCTCCGCGAAACCGTAGTCGCGGGGCGGCCCCAAATGCGACTTCCCGCAGAAACCCGTATCGTAGCCCGCTCTCGCCAAGAGCTGCGCCACTGCCAACAGCCGCCCTTGCGCCACCACATTCTCCTGGAAGCCGCTCCCGTCAAGCGCAATGGCCCCATGTTGCTGCGGGAACAGGCCCGTCAAGAGACTCGCCCTGCTCGCCGCGCAGATCGGCGTCGCAACATAGGCCCGATCGAACACAATCCCCTCACGGCCCAGCCGATCCAGATTCGGCGTCTTCACCGCGTCATTGTTGTAGCCCACGGCCCGGTAGCAATGGTCGTCGCTAAGCACCACAACAACGTGAGGCCGCCGCGCCTTTCCCGAGGCCTCCCGCCCGACGGCGCGCGGCGTCGCCAATGCCACACCACCGACTACTGCCGTCCGCAGGAAATCGCCCCGCGTGATCCTGTCCTTCATCACAGCCGTCCCTCCGGCGTATGCCTTGACGCTAATCTTACCGTCTCGGCACGCCCGACGCCACGCTCCCCTCAACGTGCCGTTGGCCTCTTCCGGCCCCTACGTCATCGCGCCGGCATCCGCATTCTCTGGCTGTTATGTCGCATCGCGGCGCGGATAAGTTCCCTGACTCTCCGCGCCGCAATGCGATCGCTCATCAACCTCTCAGAGTCCCGGGCAGAAGCCGTCCTCCGTGCCTTCGTCCGGGCAGTAGTGGTAGCCGGGGAAGTTGTAGAACTGGATCACCCGCAGCAACTCGGTCAACTCGATCAGGTTGTTCTGTGACTGGTCCGCCGTGTGGTACTCGCTCGCGCAGGGGTCGCCTTCGCCTTCG
>Ga0116142_10006262_pt1 | contig 10320 bp, 10 predicted proteins | sample AD_UKC033_MetaG_FD_89785 | JGI IMG/M metagenome (GOLD analysis project Ga0116142, IMG submission 89785) | Active sludge microbial communities of municipal wastewater-treating anaerobic digesters from USA - AD_UKC033_MetaG | ecosystem: Engineered > Bioreactor > Anaerobic > Digestate | place: USA... | reverse complement strand
TCTCCTTACTACCTTACAGTTCATGACTTCTGTGACATTTTGACCACTGATCTGGCACAACTTCCAGCAATTCCGGTTCCACCCTGCGGCAAATATCGATGACCATATCGCAACGGGGATTAAACGGACAGCCCGGAGGCAGACCGAGCGGATCCGGGATCTGACCAGGAATAACGTTGAAGCGCGTTTTTCGCTGCTGGTGGTATGGCAGCGAACGCAGCAAACCCCGGGTGTAAGGGTTTCGAGAATGTTCGAACAGCACTGCAGCGCTGGTGTACTCCATCACCGAGCCCGCATACATGACCGCAATATGATCCGCCATCTGAGCAATGACGCCGAGGTCATGACTGACTAACATGAGTGCCATGGAGAGTCTGTCTTTCAGGTCACGCAGGAGATCGAGGATCTGGGCCTGAATGGTTACATCGAGCGCTGTCGTCGGTTCATCGGCAATGAGCAGGGTGGGATTGCAGGAAATAGCCATGGCAATCATCACCCGCTGGCGCATGCCGCCGCTCATCTGGTGAGGATAATGGAACACCCGCTCTTCCGGGCGAGGTATTCCTACCATGCGCAGCACCTCAATGGCTTTTGCGAGAGCCGCTTTCTTGTTCAGGTGCTGGTGAAGCTGGATCGCCTCACTTACTTGATTGCCGACTGTAAAAACCGGATTGAGTGAAGTCATGGGTTCCTGAAAGATCATGGATATACGATTGCCTCGGATCTGGCGCATCTCCTTTTCGCTCAGGGTCAGGAGATCTACACCCTGGAAAAAAATTTCGCCACCCACGATCTCTCCCGGCGGTTTGGGAATAAGACGAAGAATGGAAAGGCCGGTGATGCTCTTGCCGCAGCCGGACTCGCCCACGATGCCCAGTGTCTGGCCTTTTTGCAGCTGAAGATTGATCCCGTTGACCGCTTTCACGACCCCATAGTCGGTAAAAAAGTGGGTCTTGAGATTTCGTATGTCCAGCAAGTACGAAGTATCCTTGTTCATATGATCTTTCTGCGACTCAATCCTGATCGAAGAAAACACCGATAAAACCTGTCCTGCAGGTTAGCTTCTCAACCTCGGATCGATGCTGTCCCGGATTCCTTCACCCAGCATATTGTATCCCATGACAGTAATAAAAATAGCAAAGCCGGGAAAGAACGAGAGCCACCAGGCGATTTCGATGTTGTCTTTGCCCGCGGTAAGCATGTTGCCCCAGCTCGGCTCCGGTGGTTGAATGCCGATGCCGAGAAAGCTGAGTGACGACTCCACCAGGATTGCGGCAGCAATGCCGAGGGTTGCATTTACCAGTACCGGCGCCAGGCTGTTGGGAAGGATGTGTCGGAAAATGATGCGCAGATCTTTGCCTCCTACCGCACGTGCAGCCTGAACGTAATCGCGCTCCTTGAGGGTGAGGAATTCTGCACGAATGAGCCGAGTGACTCCCATCCAACTGGTAAGACCGATGACCAGCATGATTTTCCAGATGCTTGGTTCCCAAAAGGCAATAACTGCCAGAATAAGAAAGAACGTGGGAAAACAGAGCATCACATCTACAAAGCGCATGATCATGCTGTCAATGCTGCCGCCGTAGTAACCAGCCAACGCGCCGAGAATAATGCCGACACTTACGGAAATGCCTACAGCGACGAAGCCTACGAGCAGTGATACCCTGGCTCCCCAGATAATACGGCTCAGAACATCACGGCCGAGGTCGTCAGTTCCCATGAGATGCTGGGCCGAAGGAGGTGCCAGCAATCCTTTGATGTCGAGAGCATCCGGATCGTAAGGTGCAAGAAGTGGTGCAAATGCGGCAATAATAAAAAGTACGAGAATGATGCCGGCGCCCCCCAGGGCAAGCTTATTCCTGCGAAACCGTCTCCAGAAAAGCACCCAGGGACTCCGGGGGCGTTCACTATGACTGTTGGTCTTCTTTCCCATAGGTATCGTATAGTACGATCATGGTTTTTCGTTACTGCTTACCGATTCGAATGCGCGGATCGACGATCGCATACGAAATATCAGCCAGGAGATTGCCAGCCATGGTGAGAATCGCGCCGATAACGAGAATACCCATGATGACGAAATAGTCCCGGGCCATAACACTGCCATAGAAGAGCTGCCCCATGCCGGGAATGGCAAAAATGGTTTCAAAAATAACGCTGCCCCCGATAAGTCCCGGTACTGAGAGTCCGAGAATTGTTACGACCGGAAGCAGTGCATTTCGTAGCGCATGCTTATAGATGACCCTGGTCTCGTTCAGTCCTTTTGCCCGCGCCGTGGTTATATAATCCTGTCGGATTACCTCGAGCATGTTTGATCGCGAATAGCGGGACAGTCCTGCCAAACCGCCAAATGCGCTCACGAATACCGGCAGCACCAGATGGACGATGTAATCCTTAAGCTGATTCGCCGGAGTGAGATACTCAAAATTGATGGACTTGAGTCCTGAAATCGGCAGCCAGCCAAGGTGAATGCCGAAGTAGATCATGAGCAGCAGTGCGAGCCAAAAAGATGGTATGGCAAAGCCGATGAAGACAAAGACGGTGGTTAGCCGGTCAAAAAGGGTATTGTGGTATACCGCTGATAAAACGCCGAGGGGAAGCGCCACCAGCATGATCAGCAGTAACGCCAGCGCGTTGATAGAAATCGTTATCGGAAGCCGCTCCTTGATTTTGTCGATCACCGGGCGGTTGTCGGTAGAAAGCGACCGGCCCAGGTCGAAGGTTGCGAGATGCTTAATCCAGTTGTAGTACTGGATATGCAGCGGCTTGTCGAGACCGTAAAAAGCCCGCAGCCGCTCTCGCGCTTCCGCAGTCATCTTCGGGTTCATATCGGTTTGGACCGAGATGGGCGAGCCGGGGGCAAGATTGATCACCAGGAAGGAGACGATGGTGATACCGATTAACAGGGGAATCATGTTGAGTATTCGTCCAAGGATGTATCGAGTCATGGGCGTCTAATGTTCAGGGTTTTAACCGTTTCAACTGTTTCATCCGTTCCAACGGCTGAAACGGTTCAAGCGGCTGAAACGGTTGGAACGGTTAAAACCGTCCGTGAGTATTCCTCATGGCTGTATCGTGTACTTGTGTTCTGCTTTAGGTACATACCACTTCGGAAAATTGTAACTGATCCCTGCAGCTGCAGGCTTGATGCCGCGGAACCGCTTATGGATGACCGGCAAGGCATAAGGGACATAGAGAAACGTATAGGGCTGCTCCTCGGCAAGAATCTCCTGAAATCGGGAATAGAGTTGTTTTCGTTTCTCCTGGTCGAAGGTATGCCGGCCCTGCAGCAGGAGTTCATCCACTTCAGCGTTTTTGTAAGAGATGAAGTTGAGTTCCTTGAAGTTCGTCTTGCTGGAATGCCAAATGTCGTATTGATCGGGGTCCGGGCTGATGGTCCAGCCGAGAAGCGTTGCTTCGAATTTCTTCTTGTCAATGTATTCGTTGATGAACGTTGCCCATTCAAGCGTACGGATCTTCATGCTGATGCCTATTTCTGACAAGCGTCGCTGAATGATCTCTGCAGTCCTGGTCCGTTGTGAATTGCCTTGATTAGTAATTACTGTGAACTCGAAGGGCGCGCCATCCTTGTCAAGAATCCCATCGCGATCCGTATCCACCCAGCCTGCTTCACGTAGCAGCTGTCGGGCTCGTGCGGGGTCGTACGGGTATGGCTTTACTTGAGAATTAAACGCCCAGGTGCCCGGCTTGTAGGGGCCGGTTGCGATCTCTCCCAAGCCGAACAGGACTCCTTCAAGAATCTCGTTTTTGTCAATAGCATAGCTGATCGCTTGCCGGACCCGGCGGTCCTGAAACTTCGGATTCAGCAGGTTATAGCCGAGGTAAGTGTACGAAAAAGATAGATACTTGTACTTGCGGAAATTCTTCCGGAATGCTCCGGTATCGGTCTGACGCAGGTACTGGAGCGGAGTAAGTCCCATGAAATCAATATTGCCGGCCTTCAGTTCCAGGAACATGGTGGCCAGGTCCGGAATAATTCGGTAGATCACCCCATCGATGAAAGGTCTGCCGTCAAAGTACTCATGGTTCGATGTAAGAACGATCTTTTCGCCGGTTCTCCATTCCTTCAGCCGGTAGGGGCCGGTGCCCATTGTCTGGCGGATCAGCGGGGATGTGGTGATATCAGTACCTTCAAGAAGGTGTTTCGGTACAACTACCAAATTCGACCAGGATGCCAGACCAGGAGCAAACGCTTCCTTGTAGGTAACCCTGAAGGTGTGGGGATCCACGACTTCCGCTTTTTTTACTTCGAGAAAGTCACCGGAATAGGCTGTAGGCGTGTTCGGGCTGATGATTGTCTGATAGCCGAACATGACATCCTCGGCAGTAAACTCTGTACCGTCCTGCCACTTCACCCCGTGGCGCAGATGAAAGGTGATCGTCAGTTTGTCGTCGGACACATCCCACGATTCTGCCAAGTCCCCGATCAGGTTGAGGTCTTTATCGTACTTTACCAGGCCATTATAGCAAAGGCCGGCAATGTCTTGAGAAGAACTGTCACTGGATAGCATCGGGATGAGATTGCTTGCATCGCCGATAGATCCCTGGACAATGATATCACCATATGCGGGCGGGCCGGCAGCAGTCTTTTCAGGAGCACTGGTGCCGCTCTGTTCAGCGTCATCTGTTCCGGTTGTGCAGCCCACTGCAATCAGCAGCAGCATCAGGCCCGCACCAAGAATTTTTCTTTTTCTCACTATACTTCCCATTAGGTAGAGGATGGCATAACAATTCGACTGCGATACTCTCTGTGGTACTGCTCGACCAGGCCAACATCCGCAAAACTGAAATAGCGATTATCGCCGATGATCAGATGGTCGAGTACCTTGAGGTGCATAATATCGCCGGCAAAGATCAAATCCCGGGTAACAGCTTTGTCCTCTGGAGAGGGATCGGGATCGCCTGAAGGATGGTTGTGAGCAAACACCAGGCTGACAGCATTGCGCTTGATTGCCTCCCTGATCACTTCCCGGGGATAAACCGCTGAAGCGTTCAATGTTCCATGAAACAGATCTTCGATAGCGATAATCCGGTTTTTGCCGTCGAGAAAAAGTACCTTGAAGATCTCGTTCTGAAGTCCGCGCATGCTGTGATACAGATACTCAAACACCTCTTGAGAAGAATTGCAGGCCGGTTTCTCCATGAGTCGTTCTTTGAGAAACGCCTGGGACACCTCCTGAATCAATCGAATTCCGAAGACATTGTGCGGCCCGATCCCGGCAACTTCCCGGAGCTGATCGGATGGGGCCTCAAGCACGCCCCGGAGGCTCTTGAACTTCCTGATCGCCTCCTTTGCTTGTTCTTTGCAGTCCCGGCGGGGAGTTCCCAATGTGAGAAGCAATTCCACTACTTCATAATCGTGAAATCCCGCAATGCCGCACCGCAGGAATTTTTCTCGGAGTCTTCGGCGGTGGCCATCATGATGGTCTGTCAATGAAGACATGCAATCAACTCCGCAACCAGGTGAGCATCCGGGATCACGGACTGGCTCATGCGAGTACTGAGTACGTATCGTTGGCAAACGTCCGCCCCACCCTGGCAGGACAAGAGCCCGACTGTGTCGGGCTAAGGTTAATCAATCCGTCTGCAGAATGCAAATTCCGAGCGCTAAAATGTGAGAAATTGGAAGCTGTCAGAGGTTGATCAGGCGATGCCTTGACAGCCTTGACGAGCCTCATAAAAGACCAGGCTTGCAAACGTCACAGCTCCGATGCCGGAAGGATCGCACCACTGTCCGTAGTTGAGCAGTCTTCCCTCACTTTCCCGCAACAGACGAAGGAGCAGATAAATCGGCGGAAGCCCGCAGATTTTCCGGTCATCGTGCTCTTTTTCTACGTATGCATAAAAGCCTTCCGCGTCGCCGGCAATGACGCGATCAAGCATGGCGAGATCTTTCGCTCTCACGGTCTGCAAAGATGATGGTGTTATACGCTGAGCATCACCGAACTGTGGTCCTACATGTGCCAGATCGGCACCGGCAACCAGGCAGATTCTTCTTCCGTCTTCTGCAACTGCTTCACGGAGTGTGTCAATGAAGGTGTTCACTTCCTCCACGTCGGAAGGAGATTGACGGCGGCACATGAGTTCATAAAAGGAGCCACAGAGTATCGGGACAATGGTGACTTTCCGTAAACCGGAAAAGAGGTAACTGAGAAAGACTGTTTGGAATTCAATCGAGTGTTCGCTGCGATGGAGAAATTCATCGGCGAAATACGCTGGCCCGAGAGAGCGGTCCAGTCGCTCGATGATATTCTGATCGGCGGAAAGCGTACCGAAGGGCGTTTGAAAGTTCTTCCGGCTGATAATAAACAACCGCTTCGACGGTGCATGCAGTGTACCCAGCAAAATAAAAACATCCTCAGCAGAATGTTCGGCAGTTTCTCGATACGCCCATGCGTAACAGGGCCCGCCGCGGGAAAAGTCAATGTGAGGGGCAATGAATCCCCGAAGTCCTCGCGGTACCGGATTCCTCCGGGGTCGGCTGCCCGGTCCTTGGCGATCGAGGAACAGGCGATCGAGGAATGAGCGAAGCGCTTCCGGATTCTCCTCGTAGCCATTTCCCGCCAGCCAGGCTTTTCGGTCCGGTGACGCGGAAAATTCACGTTCGAGCTTGGCAAGATGATCAAAAAAACGGTCGCTTTCCAGGAGGTAGTTTTCATCGAGGCTCGAGGCGACTTCGAGGATCTGATCGCTGTAGAGAAGGGCACCGTGGCTGCGCATATACGCTGCCTGAATATCCAGAATAGAGTGCTTGCCATCGAACATGCTCACCACCGGCAGTGCCTGGGCTGGGAGAAAAATGATGTTTTCACTCATCCGGAGCGGATCGCGAAAGGCAATCAGCTGCTGACCTTCAATATCGACGGGGAAGACTTCAACGTTGCGAAGCTTTGGATGATCCATACGGTACGTGTGCGTGAATGGATTGATTACAATCTCATCGGACACCAGCGGCAGCGGATGTCAATTTTCTGGTGTTCGTACGACAAACGGTTCAGAAGATATCAGCCGAAAAGATATAGATTTTTGCGTCTCCTTCCTTCCAGGCGTCTGCAGGAAGGCCGGCTTTGAGACATGTCTGCTGCAAGAACGTAAGCCGGTCCCATCCGTAATCGACAGCCACTTGGGGAAGAAGCAATCCGGCATAAAATTCTTTTACGATATAGATGCCATGTTTACCTACTTCAATTTCACTGATGTCGGAGATTTTCTGAAGCGGTGTGAGCACCGAGATCTCGATATCCAGATCTCCGTATTCATCAGATCGCAGAGGCGGAAAACGAGGATCTTCAAAAGCTGCCGCTACCGCCATCTCCTGAATTGTTTCGAACAGAGGACGATCGGGTTGGATGTGTCCGATGCAGCCGCGCAGCCGGTTGCGGCGGTGGAGTGAAACAAATGCGCCTCGGGGTTGAGCCAGGTTTTTCGAGCTGATTGGAGCTGTTTGAAAATCGGTGCCGTTGAGCTGATGCTGAATCGCGTCTCGCACAAGGCTGCGCAGCTGCTCTTTTTCTTCATCGCTAAGACCCAGGTCTACTCCCGCCTTTTTTCGTTCTTCACTCATGTGATTGTCCTCGATATGTTTTTTTGCACCGACCGGATCCGGTCCGCCGCCGTCTGGGGCCAATAAACCGGAAGCGCATTCCTGCACTAATAAATCACTCCAGCCGCGTATCCAACCACACCGCTGTAATCTCCGGATACATCACCGGACGTGGCATATTTTACGATCTCGGCACGGGTAGCTCCGAGATGCTTGCCGAGAAAGAGGGTGGTAATAATCGGTCCTCCCCCGCATGCTTCCATGTGTCGTCGCTTCAGTCCAAGGGCGAGACCTTGAGGATCGTAGGCCGTGATATGATCGATGACATGCTGATCGAGCACAGTGGCTTGCCCATGTGGGTGATAATGGGACAGGTCAGAACTGGCCACAGTGAGAACATTCCGGCCTTGGATGCATTTCGCAAGAGCCTGAGCCAGTGCTTCACAGGTCTCCAGGTCCTGACTTCCCATGATGAATGGAACTATGGAGAGATCCTGGAGCGCCGTTTGTAGAAATGGCAGTTGTACTTCGACTGCGTGCTCCTCGGCATGTGCCTGCTCATAAAAGGAGATGAGATCGCAGCTCGTCATCAGGGATTCGGCGAGAGCACTGTCGATAGGAATATCCCCCAAGGGAGTGCGGTATGCGCTTTTTCGGTCTACTGACGCGCCGGGGAAATAAGCTCGATGACTTGGTGCACAAACGATGACGGTGTCATACCGCAACCCGACAATGTGCTTATAGCCATAAGCCGCGATCTGGCCGGAGTACATATAGCCTGCGTGCGGTACTATCAGGCCGATGGGAAGGCGTTCAAGGCTGCGGTCAGGCACGCTTTTCAGATAGCTGACAATTTCGTCCGACAAACTTGGAGCGTGCGCAGTATAGAACGAACCAGCCACCACCGGGCGACGGATTGTATCCGTCAGATCCATTGGTTTTTTCATGACACTGCTCTCCCAACCCCAGAAGAATGGGTTACCACTCTCCGATTGGTCCTGAGCTCCTGCTCGCCGTGCTTCCGTGAAGCGGGAGAGTGGTTCGGACTGTGTTGCATTATTTATGAAGAGAAGGCCTTTGTCAATTGATACCTATTCTTTTGTATGATAGGAAAAACTCTGGTGAAGTCAAGGAATCTGCTCGGAACAGGAGCAAGGAGCAATGGAGTCCAGCGAGGCGCGGGATTTCGACTTCGCGCTTACGCACGAAGCCTCGACGAGCAGTGGAGCAGGGAGCAATTGAGCATCTCGCCAAAAGTCTATACGGTCGATCGTCACAGCTCGACACCGGTCCTTGGGTAATCAGCTGGCTGCCATCCCCTTATTCAAAGAGGGCGTCTACGAATTCCTGAGCATTGAATTCTCGTAAATCATCCATCTGCTCGCCAATGCCGATTGCCCGGATAGGAATCTTCAGTTCATCGCAGATTCCAACGATAACCCCACCCTTTGCCGAACCATCAAGTTTGGTAAGCACAATTCCCGTGTATCCGAGAGCTTCCTTGAACTGTTTTGCCTGAGAAATCGCATTCTGGCCAGTGGTGGCATCAAGAACAAGCAGCGTTTCATGAGGAGCACCTGGATATTCTCGACTCATGATCCGCTTAATTTTTTTCAGCTCCTCCATCAGGTTAACCTTAGTATGCAGCCGACCTGCGGTATCAACAATGAGGAGGTCGGCGTTTCGAGCTTTGGCGGCGTGAATTGCATCGAAAACCACAGCGGACGGGTCAGTTCCTTTTTTCTGTTTAATCACCTCACAGCCGGATCGTTCTGCCCAGATTTCCAGCTGCTCAATGCCGGCAGCGCGAAAAGTATCGGCAGCAGCAAGCATCACTTTGCGCCCCTGCGCCCGGAATTGACCAGCCAGTTTTGCGATGGTGGTAGTCTTGCCGGCTCCATTGACGCCAATCGCCATTACCACAAAAGGTTTTGCTGCAGAGATGTCGAGAGACTGCTGCCGGCCGGAAAGAATCTTGAGCATTTCTTCTTTCAGATACTGCTTGATCAGATCGGGCCGGGTAGCTTCTCCATGTCGCAGTCGGCTCTGCACAGCAGCAATCAGCCTGGCGCTGGTAGCCGGACCGACATCAGAGAGAACCAGAATCTCTTCGATTCCTTCATAGGTCTCAACATCAACCTGTTTTCTGCCAAGAATAAGTTCATCGACCGGCGTGACCAGTACGTCGTGAGTTTTTTTCAGACTTGACCGAAGCCTTTGGAGAAAGGTGGCCTTGCTGTCCTTTTTTCCCGGCACATCCGGATGAGTATTGGAGGGCAGGTTGTTCGCCGGAGGTGAAACGGGCGGCTGGCCGGCGTCGTGGGTGTCCGCAGGTTTCTTGCGAGAGAAGAGTTTACCAAAGAATCCTTTTGAAGAGGAATCCGTATTCATTCTTTTTCCTTGAGTGCGGTGTGAGATCGGCAAAAACGTTTCAACTATAGCGAAACAGTCCTTATATCTCAATCAATTTTTGTCGAAACTCATTCGCGGCGAGAACGCTGCTCTCACACTACAGTGAAAAGTAAGAAGTAAGAAGTAAGAAGTAAGAAGTAAGAAGTAAGAAGTAAGAAGTAAGAAGATCCTTCCCTGGTGCCCGCCCTCTTTCTCGCGCGGTGACGCAGAGGGCGCAGGGGAAAAAGGATTATCATTGCGAGGAATCACGCCGAAGGCGTGATGACGTGGCAATCTCCTAAACCCTTTTCTCCGCGTGCTCAGCCCTTCGGCTGGCTCAGGGCAGGCTCCCCTGTGCGAGGTCACGT
>Ga0116142_10006260_pt1 | contig 10324 bp, 7 predicted proteins | sample AD_UKC033_MetaG_FD_89785 | JGI IMG/M metagenome (GOLD analysis project Ga0116142, IMG submission 89785) | Active sludge microbial communities of municipal wastewater-treating anaerobic digesters from USA - AD_UKC033_MetaG | ecosystem: Engineered > Bioreactor > Anaerobic > Digestate | place: USA... | reverse complement strand
ATTATAGGCATTCATCAGAACAACTTGTCTTTTGTGATGATTATATGTTTGTCAACAGTTGGTCTTATGATAATAAAATATTGATTATTAATACGCTGACCGACAAACTTGTGGACTCAATAGAGGTATTAAATCAACCACGTAAAATTGTGCTTGATAATAACAAAAAACTATGGGTTTTGTGTGATGGGGGTTACGATGGATCATCGTTTTATGGTGAAGCAGGGATATTAAAAATAAACACAAATACTTTTGAAGTAGAACAAACCTTAGCTTTTCAAACCGGCAGTAAGGCCATTGATTTAAAAATCAACAGAACCGGTGATACGATTTTTTTCATCAATAATCATATTTACAGGATGTCAATTAACCAGAACTATTTGCCTGAAGAAGAATATATAAACTCTAATGGACATAATTTCTATGCACTGGGATGTGATCCTTATAATTCAGATCTATATGTATCTGACGCAGTTGATTATATGCAATCGGGGGTAATTTACCGATATAATTCATCAGCTGAATGTATTGACTCTTTCTCGGTAGGTATAATTCCAAATTCATTTGTGTTTAAATAGAAACAATTCTGTTGAAAATAACAATTTTCAATCATCAAAAAAAACTAAATAGTTTTGGAATTAAATGTTACAAAAGATAGTTTGCAAAAATAAACCCTGATACACAGCTTAAAAAACTCAGTTTACATGAAAGAATGAAATTGTTAACAACATTTAATAAAAACTAAATCAAGATTTCAGCAAATAATTCTAATTTAGTGGTTATAAAGTCATATAAATAACTAAACAAAATAAACCTATGAACCCATTAGTAATTAAAGGAAGCGGTCTTACAATAGAGAATGTTGTGGAGGTGGCCAGATATGGTCGCAAAGTAGAACTAGCCCCGGAAGCAATTGAAAAAATTAAAGTGTGTCGTGAAATGCTGGAAAAGAAAATTTCTGCTCATGAAATAATGTATGGAGTAAATACAGGAATAGGAGAGTTTTCTGAAGTAGTTCTTGATGATGAACAAGTAAAACAATTTCAAAAATATCTTGTATATAATCATGCTGCCGGAATAGGAGATCCTGCTCCGATAGAATATGTCAGAGGTGCTATGCTTGGACGTATCAATGTTCATGCTCATGGTAACAGTGGTATTCGGTTAGAGATTACACAAACTCTGGTTGAATTGCTTAATAAAGAGGTAACTCCTTTCGTTTGCCAGAAAGGTTCAGTTGGAGCATGTGGTGATTTGGCCCCTATGTCACAGATTGCACTTCTTATGATGGGTGAAGGTCATGCTTATTACAAGGGCGAACTGCTTACCGGAAAAGTTGCGATGGAAAAAGCCGGTATTCCTGTGCCCGGACTTAAAGCACGTGACGGACTGGGAACAATAAACGGATCAAATGTACTAACTGCAATGTCTGCAATTTTTCTACACGATGCAAACAATTGGTTAAAACAGGCTGAAATTGCTGCGTCTATGTCATTGGAAGCATTACGGGCAAACATGAAACCATATACCGCCTTACTACACGAGGTAAGAGGTTTTAAAGGAGCTATTAGATCGGCACTTGCAATCGAAAAATGTGTTTCGGGTGGTGACCTAAAAGAAGGAAGAGTAAAATGCAAAGTTCAGGATGCATATTCAATGAGATCAACACCACAGGTAATCGGTTCTGCTCACGATGCTCTTGCTTATGCAAGATCACAGGTCGAAATTGAACTTAATGGTGTAGGTGATAATCCTATTTTCTTCCCCGACAAAAATCTTGCTCTTTCTGGTGCAAATTTCCAGGGTTGCCCGGTTTCGGTACCAATGGATATGGCAGGATATGTTATTACAATGGTTTCTGTATTATCCGAAAGACGTATGAACAGGTTGAACAATCCTGCTCTGAGCGTTGGATTACCTGCATTCCTTACCAAAGGTGCCGGAATGTTCTCGGGGTTAATGCTTAGCCAATACACTGCTGATATGCAAATTGTTGAACAAAAAATTCTATCCGCACCTGCTTGTATTCAATCTATTCCAGCTGCTGCCGATCAGGAAGATTTCGTCTCAATGGGTATGAATACTGCGATTAAAAACTTCCAGATTCTTGACAACGCTTATGGAGTTCTAGGAATTGAATTTATGGCAGCAGCTCAAGCTCTCGATTTTAGAAAAGAAGAAATCGAAAAGTTTGGAACTGGTACCACAAAAGCATGGGAAGTTGTTAGAACTCATGTTGATTTTCTAGATATTGACAGACCTTTGTATCCTGATCATACAAAAATGAAAAACTTGGTTAAATCTTGCGAAATACTTAAAGAAGTAGAAAAAACAATTGGGTCATTAGAATAATTTAATCTATATAATTCAATTCTATCAATTATTATAAATAAGGTTTAAATAATACTTAGACTTTTCGGATTAAATAAAATTTTGTAATTTAGCAGCATAGCTTAAGAAAGTGTCTTATTATGAATAGATTTTCAATTTTCTCAATATTGTTTTTTTTGATGATAGGAATGGGACTGAAATCACAACATGTAATCAATTTCTACATACCTGCCTGCCCTCATACATCAGGAATATCTGAAGTTAACAATAATTTAGTTAACATATTTCCAAATCCTGCAAATGAATGCATTGAATTAAAATTTGATGATAATTTTCATAAAATCAGTAAAGTGAAAATTCTTGATGTTACAGGTAAATTTATTTGTGATATTGACATAAGAAGTTACAATCAGGAATATGCAATCAAGCAAGATATTAAACAACTGCGTGAAGGGATATACTATATATCTATAGAAAGTGAAACAAAAACAGAATTATACAGATTCATTAAATTGCAATTGCCATGATCTTTAAGAGTATTAAGTTATATTTTTTGTTTTTTATAATTTTGTTTTCATTAGTTATAAATTCATCTGCACAAACATATTGTGTTGGAGACAATTTCACATTTAATGCTCAAAACTATATAGCAGGTGAAGTTCAATGGCAATATTCTTTTGATGGCGATTATTGGTTTGATTATATAGGGGAAACAGAATTAACTCATTCAATAATTGGAGAAACACCAATTTATGTTAGACTAAAAATTATTGATCCTGAATGTTTGCCTCCTTATTATACAGACTCAGCCTTCATTAATGTACTACCTGATCCGACTGTTGCATACGCAGGAGAAGATCAACTCGGAATTGTGGGGACAAGTACTAATTTAAATGCAAATACAGCTGAAATTGGAACAGGTTTTTGGTCAATTACATCGGGGTCAGGAGGTTCGATAAATGATAATTATAATCCCACAACTTCATTTACGGGAGTTGCTGGAACGACTTATGAACTAAGGTGGGTAATTTTTAATGATTGCGGATTTACACAAGATTTTGTATCAATTGGCTTTGTTGACAATTCATTTGTTTGCGGAAATGACCTTTTTGATATCAGAGACGGGCAATCTTACCCAACAGTAGAACTGGATGGCAAATGCTGGATGGCAGCGAATTTAAATATTGGGACTATGCTTACCGGAGCAGTGAATGCTACGGATAATTCAGTTATTGAAAAATTCTGCTATGCAGACAACAGCAGTAATTGTGACACTTACGGAGCACTATATCAGTGGAACGAAGCTATGAATTATTTTACTACTCAAAGTTCGCAGGGAATTTGTCCTGAAGGTTGGCATATACCTAGCGATGCAGAAATAAAATCATTGGAGATTAGTTTAGGAATGACTCCTACAGATGCTAATCTAGAGAACACCTGGCGTGGAACAGTTGAAGAAATTGGCACTATAATGAAAGCCGGTGGAAGTTCAGGATTTGAAATATTATTGTCAGGAGTCAGAAATTCGAGCGGTGGGTTTATGTACCTAGAGGGACTTGGAGGTTACGAATTTGGATATATATGGTCATCAACTGAAGGAAGTAATACTGCTTTTGCATATCGAAGATGCTGGCAATCAGGTCATGCAGGCGTAGGAAGATATGATACTTTCAATAAGTTATACAGTTATCCAATTAGATGTGTAAAAGACTAAACTTTTTGTACTATGAAAAATATTAAATTTTTGCTTTTTCTTTCATTACTTATATTAAGCTTAAATGCGTTTTTCTCATCGTGTGATGAGCCCACTGAAGAAGAAATTCCTTTAGTTTTTACTGAATTAACTGCAGATAAAGAAACTCTTACAGTCGGAGAAACTGTAACATTTACAGCTACAGCAAGTGGAAAAGATATTTTATATACATGGACTGCTTCGGCAGGTGCATTATTAGGGAGTGGTGTAGAAGTAACACTCACTCCTTCTCCATGCTTATCGGGGGATATTCTTGTAACTTGCACAGTAAAAGATGCTTATAATAACACTAAATCAAAAGATATTACAGTAACAATTATAGAATAACGTCAAAAGATATAGCTAATTTTTATACTTTAACATAGTGACCCTGAATAAAAGCAGTATAATTCTATTTATAATAATTGCAATTTCTCTATTAATGCAAGGGAAAGATACTTATGCACAGTGTTTCGCATCTCCCGGCAATCCGATAGCAGGAAGTACAAATGTAGGTGTATTACAAAATAGAATAACAAGAGTATTAGTTTTTCATAAATTTTCTTTTTCAAATCAATATTTCGAAGGGAGCAACAAAATTTCATATGACTATCCGGCTGCTATTTCAAATGCCAATTTCAACTATACAGGTTTTAGCATAGGATATGGAATAAGAAAAAGGATTACTCTAGAAGTTGAAGCCGGATATTTTTTTAATAAAACTCAGAATTACAGACATTTCGACTATACAATAAAAGGTTTTGGATTTTCGAACGCTATATTTACAGGGAAATTTAACATTTATAAAAATGTTGATAAAATGTTGGAATTTACAATGTCAGGAGGATTAAAAGTCCCTTTTTCTTTAAAACCTCAAGTTGTTAACGGAGTAACCTTGCCTATTGACATACAACCCTCAACAGGAAATTTTGGTTCAATTTTTCAGGCTCTTTTTGTCAAAGAATTTAAAAATATTTCAGCCCGTTTTATACTTTTTTCAAGATATGAAAATAATTTTAATGAAAACAGAATGGGATATCGTTTTGGAGACGCATATACTACTTCAATATTTTTATCAAAACATCTGGCAAACAGATATACTGAGATTACAAAGGATATAACAGTAATTTTGCAGATCAGACACGAATATAAATTCAGAAATTTGCTTAACAACAATCCGGTGGTTGCATCAGGTAGTAATTCTCTTTATCTTGGACCACAGATAAATTATAATCTAAATATGGTATGGAATTTTTCTTTAATATATGATTTCCCAATTTATCACAATTACAATGATATTCAGTTGGGGAATTCATATTCTGTTTTGCTGTCCATAACCCGTGATTTAGGTTACAGAATTTAACTAGTCGTTGCTTAATACTTTAAACTCAACCCTTCTGTTAAGTTGTCTTCCTTCATCAGTATCGTTTGTGGCAATTGGTTTCTCAAAAGCATACCCTTCAAATGTAAGTCTGTCTGCAGAAATACCCTTACCAATCAAATAATCAACAACTGTTTTTGCTCTGGCTTTTGATAATTGCTTATTATATTCCATTGATCCTTTGTTATCGGTATGACCAGAAATTTCAATTTTCAATTTTGGTTGTTTGTTTAAAATACCTACAACTCTATTCAATTCGGCAAATGATTCAGGTCTCAAAGTTGCTTTGTCGTAGTCAAAGAAAATATTTTTAAGCACTATAGTTGTTCCAACTTCAATTCTTTGAAGATCAATATCTATAACCACTTCGTTATAATCCGCAGTATCTGCTATATTGAAGTTTTCTGAATGAAATAAGTAACCATCCTTACTGACATTAATACCATAATTTTTTCCAGACGGTAAATTAACGATGTATGCACCTGTCTGTGAGTTGGTAACAAAAGTTGAAACAATTTCATCAGCATTATTATCAATTATTTCGATATTTGCTTCCAAAGGATAAGTCGTTACTGCATCTCTAACTGTCCCCTTAACCAAAGTAACTAATACTCTGTCCTCAATAGGAGTAACTTCATCCGCTGCGAACCTTAGCTCATAGAGATCATGCAGTCCATATCCTTCAGGGCGAACAGAAGCATAATAAGCTGTTTTCCCACTGGCGGTAGTTACAAAAAAAGCATCGTCCAAAGTAGTATTTATTGGATATCCAATATTTACTGGAGTTGTCCATTGTCCTTCAGCATTTTTTGTCGTCCGAAAAATATCAAACCCTCCCATTGTATTATGCCCTTTCGAACTAAAATACATTGTTCGACCATCAGGATGAAGGAATATATCTACCTCATCATAAGGCGTATTAACTTTATTTCCGATATTAGTCGGTGGTGACCAATTTCCGTAACTATCCAATGTTGAATAAAAAATATCTCTTCCACCCATTGATAAAGCAGGGTTATCGGAAATAAAATAAAAAGTCTTGTTATCGTATGAAATACACGCTGCCGATTCATGATGTTTACTGTTAATATTTGATGAAATGCTTTCGGGTTTTAACCATTTACTACCTTTCAACTCTGAAACATAAATATCTCCACCGTTTTGATCCATATAAATGAATAGTCTTTGTCCGTCAGGAGACAAACCAACTACAGCATCGTGCATTTTTGTATTTAATGGCGTTCCAACACTTCTAGCCTTAGTCCACCCATTTTCAGTTTTTGTTGTCTCATAAATATCCTCGAAATACATTCCATCACCTGACAAGGCACCTCCTGTTGTATTCTTACGTCTTGAAGTAAAATACATTTTTGACCCATCTGCTGTAATCATAGGTCCATACTCGCGATATTCGGTATTTACATTTTCTCCTAGATTTATTATTTCTACTTTCGTAGTATCCTTCAAAATTTCTTTTCCATTCCGACACTCTGTAATATACTTATTTATTTCATCTATCTCAGTTTGAACTTTTAATCCGGCAGAATATTCATTATAAAACTTTATAGCCTCATTAAAATTATAATTCAAGTGATAACCGCGCCCGAGATAATATGATATTTTTTTATCAACCTTAGGATTCAATTTCCATGCTTTTTCAAAATAATATAAACAATCATATTTATGAGTAGTATTGTAATAACAATAGCCTATTTTAAAATTCAGGTCAGAATTATTTGGATTTAATTCATAGGCTTTTTTATACAATTTCATTCCTTCCTCAAAATTGTTTTCATTAAAAACAAGAATATCAGCATTTTTTATTTGCTTTTTTGCAATTTTAACCTCACCCGATTTTCCAGGGAAATTAGCTGGTGTAAATTTAACATCAACCTGCGATACAATTACGTTAACAATAATTAAAGCGAAAATAAATGCTGATATTCTTTTCATATTAATAAATTATTTAATACTTACAACTTTGAATTCAACACGTCTGTTCTGCTGTCTTCCTTCTTCAGTGTCGTTTGTAGCAATAGGTTGAGAATATGCATAGCCCTTATAAGAAAGTCTTGATGCACTTACTCCTTTACTTAATAAATAATCAACAACAGACTTTGCACGAGCTTCCGACAAATCTGTGTTTAGTTTCAAACTTCCATGGTTATCGGTATGACCACCTATTTCAATAGTCATATTTGGATATGATTCAAGTAAAGTAACTAACCGATCTAACTCAGGATATGAAGTTTCACGTAAAGTTTCTTTTCCATAATCAAAGAAGATATTTTTAAGAACGATTTTTGAACCGATGCCTACCTTACTTAAAACAATATCTTTTGTAACTTCCTGGTAAGCAGTAGCTTCCGGAATATTTATATTCTCGCTGTAAAACAAATAACCATCTGCTTTAACAGCTATACCATAGTTTTTACCGGAAGGCAAACTAACAAGATATTTACCTGTTTTAGAATTTGAAGTAAGAGTTGTAATTAGTTCATTCTTTTCATTATCTATAATTTCGATTGTTGCTTCAACCGGCAAACCACTCAGAGCGTCAGTTACGGTTCCCTTCATAATAGTTAAACGAACCTTTTTTACTTCAACTACTTCTTGTTCAACCTTCTGCTGAATTGTAGCCGTTGAACTTGCTATTAATATATCTTCAGTACCCATTACCATCATCTTTTCAGGGCCTAAGAAAGTAATTCTGTATAAATCTTGAAGTCCGTATCCTCCCTCTCTTGCACTAGAGTAATAAGCATATCTGGCATTACCAGCAACAACAAAAAACACATCATCATCAGGAGTATTTACAGGATAACCAATATTAATCGGTTCTGACCAATTTCCTGCGCCATCACTTTCGCTATAGAAAATATCATAACCACCCATGGATCCATCACGTTTTGAACAGAAATACATTGTTACTCCATCGGGGTGCATAAAGACACCCTCTTCATCATATTTTGTATTTATTGGAGCTCCTAAAACCTTTGAAGGTCCCCAGTTTCCATTTTTTTGTTTTTCACAGATAAAAATATCTTTACCCCCAACACTGGAATTCCCCTGCCCGTCTTTTGGCCTATCACTAATAAAGTATAAAAACTTGCCGTCATAAGAAATTGAAGCAGATGTTTCTTGCAATTTTGTATTAATATTATTATTCATTTCTTTGGGTTTTGACCAATTGTCTCCTTTAAGGACACTTTCAAAAATAGTTCCATCCGGAACTCCTTTATAAGTATAAAGAATTTGTCCATCCGGAGATAAACCCACTGAGGCGTCATGACCATCAGTATTTAAACTTCTCATATTTATTGCTTGAGACCATTCTTTTTTAGTATCATCAAAATAAGCCACATATAAATCTTCATAATACAAAAGATCATTAGGATCTATCTGTTCGCCTGTACTGCCTTCGCGTCTGGATGTAAAAATTACAACTGATTGATCCGTTGTAATAACAGGTCCGTAATCAGGGTACTTTGAATTAACAGAAGAACCTAAATTGTCAATAAACACTCTTATAGGACTGGCAACAAGTTTTTTCCCTGTTTCACATTCTCTTATACGTTTGTCAACATCATAAAACACTACGTCTCCTTTTCCTTTAGATTTCTTAGAATCAGAATCTCCTTGCTCCACCTGAAACATTCGATAATATTTAATAGCCTCATCGAATTCATAATTAAGGTGTAGAGCCCAACCTAACAAATAATGTATATCAGCTGCGACTCCAGGTTTTGCTTTATAAGCTTTTTGTAAGAAATCAATAGCTTTAGGTTTCTCTGTAGAATATAGGTAACAGGCTCCAATTTTATAATTCAATTCCGCATTATACTGATTATATTCATAAGCCTTCAAATACTCTTTTAAAGCCATACGGTATGCTCCGGGCTGCCCCATAATATAATACGCATCTGCAATCTTTATTGAAGACATTGCATCTTTGTAGCCATTGCTGGATTGTTTAAATTCCTTCTTATTAATTACAACCGGCTGTTGAGCAAACATTTGCATCTGGAAACCTAATAATATTGTCAGGCAAATTGCTATATGATATATTTTGATTTTCATAACTTATTCTTTTTTTATTATTAGTAAATAATTATTTCTTATATTCAATACAAACTGAACAATATTCTTCAGCTACACTCAAGCCTAAATCTTTAGCTTTTTCCCAATCATCACAGGCTTCATCCATTTTCCTCAGCATTTCATTTGCACTTCCTCTGTGAATATAAGCATATGCATAATCAGGGTCTATATTAATAGCTTTAGAGAAAGCATCAACAGCGGATTTGTAATCACCAAGTTTATAATAACACAAACCCATATTATTATAAGAATAGGCATAATCTTTATTTACTTTTAATGCCTGATTGAATGCCTCAATTGACTCATTATATTTACCTGCTTCGTACAAGGCAATTCCTTTATTATTTATAGCTAGATGATAATTAGGATCTTTCTTTATCGCATTATTATATTCGACAACTGCTCCATCATAATCTTTATTCAATCTTTTAACACTTCCTAAATTGTTATATATCATTGCCATATCAGAATTTATCTCAATCGCTTTATTATAATCTGCAATAGACTTATCATACATTCCTAACATTCTATATGATGATGCCCTATCATTATATGAAAAAAAGTGTTTCGGGTCAACCTCAATTGCTTTTGTAAATTCGTCAATAGCTTCCTGATATTTTTCCTCATTGAATTTCATTACCCCCATAAAATAATACATATTAACATCTTTATGTCCTTTAGCTATCGCCAAGTTAAAACTTGCCCGAGCATCATCATATTTGTCAAGATAATACTCCGAGTATCCTTTTAAATATATTGCATTACCATCATTTGGGTCT
>Ga0116142_10006257_pt1 | contig 10330 bp, 7 predicted proteins | sample AD_UKC033_MetaG_FD_89785 | JGI IMG/M metagenome (GOLD analysis project Ga0116142, IMG submission 89785) | Active sludge microbial communities of municipal wastewater-treating anaerobic digesters from USA - AD_UKC033_MetaG | ecosystem: Engineered > Bioreactor > Anaerobic > Digestate | place: USA... | reverse complement strand
GACCAGCAGGAGGCAGAGTGCCACCCATAGCCATGGGAGCCTTCGGAAGTGTTGCATGGAATCGTGCTCGCTACATCCAGGACCTGTTCGAGACGGGACCCATGAATGCGTGTTATGGCCGCTAACACAACGCGGCCGCCGTCTCACAATACAACGGCGGCCGCGCACTTGTTAACATCAACGGTCTAGTAAGCGGCGCTCCATGTGTACAATTGCGCCGACGGACCGGCCCAGTCATACGAATAACCCCACACCCGGAAGTCCAACACGCTCAGGTCGAACGAAACGCCCGCATTCAACCCGCCCGTCAGGACCACCGTCATGGGCGACGGATAAACGTCGATATCCGCGCGCAGGTACGGCATGACGTACCCGGACAGGGTCGCCGCACTATACAGCGTCACCGCGGGAACGACTTTCACATACACAACGATGTCCGCCCCGATCTCGATGACCCATACCGGCTCATGCCCCGTGAACACCGGCGTACCCGCCTGGAAGTCGCTGCTCCAATTTCCGCCTTCGAACAGCCCGCTGAAGTCGAAGTCATCCACAATGTCGAATCCGGCGGTCACCGCCGTGTCGCCGTCGAAGCGGCCCGTAATGCCGATCGGGAACCGCAGGCTTGCCACGCCAACGACGGGGATGGGGCCGATGCTCGTGGCGAACGGCTGCGTAATCGGCGGGATCAGGTCCGTCTCAAAGCGCAGCGTCGTCTGGTCATCCACGCCGACCTGCACGTCAAAGTTCAGTATGGCCGTGCCGCTGGTCTGCATGTTGAACCGCGACAGACGGAACCCGTTCCACGACGCCGCGAGATAGATTTCCGGCACGCATTCGAGCGTCCCCCGCGCCACAGTGACTGCAATCCCGTAATCGCGGTAAATGTCTTTGCCGCTCAGGTCAACGATCGTCGCAACGCCGTCCACGCCGATTAAGCCCGCGTTGATGAAGTCCTGCGTCGTGAACTCGATATCCTGGAACAGCATGCCGAAGTCAATCGCCTCGGCCAGCGACGCCTTCGAGGTCTGTGTCAACACGCCGCCCTTGGTCTCCGATACGGCCTCCACGCGCCGCAGGAACCCGCCCTTGTCCGATCCCACGATGATGTCCCCAACCTGAATCGGAGACGCCCCGCTCGTCGTGAAGGCTACGGCGTCCTCCTCAACGGCCGCGACATTAAGCTGCGGCACATCATCCACAACGACCAATCCGTCCTTGACCACCCCCGTTTCCGGGCAACCCAGCAGCGTCACCGACGCAAGAGCGACTACACAGAAGCTCCACTTCATCGAAGAATACACATCTACCATCTCGGTTCCCTCCATCCCAGGGACTACCCAGCCCCGGGCTCTTGATGTTGTCATAGCACATCGCTCTACACTTTGTCAAGCAATATTTTTCTGGATTTTCGCAATGAACGCATGGGGCGATCTCCCACCGCGTCTCCAGACGCGCAGACGTCTGTAAATAATTGTCGGACAGGCGGTTGCGTTCGGCTGGAGCCGCGCCGCGCATGGCATGCCACAAGCGCGTTATCACTCATCCCTTCTGGGCGGCCCAAAGCCGGGTCTTGGGGGTGAGACTCTTCAACTCACCGGGGAGAAATCCGGCGTCATCCGTCCAACGTCTGACCTCTTCGATCGAGTACGTGCCGCCCGCCTCCGTGTGCAGCAGCATGTGCAGCGCGAAGATAAGACTGAACGCGGGGCCCGACCGGTCCGGATCCGTCAGGAAATCTTTGATAATGAGCGTCCCGCCTGATTCGAGCGCGTCATGGCACTTCCGGACAAGCCGCGCGTTCTGGTCCGCGCTCAGGATATGCACGATGTTCGAGACGAGGATAAGGTCGTAGCCCGAGCCCAGGTCGTCCGCCGTGCAGTCGCCGGGCCGGTATGCCACCCGTTCCTCGAGTCCGGCGACGGCAACCTGATCCCGGGCGATCTCGATGACGGGCGGCAGGTCCATAATTGTCGCGCGGAGCCGCGGGTTCGCCTTGAGGAAGGTGATCGTGTACGTACCCGGACCGCCTCCGACATCGAGCAGGTGCTTGAAGGGCGCGATGTCGATGTGTTCGAGCAGGTCGGGCGCGCTCAGAAACGCAATGTTGCTCATGCCAAGAATGAAGTCGCGCAATTCGCCGGTCGCCGGTCTGTGGCTGCCCTGCTTGACGCCCGTACCGGTGCGGACCGCCTCCGACAACCGGGACCAGGCGTCCCAACTGCGCTGCGTGTGCCGGAGAATCGCCCCTTGGTACGCGGGCTTTCCCGGCACGAGACATGTCGTGGCGACCGGCCCATTGCGGTAGCGTCCGCCATGCTTCGTCACGAGGTCCAGCGCCACCAGCCCGTCCAGCAGCATCGTTGTGCCGCGAACGCTGCACCCGATCCGTTGCGCGACGTCGTCCGCGCCGCGGTCCTCTTCAAGAAACGCGAACACGTTGTGGTCGTGTGCGGCGAACAGAATCCGCGATTGGCGAAAGGCGTTTGCCATTTCGCTGATCTTGCCCGTAAATTCGTGCAGTTCGCTCATAGTGCCTCAAGGATACGCGATGGTGTAGGTCTTCGCGTCGAAATCGACCGTGACTTGCGTGCCGTCCGCGAAGGTCGCGCGCTGTTTGCGCCGGCTGGCGTCCAGAAACTCGTGGTTCAGCATCTCGAACGCCGCGCACCGCCGCGACAGCGCCGACGCCTCGTTCACGCGCTCGATCTGGGCCTCCGTCGCGCCGGGGCCGATGTACGGCATGCCCGCGTTTAGCAGACAATGCAGCCGGCCCGCATCGCCCTTCGGGATGCCCCAGCCGCCCTCCCCGTCGTCCATGGACCAGGGCAGAAGGATGGAATCGTGATAGACGAGGTTGAACAGCGGCGCGGGCACGCCGATGCGGCCCTCGTCGTTGAACGTGAAGTACGGACCGTGATGGACGAGGTCGAGGTCGGGCACGAAGCGGTCGACGGGCTCTTCCGAACTCATGACGTAGCCGCGCGCGCGCAGCAGGTCGAAACACTGCTTGCGATAGGCGGCGCATTCGGTCCGCGTCATCGGGTGCGTGGTCTGGAAACTCTCCTCGAGCGGCACAATCGCGAACACGTCGAGGTACGCGCCGCGCACCTTGACGCCATGCGCGGCGAAGAGATCGTGGTTGCGGCGGACGTAGCCGGGCGCGTGTACGGCGCTGAGGATCGTCTGCGGTCCGCCGCACCACGTCGTGTGTTCCTCGAACGTGCCGTCCTCGTGTTCGAGCGCGAGGCGCCGGTCGAACGATGCGGCGTTAAAGTAGAAGTCGCGATACTGGTCATGCGTCGCGAAGATCCAGCCGAGTTCGTCGCACGTGTCCGCGAACAGGCGCAGGCCGTCCCAGCCGCCCTGTTCCTCGCCCGGCGGCAGCACGTCCGGGTGTCCGTTGTCGTAGCCGAAGAAGCCCCACCCGTCGAGGTGGACGTAGGCTTTGGCGATCCCCTTGGCGTTCAAGTCGCGCAATTGTTCCGCGAGCGTCGCGAAAGTTACGAGTTGGTGATTGGCCTCGAGGCGCTCCTTGTTGTAATAGTGCGACTGCCAGACATAGTGGTAAAGCGCGCCGACGTGGACGACCGGACGGCCCATGACCTTCCCGAGGTTCGGCGTCCGCGCCTGCTTCTCCGCGAGCGAGACGAAGCGGCCGGTCTCGACGACGTAGCGCCGGTATCGCTTGGCCAGCGAGACGTGGCTTGCTCCGGCGTCGAAGGCGTAAAGGGCCCAGCGCGGATGGCGCAGGCGCCGCAGACTCGAATACCAGAGCGGCTGCACCGTGGTAGGACCGCCGGGCGCGTGGCGGTAATGGACGCCGCCATCGTCGCTGGTCTCCAGAATCGTGATCACGCCGTGCCCGTCTTCGATCTGCCCCCACCACGGCATGTAGAGCGTGCGCGAGTTGGTCTGGTCCCGCCGGTCGATGCGCTCGTTCCAGTCGCCGGGCACGATCATGCCCTGCATGCACGGAATGACGCTCAGCGTGTCGGGACCGTTACCCACGACCAGCGGCTTGGGCCATTCGATGACCTGGAAATCCATCACGTCTTCCGGCGAGGTGATCGAGAAGCGGATTTCCGCGCCGCTGAGGTGGATGCCCAGGATGAGGCTCTGATCGGGATGGTCCGGAAACCCGCGGATCGTCAGCAGCAGGGCGATGCTGTAACTCGTCCGTAGGACCTCGGCGCTGCGCGCGGCGGCGTCCAGGAAGCTCATGTCCCGGCCTGCAAGACGGATGTCCTGACGGTCGCAAGGCGCGAATTGCCAGGTCTTGTCCCGGAACGTGACCGCCAAGGCGAGATCGGCCTTGGCAAGCGTCGCGGTGAGGACCTCATTGCGTAGCGTCCAGGACTCAACGGTCTCGATGAACTCGCCGGGGTCCACGCCGGGGCGATTCGCGGCGTGGTCCCACAGCCATGCGCGGACCTCGTCCATCCGCGCGTAGAGATCGTTCACCTGCTGCGCCTCTGCAGCGCCCCCGACGATCAGCGCCTCGATCCTCGCGATTTTCTCGCGCTTTTGGTCCTCCAGGGTCTCCGGAACGCTGATAGCCGCGAGACGTTCCAGGTGCTTTTCGAGCACCGCCATACGCGCGGCTACGTCGTCCGCCGCGAAGCACGCCGTCAGAAGCAACATCGTAATCATCGACTGCTCTCCCCTTCACGCAGCACCCAGCTCCAGCCAGGACCCGCGTCCATTTATTCCACACGGTCCACCTGATCCCGACATACCCACGTGTCGTACGCCGCCGCGAAATCGTTTTGTCCGATCTTGCACAAGTGCAAGTCGCCCGCATCATAGCGGGCAAACGCCCGCGCGGCAAGCGGAGCAAGACCGGACTCCGGCGGATACGCCTCCGGCCCGACGGATAGCAGGTTGAGGACCCAAGGGCCTTCGACGCCGCTCAGCGTCTCCGCGACTTCTTCCAGCGACGCGACGGTATGCAGGGGCTTCATCGCGTAGACGAGGTAATGCGGCGCGAGAAGGCCGATATCGAGGTTCGCGGAGAACAACACATCCTCGTAGGCCGTGTGCCGCCCGACAAAACGCCCGATGCGTTCGTACTCGGGCCGCAGCGGATCGAAGATGCCCGCCTGGCGCGGGTCGCCCATCCACGCGAGATAGCCGCCCGCCGCGAATAACGCGAGCAGCGCCGCGACCGCGGAAGCGCGGCGGCGCGTGTCCCGGCTTCGACGGGACAGCGCGGCAAGGACCGCGCCTACCAGGATCAGCGGAAGCAACGCGAACGACACTGCAAATTTCAGCGTGGTGAAGAAATGGACAAAAATCGAGCAGTGGGTCTGAAAGACCTGGTAGTAGATCAGGCACGGCGCGAGGGTAATCAAGGCCAGCGCGGCCGGCCATTTGATCGTGTCTGGCGCGGCCCGTCCCCGGACGCGCAACGCGAGCAGCGCAAGACCTGCGGCGATCAGGATCGCCGCGCACCCGAGTATTGCCGCCTTGGCGAACGGCCCGAACGCCATCGGCAGGAATTCGCCCCAGAATCGGCTGTTCAACGAGGGCAACAAGAATCGCGACCACTCGAGTTGACGCGGATTGAGCCCCGGCGTGTCGGGGTTGCCGCCCTGCTCGACGCCCGCGCCGTAGACAAAGCGCTCGACCGGCACGCCGAACCCGCCGTGATACGCCAGTTGCATCATGAAGAGCAGCACGGCCGCCAGCGCGGGGCTCCAGAACAACAGCGTGCGCTGGGCCCTCTGTTTCCAGGAGGCGCCGAGTTCGCCGCGCAGGAGCCGTGACGCAAACGCGCACGCCAGCACAAAGCCGAAAAACCAGTCCGTGAACATCCCCCAGAACACCACGGCAGCCTCGGAAACGGCCATGATCGCGCGTGTCTTCGGGGGGATTCCCGTCATGTGAAGCGTCTCTATCAGGAGAAGCAACGCGAAAGGCAACATGACGGCCTGGTCCGAGAAGTAGCCCATCTGATGCTCGTAGAAGGAGCCGCGCAGGAACAAATAGAGCGTGGGAGGGACCGCCGCGAGCAACACGGCGACCTTGAACCGACGCAGTACGAAGAGGCAGACCAAGCCCAGCACGCAGGCGATCAGGAACTGCATGCACAGGTTGTAGACCATGGTCAACGTGGGCGTCGGTTCGACGCCGCGCGCCTTGCCGAGGATATAGATCGGCAGTATCGCGCCGGGCGGGAACGACAGATACGGCGTGCGCAGGCCGGCGTTCTCAATCGAGGCCGGCTCGCGATACAGGGTGAAGCGGAGGTTCCAGGCCCCTTCGCGATGCCAGTTCTTCGCGCAGATGGTCGATCCGGTGGTCATCCAACTTGATACGCCGGTCGGCAGCCGCCCGAAGCCGTCCGCCCGCAAGTACACGCTGAACGCGAACAGCGCCGCGGTGTACACGCATACCGCCGCCGCGAGGACAAGTCGGCGCGCCCCGGCGTCTGCCGGCAGAGTCGTATGACCCTCACCGCTATCGTCCACTCTGTCCATCCCGTCCATATCATTGCACGCGTGGCATGGGCATCTTGCCCATGTCTTAATCACGGGCGGGACGCCCGAGCCACGTCATCTACTCCATGTCTTCCAGCGCGATGCCCAATGCGTATACCGCCGCGCTTGGCGCGCGCACGCGGACCGCGTCCTTTTCCGTGAGTACGGTCCAGCGGTCCGCGCAGCCTGCCTGCAAATCGATGCCCGCATGGTCGCGATAGGACCGGCGAGACACCAGCACCGCGCCGAGCCCCTCGAGCGTGCGGAAGAACGCGTCCGGATTGCCGATGGCGCACGCGGCCTCGATCTCGCGACCGCGCAGGGACTCCAGCGACACGGCTTCGCCGTCGGCGACGCGCCGGAGGCTATCGGGCGCGTGGCGCGTCAGGCGCAACGGCGTCTCGGGACATATCCGGCGGATCGCCGCCACGGTCCGGGCGCGATCATCCGCCTGATCGCAGCGGGTAAGCGTGATCGCCGTGGCGCGGACCATCGCGTCCACCGGCTCGCGCAGGATGCCGCGCGGCAGCAGCCGCCCATTGCCGAAAGGGTTCGTCGCGTCGATGACCAGGATGTTCTCGTTCCGTTCGAGGGCAAGATACTGGAAACCGTCATCGAGAATGATCGTGTCGCATCCGAGTTGATCGGTGGCGTACCGCGCGCCCGCCACGCGGTCCGCGGCCTTGACGACGTGTATCCCCGGAACCCGCCGCGCGATCAAGACGGCCTCGTCGCCGAAGCGATCGCAGGCTTCGTGCGGCGGCATACCGGGATCAAGCCGCGTCGGCTCGGGAATCCGGCGGCTGCCGTAACCGCGCGTCACCACGGCGACCCGGCGCCCGGCCTCGTGTTCCGCCCGTGCGCGCTCGATGACCGCCGGGGTCTTGCCCGTGCCGCCGACGGTGAGGTTCCCGAAACTGATGACGCGGGCGTTCACGCGGACGCGCGGCTGTCGCTTGCGCCGCCACATGCCGATGCGCACGATTGGCGTCGCCGCGCTCAGCAGCGCCGCCACCGGCATCGGGAGGGGATCGCCGCGGCGGACGCGTTCGGCGATGGAGGGCAGGCGGCTCATCGCGGCGCGAACCGCTTCCCGCTGAACTGGCGGACCAAGCCCTTGAGTTCCAGGATCGTGAGCGAACTCAGCGCCTCCGCCACGGACAAGCGGCTCGCCATCGCGATCTCGTCCACGAACGATCCATCCGGCGATAGCACTTCGAGTATGGCCTGCTCCGACGGCGTGACGCTCGGTTTCGGCACGGGCGACTGCGGTTTCGTTACCGCCGGCACGGGCGCGCTGCGCCCCGCGGCCGCGCCCCCGCCTTCAGGGCGCAGGTTCGTAGTACGCGCTTCAGCGTGCAGGTTCGTAGTACACGCTTCAGCGTGTCCTTCGCGCGCGGGGCGCACCCGCATCTCGGGCGGCACATCGAGTTCCGCAAGGATGTCCTCGATCGACTCGACGAGTTTCGCGCCTTCGCGAATCAATGCGTGCGGGCCCTGGCTGTTTTCGTAGCCGACCTGGCCCGGCACGGCGAAGACCTCGCGGCCCTGTTCCGCGGCCTGACGCGCCGTAATCAGCGCGCCGCTCCGCAGCGGGGCCTCGACGATGCACGTGCCCATGCTCAGGCCGCTGATGATGCGGTTGCGATACGGGAACAGCCCCTTCGACGGCTTGGTTCCCATAGGAAACTGGGACAATACGCAGCCGTGCCGGATGATCCGGTGCATGAGGTCCGCGTTTTCCTCGGGGTACACCACGTCCACGCCGCACCCCAGCACCGCGATGGTCCGCCCGCCGCCTTCGATCGCGCCCCGGTGCGCCGCCGCGTCAATGCCGTGCGCCATCCCGCTGACGACCGTGATGCCGCGCGACGCGAGTTCGCGCCCGAGCGTCTCCGCCGTGCGTACGCCGTAGGGCGACGCCTTGCGCGTGCCGACGATGGCGACGCAATACTCGTCACGATCGAGGAGTTCGCCCCGGTGGAAGAGCACAAGCGGCGGGTCGTAAATCTCGGCCAGGCGCGGCGGATAGGCCGGGTCCTCCATCGTGATGAGCCCGGCCTCGTACTTTGCCATGAGCCGCTCCTGCTCGGCCTCGTTCGTCGCCTCGCGGTATTGGCGGATGCGCTGCGCGAGGGTCCTGCCGACCACTTCGGCGAGTTCCGCCTCGCTGGCGGACAGCACGCGGCCCGGCGTGCGGAAGCGGGCCAGCAAGCGGATGAAATGCGTCGTGCCGATGCCCGGCACGAGCACCAGGGTCAACCAGTCGCGCTGTTCGGCGGTGATGCGCGTCACGCTCATCGGCGGTGCTCCCACGAGAAGCGCCCGATCACAGACGCTTAATCACGAGATTCTTGTACCACACCTCGGCCCCGTGATCCTGGAGGATGATGTGTCCGGTGCGCGGCAGTTCCGCCAACGGCGTGTTGAACTTGCCAATCGGCTTGGTCATGAGCGAGAGGTCCGTGTGGATGACGCGCCAGCCGTTCATCACCACCTCGACCTCCGCGCCGCGGCATGTGATGTCATACGAATTCCATTCCCCCCCGGGCCGCGCCATATTGAACATCGGCGTGGCCACGTCGTAGATCGCGCCGCTGCCGTGCCGGTTCGGCACGACGCCGTGGTCGTCGAACACCTGCACCTCTATGCCGCCCTGAACCGGGTCTTTCGGGTCCGACCGGAAAAACACGCCGCTGTTCGCCCCCTTCGTTACCTTGAATTCAATGTGCAGTGTGAAGTCGCCGAACGCCTCCGGCTCGTATGCCATGTACGAACCGCTCTTCCCGAAGATGTGGAAGACGCCGTCCTTCAACTCGAAGACGTCCGGGTTGCCGTCCGTGACGTTCCGCCAGCCCGCCGCGTGGGCCGCATCGAACAGGTCCGTCCAACCTTCGCCCTCCGGACGCGGCGTCGGCGCGCCCTCCGGGAACCGCCCCGCCGGCAACATGCCCAGACCGCCTCCGCGACACGCCGCCAGAAACCCGAAGACTAACATCGCAATTGCGCCTGCATACAACGATGACCGTTTCATGGATCGCTCCCTCACTCGTTTTCCCTTGATAAAGCCCATGAACTCCGCTGCGCATCATAACACAAGCGAGCAAAACCGCGCGCGGTCTCCGATTGTGTTCACCGCAAAGGCACAGCTTCCACAGAGGCGATACCGCGAGCGCGCCGCGTGAGAGCGAGGGTTGGCGTGATCTTACGCCCAATGTGCCGCGTGCCGCTCCACCTCCCCGCGTCATCGCACTCGCACTCGTCCTCGTGCTCGTGCTCGTGGTCGTAATCGTAATCGTAATCGGATCCTCCCTCCCCGACAAATACCGTCAGGGCGAGCGTTCTCCTGGACACCCCCTGCGGCGCGTGGTCGGCGCGGTGGCGGGCATAGGAGGTGGGGCGTCTCGCCCCACATTCTCGGGGGCAGGATGTCCCCGCTCCCATCCGCCTCGTCAGACCGGCCACAACACCCTCACTGTGGCCAGGGCGCGAATTCGTACAAGGGCGGCGACGGGGCCGTTTCGGGCAGCACAGGTCGCGGCGGGGGAAGGCGTCCGCCGGTCTGCTCGTACCACTGCCGCCATTCGACGGGGTTCTCGCCGAATTCGAGCCCGGTAAGTCGCGCGAGTTGGCGCGCGGCTTCGTGCCGGGCGGGAAGGTGGTTTGCCAGCACGTGAATCAGGATGGGGAGCGACGTGTCCCCGGGCAATTCCGCGATGCGGCGCACGGCGTGTTCCTTCAGCCACAGTTCCTGTTCCGTCTCGCCGAGGGCGGCCCGGTGGAGCGCCTCGACGGCCTCGCGCGTTCCCAGCGTCGCCAAGGCGTCGAGCGCGACGCGGCGGACCTCG